>ERZ773196.2033-NODE-2033-length-10781-cov-10.977904_pt1 | contig 10781 bp, 8 predicted proteins | sample MGYA00581009_ERZ773196 | MGnify/ENA primary metagenome ERZ773196 (study PRJEB29015, sample SAMEA2738162) | human oral metagenome | biome: human oral; feature: human-associated habitat; material: saliva | place: China | collected 2243 ...
TCACCCAATGATGATTGAGCGATAATTTCTTAGTCACCAAACTTCTACTCTTTAACAAAAGTTCTTTCAATGTTTCATCATCAATCGTACCATCCAGTATTGCAGTTACCCAGTGTTTCTTATTCATATGATATGCAGGATAGAAACCTGGTAACTGAAGTAAATCACCTACTTTAGATGGTTCAACTTTGATATTCATCGCATCGATATAACTTTCATCACAGCTTTTATCTAGCTTATGCTTATCAATTGAAAAAATCAGTACATACATCTTGTCACTATCACTAGGTTTGTATGCCGTAAATTCATTATCTGTTGTTCGCTTTCCATTTTGTGATTTTGTAAATGGATGATCTGCCGTATCATGCATTTCATTTATCATCCATTCATGCATGATATTTGCTTGAATGCTAGAATACATTACTTTATCAAAACAATTTTTTGCAATATCTTCCAAACAAGAAAGATATGCAGTTTTAACCTTTGTCGCAAAATTACCCTTTTTACCTAAGGTATGCACTGCTACATATTCTTCATTTGTTAGATCATCCAGCACTCTACCACTGACACTGTTTCCATCCACTATGATAATCGCATACATCCCAGTATCTTCTAACTTCGTTTGATAACGATATATATCATCTTGTTTCTGAAATCCATATTGTATTAAGTGCTGTTCATTCGGTCGTAAACGACGAAATAATTCATCTTCTAAACGCATTATTTTTTTCTCCATAAATAGTATAACAATTTCAAAATTTATCCGCAAAAGAGGACACAAATTTGGTATACTCTTCGTTGGAGGAAAATCAGTTATGAAAAAACAAGCTTTTGATTCAGAATTATATTTAAATCTACAACGCGATAAAATCTTAAACCGTATCAGTCAATTCAGCGGTAAATTATACATGGAATTCGGTGGTAAGATGTTTGAAGATTATCACGCTGCTCGTGTCTTACCAGGTTATAATCCTAATAACAAGGTAAAACTTCTTACAGAATTACGTGACCAAGTAGAAATCTTGATCTGTATCAATGCGAATAACATTGAACACTCCAAAGCACGCGGTGACTCTGGTGTCTCTTATGACCAAGAGGTTTTCCGTCTCTTAGACGCTTTCCGCGATTTAGAAATTTTTGTTGGTTCTGTTGTTATCACACAATATGAACACCAGCCTGCAGCTGATAACTTCCGTCATCAACTTAGTAAGAATGGAATCACTTCCTATATCCATTATCCAATTAAGGGATATCCAACAGATATCGATTATATTGTTTCTCCTGAAGGTCTTGGAAAAAATGAGTATGTTAAGACATCTCGTAACTTAATTGTCGTTACAGCACCAGGACCTGGTTCTGGAAAACTCGCAACATGTATCTCTCAGCTTTATCATGATCAACTTCATGGCGTAAAATCCGGTTATGCAAAGTTCGAAACTTTCCCAGTATGGAATCTTCCTCTACACCATCCTGTTAACCTTGCCTATGAAGCAGCGACAGCTGACCTCAATGATGTCAATATGATTGACCCATTCCATCTAGAGGCATATAACCAAGCAGCAGTAAACTATAACCGTGATATTGAAGTATTCCCGGTATTAAATCGTACGATTGAACGTATTCTTACGAAATCTCCATACGCCTCCCCTACAGACATGGGCGTAAATATGGTTGGTTTCTGTATCACTGATATGGATGCAGCTAACGAGGCAGCGAAAGAAGAAATCATCCGTCGATACTATCAAGCTCTCGTTGATTTCAAGGAAGAAAAGATTCCTGCTTCCGCAGTTAAAAAGATTGAATTATTGATGAATGATTGTGCCATTTCCCCATCTGACCGTAAAGTGGCTATCATCGCAAGAGAAAAAGCTGAAAAGACAGGTGCTCCTGCACTTGCCTTAGAATTACCAAGCGGTGAGATCGTAACTGGTAAGACATCATCTCTATTTGGTCCATCTGCAGCAGTCATTATCAATGCGATTAAGAAACTAAGTGGTATTTCAAAACCTACGCACTTGATTGAGCCTGAATACGTTAAACCAATTCAAAACCTCAAAATCAATCACTTAGGTAACCACAATCCACGCTTGCATTCAGATGAATTATTGATTGCTCTTGCGATTACCGCAATGACAAACAAGGATGCTGATCTTGCAATGAAACAACTTGGTAACCTAAAAGGAAGTGAAGCTCACTCCACTGTTATCTTGCCTGAAGAAGATAAGAACGTATTACGTAAACTAGGTATCAATGTCACATTCGATCCAGTTCATCAACACAAAAAGCTATACCACAAGAAATAATAAACCAGACAAAACAAGAGTTTCGACTCTTGTTTTCATTTACCAAAATGTTATGATTTTTGAAGAACGGAGTTTTTTATGACAGTTTATCAACTTTTATATTATTTTGCGATATACGCCTTTCTAGGTTGGGTATTAGAGGTCGCCTTCCATGGCGCAATCGTCGGAAAAGTTATTAACCGTGGATTCTTAAATGGACCATTTTGTCCAATCTACGGTGTCGGTATGATTGCGATGATTTATTTGCTGACCACCGTAACGCATACTGAGATACAACACATTCACTTCCTCATTATCTTTAATGTCGGTAGTATTGTCTGTACACTAATTGAATACTTTGGCGGATGGATTTTAGACCAAATCTTCCATGCACGTTGGTGGGATTATCGCGATATGCCATTTAACATCAATGGTTATGTATGTTTGATTTTCTCTCTTGCATGGGGTATTGGTTGCGTTGTGGCGATTGGCTTTATTCATCCTATGATTATCGACTTTGTCAATTGGATTCCAAAGCAAATTGGTTGGTGGATCTTAGGTATTACCTATTTTGGTCTTACAATGGATATGATAATCTCCGTATCCGTCATGATTGGATTAAACGAAAAACTTGCACAGATTGATAAACTACAAAAATCACTACGCATTGTCAGTGATGAACTGACAGAGCGTATTGGTGGCGGTGCTATGGAAACTGCCCAAAAAGTTAGTGAAGCAGGTGTACAAGCTAGAATTGCAGGCACAGAGCTCAAGGAAAATATTGTTAACGCAAAAGATACTGCAGTACAGTTTAAGGATAATCAAGTCGCAGAATTACAACAAAAGATCAATAGCCTGAAAGAAACCCTCACTTCAGATAAATTTAACCTAACAAAACGTTTGATTGATGCTTTCCCTAGTCTTGATTCTCATTCCTATCATGATACGTTGGAAGACATCAAACGAATCATTACTTCACGCACAAAACGTAAGTAGCCAAGTGGCTACTTTTTAAATTAAAAAACCTTATTTTGCAGAAATGTGCTAATTCGCAACAGAGGTCACGAAATAAAAAATAATAAATATCATTCTCATTCTAGGAGAAAAACGCCTTAGGATGAGGAAGAAGAAGTTAGTGATATAGCTTCTTTTGTTCGTGATGAATATAGAAGTCATTATCTCTATAATCACCATCCTTTAAGCGAAACAGGAGATAGTGAACTGCTAAACAAATTTATCTCTCAATCGTACCCGTATTGCCATGGTACGCAATATAAGAGAAATAGTCATACCACATATGGTCTGCATAAATATAAAATGCATTGATTGTAAGAGGAATTTTACGATTACAACAGGCACTACTATATTTCAAGACCATAAGCTTTCTATATCCGAATGGTATGAATACTTATTAAACCTAGTATATTCAATTTGATTCATATAGCTAATTGAATTGATTATACGTTTTCTTTCTGTCTAACCTCGTATCCGTCAGGGTTATTTTTAATAGAATTGAAATCGCGAATGTATACTTTGATTTCCTCCTTGAAGCTTTGACTTCATTATATAGAATCTTGCCACTTCTTAATATTCAGAATCGGGATCAGTTGTATGGGTTTTTGAACTCTTATCTTTTACCATGATCTATGCTGATACTTTGTAAGTGGAATACATTTTCATATTTTACAGAAAGGATATATTTTTATGCGTTACTTTATCGGTATTGATGTAGCTAAATTCAAACACACCACTTGTGACATAGATACGGATGGTATCGCCCTATTTGGATATAGTTCAATCAATCTGAATTCCAAGAGAAATAAGAACTCAGAAACCACTTCTAAATATTGGCTTACAAAAATTCTTCATGGTATTGAGTGATTATCATAAGGGTATCATTTTATTTAACACAAATTCTTGAAGATTCCTTCATTTTCATAACTGACAACATCAAAGTTCTCGCTATTTGATAATTATGTTTATAAAATATCTCCCTTTCTGAATGTCAAGAATAAATAGTACTTCTACCATTTTTTGTCATAGTAGAACTATTTATCAAAAATTTTACTAAGGAGTATGACCACCCCCACGCCATTCACCTGTTAATAACCAAATTTCATAAAAGTACAACCATTCCTGAGTCCAAGGAATTATCGTATCAATTATACGAAGAGAATAATTAAACTCATCAGTCATATTTAGACATAATTGCACTTTTTGTTTTATTTCATCTTTATGATACTTATGAGGAAAATCCGTTCTTTCTATCCCTTCAATATGGTTTCCATACAAAAATACTTTTGGTTTATTTCCTCTTTCACATATTACCTTAATCTTATAAAGACGAGATAATGCTGTTGGTTTAATTTCTCCATACCAAATCAATCGATTATTCTTAACAGATATTTTTGATTCGGGGTACTTAGATTTCAATAATAATCCTTGTACGGATAAAGTTAATTTATTGTTCCTATAATACTTATTTTCCAAAGAAGGTATGTCCTTTCACTTGCGTTGCTTTAGAAGTTACTTTTGTTGTTAATCCGCTTGTTAAACCAACCGAATACAGCGTTCCTTTTTTTCTTGCACTTAACATATCATCAGCATAACTACTAAAAGCTCTACTAACTGGAGCTTCACCTAGTGATTCTTTAAATATTTCACCAAGCGTATCAATACCTACCGCAGCTAATGGATTGCTGATAAGGTCTTCTTTTGCTTTGAATAACCATTTGTAAAAATTGTCTTTTCTTTTTGGATGTAATTCCCACTTATCAGCAAAATTTTCCTCTTCCATTACAGGATTTTTTACCCAATATACTCCATCTTTTATCTCAATATATTCATGCATATGATTTAATATGGTGCATAGAGCTTCATAAACATTTCTTTCTCCGTTATATGCTTTTGCCGCTAGCGTGGTTATGATTATAGAAATTGGTGCATTATCGTCATTATTTTTAAAACAAATGTCTCGATGCCTTTTCAAGAGCTGAATTGCCATTTGCAACGGTGTTTTAACCCTGTATGTAGGGACATTTTCAATTTCTAATTTATTTTCAGCCGCAAATGCTCTTTTCTCTTCTTTTAAAACATCTGCCATACGTGATTCAAACCATTTTCGATATCCATATGGGTTACTGTATCGATCCTCATAACAATATGCTGAAATCTTATGTGTTAAACGAATATCCGTTAAATATGGCTCTATATAATTTGATTTCGGAACACACGGAAGAATATCCATATGAAATTCATCATATTGCATTTTCCAACAACGTTTACCTTCACCCTTCTCTGTAATTTTTTTACGATAAGTTTCATTTTCTTTTAACCTATTACCCACAATGTTTTTAATTATTTTTGCCTCTAGTTTCCGTCCATTTTCTAATAAGCAAACTAAATCTATGTCATAATCATCTTTATCAGATATAGGTTTGTTAGTAGTTCCTAAATTCATCGAACCTTGCGGAGTAATACGGACATCATATTCGATTCCATCACCAAGCCATGTTCCAACAGCTTCATAACTTTTTGTAGCTTTATCTAACATAGTTGCGGTTATACTAATTTCTTTAACAATCTTAGTTAAAATCAAATTCAATTGTTGTTCTTTCTCATTCATTACATTTTCCTCCAATCGTTATCGTTTCAAAAAATCCATCGCATTCATCAAAAATATATATTTTAGGAAACGCTTCAGGCATATACCTTCTTCCAATTTCAAAAGCTGCCGAAACAGGAACAGCCGGAAATAAGTTAATTTCCAAACATCCATCTACATTTTTGATTTGATCACAGACAGACTGATATTTCTGCCAAAAAGCTTTCAAGTCTAGCATACTTCTAATGCAATCTACACCTGTTCGTTTTGCTTTAATTATATAAATAGTATCTACATCAATGACATTTGTTATTCTTGAAATATCTATGTCTGCTGTTAAAGATACTATTAATGCTACTTCACAACCTTGTTTTAACGATATTTTTTCTACTTCGAACTCATTAGTCAATTCCTTTGATTGCCATATCCATGTATCAGGAATTCTTGTTTTTTGAAAAATATCTATTTCCCTTTTATCTCCTAATAAATTTCCCAACTTAATTATTAAAGGTATCGGTGCTATAGGAAAAATTGATAAATGTAAATCGTGTGTATATCTATAAATTGATTCTATCTGATGCTCTATTTGATACTGTAATTCTTTTTCGATATTTGTCCAATAGCTAGAGCTTCTATAATTTTCAAATCTCTGTACCCTTATGATTGTTCCATGACTTGAAGCAGGATTATTACATTCAGAACGAATTGCTTTAACAGCCTGTTTATAATTAACTTTCACATCTGTTATATTTTTTATTGGACTTTCAAAAATTATAATTTCTGACTTAGGATAATCCATACCATCTAAAATATATTCAATTTTTTGTTCTTGCTGATTTTTCATGTTTTTTAACTTTTGAACTGTGTACTGTTCAGGATTATCGTCTATAAGTTTATGGTGTTCTTGGCACATTAACATCAAATTTTCAAGCTTATTTGATAATTCATAAGAGTCTTTATTGCCACGTGGTCCATCCGGTGAAGAAGCAACAATATGTGCTATGTTGGAATTATTAACTTCACTTAAAGTAACTCCATCCACAAATAGTTTTTTATTACAACCATCAAATTGACATCTTCCTCCCGCATTGGCACAAAGCATAAGTTTAGTTAATTGCGAAGGATTTTTTCCTCTATTAGTTGATATTTTTTTATTTTTTAACATTCAACTTTTCCCTTTCATTGGCACTCATCCATTCCGATTGCTAACAAAATCAGTATAGCATTTCTTTTATCTAATTTCAACTTTTAATACTATTTACTCGTATTTTTTACGAGTAATTTATATAATATATTTACTTTTTTCTTTTTTATGCTATTATTAACATGGAGGTTAACATTATGTTTGAATATATAAAACTCAAAAACTTCAAATCCTTTAGTGATATTGAATTTAATATGTTAAATAGACGAAATAGTCCCAAAAAACTAATACTTATTTATGGAGAAAATGGGATAGGGAAATCTAATATTGCTTCGGCTTTTTTTACTTTGTCCGAAACTCTAAGAACAATGGATGTCAGAGATTTAATGGAATCGCTTCTTTCTGACGAAAATAGTTTAAATAACAAAGAAGAATTCAAAAAGTTTTTACGTTCCAGATATAAAGATATAGAAACTATTATCAAAGAAAACAAAACTGTTTCTTCAGAAGAACCTATGCTTTTGGAATTCGGCTTTAACATCAACGGGAAAAGAGGAAGATATTTATTAGAAACAAATAATACTCAAATAATTCATGAAAAGCTTGAATTTATGTTAACGAAAAAAAGAGGCAGTTATTTTGATATTTCCGAAAATAAATCCTCTATCAACGAAAAAATATTTTTAGATAAAAACACTTACACAGAAATTAAAACATCTTGTTTAAAATTTTGGGGAAAGCATTCTTTCCTTTCTATACTTTTACATGAAATTAACGATAAATCCGATAAATTTATTCGTGATCAAATCTCAGATAGTTTCAATGATTTCTTGAAGTTTATCTCAAGAATTTCTTGCAAAATTAAATTTGGTAGTCGTCAAGAACGTGGAATCATTGGTCTTCCAAAAGAAATTCTTGGGGAATACGAAAGTGGTTCTATTCCAGTTTCTGATGAAGATATTTTAGATAAGACTGAAAAAATGCTTACTGATTTTTTTACTCTTACCAATCGAGATATTAAGAAAGCATTTTATAAAAAAAATATTGTAGATGAAGAAATTAATTATTCATTGATACTTTCTAAGAAAATTGCTGGCAAAATTCGTGATATCGATTTTTCCTTAGAATCTACAGGTACACAATCAATTATCCAGCAACTCCCTTTTATGCTTGTTGCAGTAAAAGGTTCAGTTGCTATTATTGATGAATTTGATACCGGTATTCATGATTTGTTAGTTAAAAGCTTAATTACTTCACTAAACAATGATATCAATGGTCAATTGATTTTAACTACTCATAATACTCTATTAATGGAATCGGATATACCAAAAGATAGCATTTATGTAATAAATGAACTATCATCCAACGATAAAGAAATACAATGTATTTTACACTACAATAACAAAATCAGTGATAAGAATAATGTAAGAAATCAATATTTGCTTGGTAAATACTCTGGCATTCCTGAAAACAATTTAATTGATTTTCATGCATTGTTAGACGAGATAAAATAAAAATAGGTAGCAATTTTTTCTTCGCAATCACATATCCACCATACTATTCCTTGATATTCTATTAATTTTACAAATTAAAAGCTGTTGTTTTAACGAAAGTAACCGTTAAGGTGACAGCTTTTTCAGTTGGGTTATGCCCTAGCCTGTAAAGAAGTTTGTGGTGTGATTTGTAGTTTCTTTTTTATACCCTATAAAACACTTTGGGGAGGACCTCTATCGAGATGTCTTCCCCTTTGTTTTTTTCTTATAATGTTCTTATAGAAAGAAAGAGAGATTCAGCCACATTTTCCAAATCTCTCCCGGTAATTAACCATGATTATTTTATCACATTATCGCTTAATGAAACACCCTAAACATATATCGGATTTCTTGTTGTGAGCAGTGATGTCCCTATCGATGACAATCCTTATACAATATAGCTTGCAGGTACTGCTCGTAAAATCGTTTAATCAGGTATAGATTTTTTCTATTATGTTTTTATCTTCTTAAATACCTTGAAAGCCCTGGAAAAATTGCTTAAAATGAGCACTTTTGCGATTACTCCGAATAACTCACACTCATTGGTAGCACACTTCTGCAAAATAAGGTTTTAAATTAAAAAAAGGAACTTACATAAAGTTCCTAATCAATAACTGTAATATTTCTTCTTTGAATACTGCGTTTGAGCCAACTACCTTGGAAGTAATAAATCACAAAGATAGAACTTGTAACTACCCATGTAATTGGGAAAATGCGTAAAGATTCAAAGACTGTAGATGATGGCACAAATAAGATATATACAATACGGAGTACCCCAATGCCCATCATTGTAATAATCATTGGATAAATAACATCACCGCAAGCACGCGTAGCTGCTACGTAAATCTCTAAGAACACAAATACTGGCCAGAATACACATAACTGACGTATCATCTGCACACAAATATCAATAACCTCTGCATCTTGTGTAAACAAGCCACAAATATAATCCCCATGGAAATATAACAATGCCGTAATCAGCAGCGAACCAACCGTATAGATACCAATCGCATTCCATACACCCTGCTTCATACGTTTGATTTTACCAGCACCGAAGTTTTGTCCAATAAACGTTAAAGTTGCCGTACCAAGTGCACCAGAGTAATTCCAGAATAACGCATCAATTTTACCAAAAGCAGTATACGCAGCTACTGTATTTGTTCCATAACCATTTACAGTTGCCTGAATAAATAGATTAGCGAAACTATATAATGCGCCTTGAATCCCATTTGGTAAACCAATCACCAAAATCTGCTTTAAAATATGCATATCACAGTGTAAATTACGAATATCAAAGTAATATGCGCTGTCTTCCGCAGATAAGATATACAGTGTTAACACACCACTAACAACCTGCGATACAACTGTCGCAATCGCAACACCTGCAACATCCCAATGGAAGAACACAACAAATAATACGTCTAAAACAATATTTGTAATACATGCGGCTACCAAAAAATATAGTGGTCGTTTTGAATCACCAACTGCACGTAAGATACCAGCACCCGTGTTATAAATCATCGTAGGAATCATACCTAGCATATAGATACGCATATATAACACCGAGTAATCCATAATATCTGCAGGAACATTCAACATGTTCATCGCCCATGGTGTAAAGATAATGCCGATAACCGTAAAAATAGCACCAATGTATACACTAGAACTCATCGCAGTTTGTACTGCCTTCTTTACAGAAGAATAATCATTACTACCATACGCTTGTGCAATTACCACTGTCGCACCACTCGATAAACCTACAATTAAATTTACAAGCAATCCGATTACAACACCAGTTGATCCACCTACTGCCGCCAGTGCTTCTTTACCAACATAATTACCAACGACCATCGCATCTGCAGTATTGTAAAGTTGTTGAAAGATAGAACCGAACATAATCGGAATAAAAAACAATAAAATTTCTTTCCAAATAACACCATTCAACATGTCAGTTTGTCTTTGTTTAAACATCCTCAGTTCTCCTTTCGCAATGTAGAAAAGTATATCAGAAAATATAGAAAAAGTGATGAACAAATATCTCATTCATCACAAAATATTAAAATTTGTAGCGTAATTTCCAGAAACAATGAATTATTTCAAACCTACCGGCTCTTCACCATGTAATTTTCCTTCTAAGAAATGCTTACGACAGAGGGCAATATATTCATCATTTGCGCCTAGTAATACCTGTGTACCAACACGCACAATACCATGTTCAT
>ERZ773196.2036-NODE-2036-length-10769-cov-22.699645_pt1 | contig 10769 bp, 7 predicted proteins | sample MGYA00581009_ERZ773196 | MGnify/ENA primary metagenome ERZ773196 (study PRJEB29015, sample SAMEA2738162) | human oral metagenome | biome: human oral; feature: human-associated habitat; material: saliva | place: China | collected 2243 ...
GACATAGAAGTCAGACCGTTTCTTCAACATTAAATTCTAGAAGCGAAGTCTGGCGACCAAACCATTTATGCCTCACTTTGATATAAATTATATCATATTTAAACAGGGAAAGAAATCTAAGGATTTCTTTTCCTGTTTTAACTTTACACATCTAAATTTGACTAAAAAATACAAGAACTTTTTTAACCTAATTTATAACTACAATATTTTCAAGGACAACTAACTTGAAAATAATTTCTTATAATCACTGATTACAGCTTTAAGATTTATATATTCTTCACGAATATATAGACCATCAATGTGTTGTCTATCAACGTGTACTACAGTTTCCCTTTCACCTGATGTAGGTATGATTAAAGCATTTCTAATAATGGCATCTTTATATTTACCACGCAAATAATAGTAATAAAATGCTTGCTTATAATTAAATGCATTCACATCATTAGAAAAATACTTGGAATCAAATAATAAGATTAATGGTTGACTTCTACTAGTTATAATTTTTAAGTAATGATCAAACTGTATCGAAAATCGACTACGTTCACCTTCTTTACGTTGCTCGATATCCATATTGTCTGGTTTTATTATATTTAGCTTGGTAGGTTGTAGCTCCGTAGTAATTTCATAATCATCACCCGTGATTAGTACATGATTAGACAAATACGAATGCACCATACGTTCCCAAAACCATTCAAAATATAGTGTTAGAAATTTGGAGGATTTACTACGATTACTTTTCCATTGAAAGTATCTTATTAATGATCTCAATAACAATCTCTCATGATCCTTGAAAAAGCGTCCAACTAATGTTTGTAATTTAGTAATACAAAAATTATACTCATCAAATATGGGATTATAAAATCGTCGCTTATAAGGATGAATATCATCTAACAAAGATTGCAAAGAGTTATAAAAATCATATAACACATAATCCATACATTCAGTAATAAAAATTGCTTCATCATATTCACAGTTAACTATAAATGGAGAATATATAAAATTTTCATCACTTAATAGAGGGCGAATTGTATTTATTGTTTTGTGCCAATTGATATGACCTTTATATCCTTTTGAAGTATCTCTAATTTGACTATGATATAAACCAAACTCTAAATAATATCTAAGAATATAGTAGTACGCATCTACAGGAATTGTATCAGATAATTGTCCAGGCTCCACACCATAGAGTTGTCTATCTCGCTCTATAATATACAATATATCCTTCATCTCTTTTAAAAGTTGTAACTTTTCATCTCGTGAAATTACGTTCTCAACATTATAATGCTTTGGAAATGAAAGCAGAATATTATCTTCTTTTATTACCATTCCTACAAAAGAGCAATTCAACCGCTCATTATATCGATCACAATATGGATAGATATCCCAATCCTCACAAAAGGCCTCTGTCAAATTATCACCATCATTTATAATCTCAAAGTGATAATCTAATACATCATTTATCATGTTATAACTTCCCGTATTGCTCGATTACAGATTTACTTAAAATATTCTCTTGCTTTTCAAATGCATAATATAATTGACTAAAAGATGTTATACCGTCAGCAAAAAGGCTTCCACTAGTATAAGAAACACGCTCTACATCCTGCCATAAATAATGTAATAATTTATTGGCAACTTGCTTTCTATTTAAGGCATCATCACCTTTATCCTTTAAGAAGAAAGGACCGAGCTGTTTGTCTTCTGCTAATCCTAAATCATTTATGATAACATGATTGATTGCTTGATATAGTTTTACCCACTCATACTGAATGGAACTTGTAAAATTAATACTAAAATTATTGACGTACCCATTATTATTATTTGACTTAATAGGTTCAACTCCGACATATTTAAAATCGAATCTTCGCTTAAATGCGGTATCAATAACATTAACATTTTGATCACTTGTATTAACGGTCCCTATGATATGTAAATTCTTTGGAATAACAATCTTATATCCTGGCTTTAAAGCTCTATTTAAAATAAGGTAATCATGAATGGATTTATTGTTAATACCATACATGCTTTTACCTGTATCATCTCTATCCAATAGCTGGAATATGTCACCAAAAATACTAGCAATATCACCACGAGACATTTCCTCTAAAATAAGGTATACATCTATACCACTATCTTGATTCCTTAACGCAGCAAACAGAGCAGATGTAAAAATTCCTGGTACAAATTCATAAGATATTTTCCCATCTTTTGTTACAGGCATAATATTACCTATAAAATCAAAGTATGAGTAATCACGATAAATAGTGGTACGGAAAACATAAGGGTTATCATCACATTCATTGAAGCCAGGATAACTTTTTCTTATTTTAGAGCTTATACTATAACTTTTGCCAGTACCAGGTGCACCATAATACATTATCTGTAGTGGGTGCTCTCTTTGATCTATTGGTAAAAATATTTCACTACTTTTTATAAAGGGTAATAATTCAGGTATAATACTTTCACATTTATTAATAATAATATCTGCTTGAGTATCTGAAATTGAGGCAAGCCCACCTTGAAGATTTAATGAACTTCCATCATTAAACCAACTATTAATCTCAGAAAGACTTATTGGCTTATCAAATTTATGTACACAACGTAATACGGCTTTGTTAGTTTGTAAATCAGGTAAAATTAAATAATCAACAATTTGAAAAACACAAACTATGGAACCCGCAGGTTGATTAGAGCCCGCTCCAGAGTCTTTATTATACCCTAAGCCAAATCTTCCGATTTCTATGTTCTTTTCAGTTGCATAGTTGTACGTAACAACATCACCAACTTCTAGTTGATACCAAGAGAAACCAGATTCTTTAAAGTTTGCAGTTGCTCTCCATAACAATCTCTTTTCATTTTTTGCTACATTAGCCGCCTTTGTTTTTTCCCTAGTTATCTTCTTTCGTCTCGCTTTCCAATAAACTTGCGCTTTAGCCCTAATTTCTTTTTCCACATCTAATGTTGATATATCTAGCTCTTGACCTTTTGGTGTTAATAAAATACGACTATTTTTACCTTTACCCTCACGACTTAAAATACCTAAAACCTCTAGCTCTTTAATTGCAAGACTAAATCTTTTAGTAAAATCCTTATACGAGTTTCCTGTCTTCTCTGAAGTGTATACAGATTCAGCATATTCCGTAATATGGGGATCTAACTTAATTATTTGAGAGCAAATCTCTGCTGTTGTTAATGAACTACTCGATTGACTAAGTACCTCTAAAATAGGCTTTATTAAATAAGAAACTCTTTCCTCTGTTGTTAAATTATCAATATCCCCCATATTATCCCCCACATTTTTCCAATAAAAGAAGTATACCAAATCTTATAATCTAGCTATATTACTTATATTTTATCATAGATAAATCAAATTATGAATATTTCATGAATCCCAAAAATGTAAATATTTAGTACTGAAAATAGAAAAGGTCCTAATAGACAAATTAATGACCATTAGGAACCTTTCATATTTTTACTTTTATTATTACTAACACTATATTGAGCTTAACCCCACTAAATTACTCCAACGTTTACTAATCTTCTAGAGATTGGCGGTGATCAATATGAGTACATTCAAAGTGTTATCGCTCATGATTTCCTTTGGTATACTTGTAGCGACCATTATCATGGCAGCAAAGTGATTGACCTCTAGCAAAAAGCTAGCTTTCTAATCGTGGCATGAAAAAAGGCCCGACATAGAAGTCAGACCGTTTCTTCAAATATTTACTTTAGAAGCGAAGTCTGGCGTCGAAACCATTTATGCTTCACTTTGATATAAATTATATCATATTAAAACAAGGAAAGAAATCTAAGGATTTCTTTCCTTGTTTTGTTTGTAAGGTCACAATTTACTAGCTTATAAATCCTCTAAAGTATAAATAGGCAAGTATCTTTGTGCGAATGCAAGGTTTTTATTAAGTTCTGCCCATTTGGTAGCATCACCAATAACATAGATGTATTCTTTTGCTCTAGTAAAGGCTACATTTACGTTGTTAGCGTTAACCCATTTAATAGCTCCATTAGCAGTGCCATCGCTTTGACAGCCTAACATATAAATGACAACTTTAGCTTCTTTACCTTGGAAAGTATGAACAGTTCCAATATTATCTTTTAACCAACCGCTCTTATTATCTTTATCTGTCCAGTTTACAATATCATCACTAATAGATTGCATGTAGCTTTTAAATCCATGTGTAACACTAGTAAATGGTGTAATAATAAATATATCTTTAAATTCTGTATTTCTTGCTCGTAACTTTTGGATCAATTCAAAAGCAATTTGCCCTTGTACTTGTATATATCGATCTTTACCCACACTGGCTTCAATATGGCTTGCATCATATGTTATCCAACAGCTTTCTTTACATGGATTAATAGGATCATCAGAATCTATGGTCTTATTAATCATAAAACCACCATACGATAACTCATTAGCAACTGTAAACATCGGATCTTTACAGCGTCTATGAATAACCAGCGGACAACCGACCCATGACTCAGAGCCATCAAGATTTTTGATAATGCCTGCAAATGGGTTTTGTGCATCAGCTAAACTTTGTACGGATAGCTCTTTACTCCGATACTTACCAATACCTTCTCCACCAATTTTTTCTACAAATAAATCCTGCACAGTTTGTACCGGTTCAATTTGCTTTGGATCGCCAACTACTATTGCCTTTTGCACTCGGAACAATGCGCCTACAAGCATATGAGGTGACGCCTGCCCAGCTTCATCAATAATAATGGTCCCTAAGGAGCTTTCAGATTTACAATTAATCAAGAATCTCTCCACAGCTGCAAAAGTAGATGAAATAACAGGAACTGCAATCATCAAGGAATTAAGTAATGCAGGGAAAATCGTATCAAGATCAAAGTTTTTCTGTAATTTTTTCCTATCACTTAATGATCCCCAATACTCACTGAGTAATTGCATATTTTTTCTGAAAGCATCACTCATAACTACAGCTTTTTGTAATTGTAAGGCATCATACAATAAACGCTCTCTACATTCATTTAAATAATTACATACATATAAGAAAGCCGTATGCGCCTCTGCGCGATCCGCATCAGATGACATTAACTTTAATGCTATATCATCAAAGCAATGTATCGTATCTTTACCACTAGCTTTTAATGTGCCTAAAATCTCTTGCTGTGTTTTCTCTGATTCTAGAATAGTACAATCAATCCCCTTAATATCAGATAATAGGCTATCTTTCGTATTGATTATAGATTCACGCTCATTAACTAACTGATGTAATGCCGTTAATTGATCTTTAACCGTTTGAAGCTTGTTATTCTCCTCTTCAATTACCGATAACAATGTAGGATTACCCATAGCTTTTAAAATAGACCAATTAGTAGCACTCCAAAGCTTATCAAAAATAGAGCGTTGATTGTTATACTCTATTAATTTAGTCTCAATACTATTTTTATGCTCTATTAACTGTAACAAATCAACATCTAATGTATCATATTTACTTAATTCTTTATTGATTGTATGAATTTCCTCTTGTAATCCATCGATTTTAAGATTTAAATCTTGAATTGATTGAACGTTCTCTTCATATGTTGTTACATAAGTAAATAATGTTTTTACAAGATTATATTGAACCTGAAACTGTCTTTTAGCACTTTCAAAAGCATCTTGAGCACTAGGAATCCCCATAACAGAAGACAAATCTGAGGATAATACATGTAATGCAGTCATAAAAGTATTAATATTAGATTTCTTACCAAGTCTAGCAGAAATTAACCCCCATTGATCATGTCTCTCTGCCAAACGATCAGCTAAAAATGTAAAATATACCTCACTGGATTTAACGTATTTATATTTCTCATCCTTAGCGAAACAAGATAAATCAACCTGCTGGTCTGAGAACTCTGGATTAAATAAGGTAGCCCCATTAGTTCCCACTTTTACAGAGGAAATATTTGGTAATTCTAATGTAATATTTTCAACAGCCTTATTATTTGATGAAAGCACCAACATACCATATACGGCAATATCACTAGGGATAGTGTAGTAAAAGGATTTACCATCTCGGCCATCAACCTTTTTGAATATATCGTTTACATGATTACTTTCACAAAACTTAGCAGCACGTTCAACAATATTATTAGCAATTATATCCTTCAATAATGTTGTTTTGCCTGTACCAGGAGGTCCATTAACAGAAAAGATATCTTTAGGATTCTCCTTAGCAATATTAACAGCAATTTGCTGCATAAAGGATAAATTAAACTTTGAAGGCCATCTACCATATGGTAAAACCTTTGGATTATACCACTTTTGCATCTGATCCATATCTTTTAACAAATCATAATGCTCAATATCCTGATTAAGACTATTGATATAAGACAATACCTTATCATTGTTCTTTAATGTATCAATGTTCTGTAAAACCAACCGTAGATCATCTAGGAAAAAGCTTGATTTTAGATCATTAATAGGCATTGTATCAGCTTTAACAAGCTGAATATCATCGGTCTCAAAACCGCAATAGCCATACACATCACCAGCACGGAACATGGTAATACCCATAGGCTCCAGGATATGTTCTTGTATATACTCATTGATTACACGTGCAGCTTTATCTAAAGTTACCTTTTCCTCAGGAAGATTAAAACTATCCTCGATATCTTTAACAACCACATCCCAACCATCTAGCTTAATATCTTTAAAAGCCACATCAGGCTGAGACATCATCTGATAAATCACCCAAATAAAAGGAGCAATTTGTAAACTTCCCGCTTTATAGTGACCCTCTGCATCAGCGATAAATGAAGCACTATACACATTCCCTAAATATGGTTTTTCTGGATGTTCAATCTCTAATTTTTCAATAAAGGCTTCTAGTACTTCAGTCCCTTTGACTACGCTTAATAGAACCGCATATTCATCATCTAACACATAGTCCTTTTTATCCTTAAAACATGTAATCTCATCAATAATCGAGTAATTATATGGATCATTTGGCAACGGCACTACATACATAGATACACGTGAATTTGTTTTCTTCCACAAAGGATTAATTACTGACTGTTGATAAATAGTAGTTCTATCATGTTCAGTTGAAAATATAAGCTCTTTAATATACTTCTTTGGAATGGCTTTATACTTTGGCACCTCTTTTGGTTGCAAACACTCAAGTGAATACCAATAATTTATAATTTGCTTTGCAGTATCTCTCATCTATATCTACCCTCTCATTAGACTAATGAAGGTATTATACAGGAAAATAAAATAAATATTATGAAGAAATACTATGCTTATATATTTGATAATATTTGATTCCACTCATTTGATAGTTCTGAATTTCTTTTATTAAATATTTTACTACTTAATCTTATCTTATAATAAGATTTTATAGATTCATACTCAACAGAATACCATTGAATCCAAGATAAATTTTTTTCACTGCACTTCTCTGTAATAAAATAGTTATATGCTTGATTATATAAGTCTTCAAGCCTAGAGTAATAAAAATATAGATTAATACCATCTTCTATGTAACTTATAGAAACAATTGTTTGAGTAATAAGTAAATAGAAATTATTATCTAAAATATAACGGGATAATAATACTAATAAAAATATTGATAATATTAATTTTATGAATGCATAAAATAACATATATTTCGCAATACGATACGAAAAATAATTACTCTCAAATATATTTATACCATATCTATAAATTGATGGCTTAAAAGAATTGTTATAATAATCAACAGTTTCTTCTTTTTGAATATTTAGATTAAATCCATCTTTAATTGTAGATTTTCGACGAGAGGCTTCTGCATTAAACCACGAAAAATTATTATCAATTATTTTTATAGATATTAATAGAATCGATATTCCAATTTGAAAAGAAATGTATATAGTCGAATCAATCAAACAAAAATAACTTCCGATAACGATCTGTAAAGCAAGAATCCAGAATAAAATATTATATATTCGAATTACTTTATTGGAAATTGAGTATTTATTTGCTACCTCATCTTTTTTACTCATATATTCACTCTCCTAATATTTCTTATTTAATAAAAGATTTGTTTCAATTTATTCAATGCCTCATTCTGCCTTCCACGATCCTCCAATAGTCGAATTTTCTTAAAATCATCCAAAAGCATAGTTCTACGATTATCATATATTGTTACTGAATTAATTAAATTTAATGCTACTATTATTAAATCAAAATAAGACATATCATTTAACTGCATCAACAAAAACCTAACAGTAGTATGTTCTAATTGATATGATGGAATTTTATAAGAGAACTTTTTAATATTAAGATACTTTAATAATCGTATTACAGGTAATAGTTTATAGTTATTGTTTTTATTAGCCATTCGTAATAAAGTGTCAAATTCCTTTATATCTGTATTTAACCACTCATTATTTTTTCCGGGAATATTATACATATCCGCAAAATACTGACTCCATCCAAAAACATTCCCACTGGGAACTAATTCAAACTTAATATGATTTAATTCAATAACTACAGTTGGTAAAGATTGTCTTACAATTGAATTCTTATAATAATATTCTGCAAAGGCTTTTAAGTGGTTTAAATAAGTCTGCGGTTTTCCATCTATATTATTGAAAACTACCATAATATCAATATCAGAACTTTGATCAATAATTCTTGGTAATACCGTTTTTCTAGAGTACGAACCAAAAACTTTAACATCCTTAATTTTACTGCCAAAATATATTTGAAGCCTTGATTTAATATATTTAATTGAGTTATCTATATGTTTTTTTTCATTATCCTTTAAAACTAATCGAGATGAAAACTCTTTAAGATATGTATTACAATTCATATGTCTCCCCTTTCAATGATAATTAATAGTACTTGGGAACAGCGTAAGTTTAAAGATTTATTTAAAGAGCGACGCGAAAAAACTATTAGAGAAAATGAAGAAACATTATTGTCTTGTGCGATTACAGGTATATATTTAAACTCAGATTTATTTTCTCATTTTAGAGGTTCCTCTACTGTAGGTTATCTTAAAGTTAAAAAATATGATTTAATATTGTCTGCTCAAAACTTACATCTTGGGAATGCTAATATTAATCTATCTTTTGAGAGAGGTATGATTTCACCGGCCTATAAAGTATTTGAATTAAAAAGTATTGATCCATATTTTATAAATGCATGGGTAAAGAAAGATACAACTAAGAATTTTTTCTTGAAGGCAACTACTGAAGGTGCTAGTCAGTGTCGAAAGAATATAGAATGGGATGTACTACAAAATCAAGAAATACCTATTCCTAATAATTTAGAGCAAATAGCGATTGGTAAATTTATCAATAACATTGATATGATTATTACCCTTCATCAGTAAAAGCCATTTCTATAAAATAAATCTCATGCTAATCCAGCCATAGACCGCATCACTAGATCAATGTCTCTATTTTCCATTTCTTGAATTATATGAATATATGTTTTCTGTGTCGTCGTCATACTTGCATGCCCAAGCCTTCTTGCAACACTAGCAATTGATACCCCTGCAAAAAGTAATAACGAAGCATGTGTATGCCGTAATCCATGGATTGAGATGACTGGTATACCTAATTTTTTACAATATCGTTCTAATACACCATTAACAGTTGAATTAAATACACGTCCATTCACAAATATCGGCTTATCTTCAGGTAAGCCTTTAATTATTTCAGAAAACTTTATAATAGTTTGCCAATCAAGCTGTATTTTTCTCACTGATGATTTATTCTTTGTTGGTAAGAACCCGCCATCACCTTTATAGTCCCACGTCTTATCTACTATCAATGATTGATGTAGGAAATCAAAATCCTTTGGAGTTAAAGCTAAAGCTTCTGAAAATCTCATTCCAGTTTTTGCTATTATAAATATTAACCAATCCCAGTTAATTTCTGATGTTAACTTTAAATGAACTAATAATGTATGTAATTCAAACTGATTTAAATATTTGATTTTCTTTATTCTTGGTACACGCCCTTTTATAATAGCTTTTCGTGTTGGATCCCTATCAATAAATCCTTCATCTACTGCGTCCAATATAGCTGCTTTTATTTGATGATGAAAATCCATCGTTGTTTGTCGTTCATGAAACTCGGCATAATCATTTAATAATTGTTGATACGAAATTCTATTTAATTGTGAAAGCCTAAGTTCCGGAACTAATTTTTTTAACCATAATAGAGTTATCTCATATTTTCGCATTGTTACATTACGAATAGCCCCCTCTTTATAAATTCGTATCCACTTTTCGTAATAAATATAAAATAATTCGGATTTTTCCTCTATTGTTAACATAATTCTATCCCACCATTTACGCTGTTCCCACATAGAAATGGCTCTTGCTGATGAAGGGTAATAGATTTGTCAATTCCTCTAAAAACTTTACCAATCTGATTAGCTTCTACTTCATTTGAAGGAATTTGAACAATAATTTTCCCTAACTCACTTCCATTAATAGCAGGATAGCTTGTCCCCGTACAATTATCTAAAACTACTTTAACAAAATTATCATTTTGAACTAAAGTAAGTAAAAAATAGCTATCTAATTTAGATCGTAACTGAGCATATCCAGTAGAGAAAACCATGTCTTTATCAACATTTTCGAATAGATAATTATTACGTTGATAAGGTCTTACCGTTTGATAAAAAACATCTCCATAGGAGGCTAAGCGCTGAGCACGAGATGGTGCATTTTCCTTTTTAATAACTTGAAATCCTAATAAATTTGTTCCCACGACAGATTCTAAATCAACATACTTAAATT
>ERZ773196.2037-NODE-2037-length-10763-cov-12.587972_pt1 | contig 10763 bp, 6 predicted proteins | sample MGYA00581009_ERZ773196 | MGnify/ENA primary metagenome ERZ773196 (study PRJEB29015, sample SAMEA2738162) | human oral metagenome | biome: human oral; feature: human-associated habitat; material: saliva | place: China | collected 2243 ...
AAACTGCAACGCAGGAGCGTCTGGCAAAAGAGCTGAACGTGAGCCCGCAGGCGGTAAGCAAATGGGAGAACGACATTAACTATCCAGACATCTCGCTGTTGCCAGACCTTGCGCGCTTCCTTGGTGTGTCTGTTGACGAGCTTTTGAGTGGCGCAAGTGCTTCCGCTCAGGAGACTGAAGCTGCCCAGGAGAGCGCTGCCGAGAAGAGTACTGCTGAGGTTGTTTCTGTTGCAGCTGACGAGCCTGCAGAGATCGTAGAAGAGTCTACCGAGCAGGACAACCAGGGTATTGCTACTCAGTCTTCAGGTTTTAGCTTTGGTAAGCTTTTTGGTAAGAGTATGGTCAAAGTCGAGAAGAACGATGAGGCTGACGGTAGCAAGAAAAAGGGCGTCCGCCTTGGCAACGGTTCTGCAAAACACGGACTGCACGTGTACATTGTCTCCGACGACGGCGACGTTGTAGATATGTGCGTGCCTCTGGGTCTGGCAAAATTTGTTTTGAATTCGGGAATTCAGGTCAGCGGAAGCTATCTTAATCAGGAGACTCAGGAACAGCTTTCTAACATCAACCTTGATGCGCTTATGGACGCTGCAAAGACAGGCGAGAGTGGCACACTTGTGGATATTACATCTGCAGACGGTGACGTTGTAAAGATCTGGTTTGACTAAGTGCAAACGATTACATAGACTGACTAAAAACGAGATACGCCCGTCCAGCTAAGTGGAGGGAAACGGTCTCGTTTTTTCGTTAGCGCGGATTTACTTACACTCGCGCGTAATAAAAAGCGCCGCAGCTATCACCAATTGGTGTTAACCGGGGCGCTTTTGCTTCAATATAGCATATGTCTACCATGAGAAACCATTCGATAGCTGGTATTCCATTTAGCAATAACAGTAAGTATAGATATCTTCAGCTTTAAGCTTCTATGAACGATTATCTTAACGTTTACGATAAGAATATTACCGTTTACAGATTTGTTATTGAAGAAATACTTCTAACTTCTTTCGAAAGTTAAAATATTTTTGACTACTAGTCAAGAAAAAAGCCCCTTATAAAGGGGCTTTGTGAAGTCAAAATTGTCATCTACATGACGCCCGAAGGCATTTAAGGCAATTGCCGTTATTTTGACTCGCAGTGACGTCCTGACTGGTAATCAAGACAATTGGATAGTAAAACACTTTTTAATGGAGCGCAAGTATGAATCTTAGAAATATTCCTTCATATAATGTTGGACTGGATATTGGTACCGGTTCCGTCGGTTGGGCGGTAACTGACGAGAATGGTAATCTTTGTCATTTTAAGAATCGTCCAACATGGGGAAGCAGAATATTTCCAAGCGCAAATACAGCAGCAGAGACTCGTCTAAAAAGAGGGCAGCGCCGTCGTTATGACCGTCGTAGACAGAGACTTGATTTGCTCCAATTTCTGTTTGATGAAGAGGTGACAAAGGTAGACCCTGAGTTTTTTATTCGTCTCAGACAATCAAAGCTTAGGGTAGAAGATCGTGAAGAAGGTCACAGGGAGTATCGATACCCATTTTTTAACAGCTCCGACTTTACCGAGCGCATGTACTACCAGTCATATCCAACTATTTATCATTTGCGCAAGCATCTAATTGAGTCGGACCAGCAAGAAGACCTTAGATTAATTTATCTAGCATTCCATAACATTGTGAAGACAAGAGGTAACTTCCTCTATCAAGATACCCCAAGTCTAAGCGCCAAAGATGCAAGCATGTCAGAGGCTATTGAAGAGTTGTTGAATGCTCTGGTTTTATGGGCAGACGCTGCATATGATTTAGAAATCGATGAGGTTGACTCAGAAAAGCTCAGGAAAGTATTCGAAGACTCATCACTAACAAGAGCCGAGAAAAAAGACGAGGCTCTAAAGGTACTGACTTTAGAAGATAAGAAAATTGCAAAAGAACTTATTAATGCAGTCTTAGGTTATAAAGCTAATTTCAATACTATCTTTAAGATAGAGGCTGAAAAATCTGCTTTCTCCTTTGATAATGATGAACAGAGAGAGGCATTTATTGCGTCAGTTCCTGATGAGGGAATGGCTTTGTATGAGGCACTTCAGAAAGCATATTCAGCTTATATCTTGATGGATATTATTGAGGATGCCAACGGCAAAAGCGTCTCTTATTGCATGGTTGCAAAGTTCAACAAATATGGAGAAGATCTTAAAACATTAAAAGATCTTGTAAAAGAGTATTGCCCAACAAAGTATTCCGAATTTTTTAGAGGAGAGCATTACGATGCTCCTTACCAGAAGGATTACGATAAATCTAAAGCTAAGGGATATACAAAATACAACGAGGTCAGAGGTGCAAAATACGATGACTTCAAAAAAGAGGTAGAGAATCTGTTTAAGGATACGACTGCCATCTCAGATTCACGTTATAAAGAAATGATGACAAAGTTTGCAAACGGCAAGTTCCTTAGAAGACTTAAGACTAGTGATAACGGAAGCATTCCATTCCAGCTTCATCTTGAAGAAATGAATGCAATTATCGATGCTCAAGAGAGGTTTTATCCTTTCTTGTCCGAGATTCGCCATAAGCTCAACTCTCTTGTGACTTTCAGAATTCCATACTATGTAGGACCTCTTACTCAAAAGAGCGCAGCGCTGGACGCTTCTGGCAAGCCACGCTTTGCTTGGTCAAAGCGTCAGGAAGGCAAAGAGGGAGAAAAAATCTATCCTTGGAACTGGGAAGATATTATCGATAAGGGTGCAAGTGCTCGCGAATTTATTCAGCGTATGACTGGTACCTGCACGTATCTTTACGGAGAGCCGGTTCTCCCTAAATGTTCTTTATTGTACGAGAAGTTCTGCGTGTTAAATGAGCTAAATGGTGCTCGTTGGTCACAGGATAGCGATAAATGGTATCGCTTCGATGCAGAGGATAGGCTCTCTATTTATGAGGAGCTATTTGAAAGGTATAAGTCGGTTTCATTTAAGAAGCTAGAGGATTGGCTTAAACAACGTGGGGAGGCTTTTCCACACGTTAAAGGTGGACAAGGTGAAGGAAAGTTTGAGTCCAAACTCAGTTCCCATCATTTCTTCAAAGAGCTTTTAGGTACTGATGAGTGGTCTGATCAAACAAAGCAGATGATTGAAGAGCTCATCCTATGGAATACTCTCTTTGAGGATAAGAAGATTCTTAAGGAAGAAACCACCAAGAAGTATGGTGATGTTCTCACCGCTGAACAAATTAAGAAATTCTGTGGACACAGGTTTACGGGATGGGGGCGTCTTTCTAAGAAATTGCTTACAGGTATTAAAACAGAAGTCGATTTCCGTAAGATGTCTGTGATGGACCTTCTGGTTGAAGGTGATCCCTATGGAGAACATGTTGGTAGCTCACAGATTCTCATGGAGATTCTTCATAACAAGAACTTTGAATTTAATAAAGAGATTGAAGCTCATAATGAGAAGTACTTCTCAAAGGATCAGTCAGTTGAAGACCTGCCAGGTTCTCCTGCAGTGCGTAGATCAGTCAATCAGGCTTTGAGAATTGTTGAAGAGATTGCAAAGATTTCGGGTAAACCTGCTGCTCATATTTATATTGAATCCACTCGCGATGAAGATGAAAAAAAGCGTGGAAAGCGCAGTACTAAGCGTAATGAAAACATTAAAAAGATGCTTTCTGAGCTTAAAGAAGAGTATAAAAATGCGGATATATTTACACAGCTCAATAAGCATAGTGATGAACAGCTAAGTAAGCGACTCTCTTTGTATTTCATGCAAAATGGTAAGTCCATGTACTCTGGCAAGGCGATAGATATTAATCTAATTACTGATAACACGTATTGCCAAATTGATCATGTTTTACCTCAGTCTTATATCAAAGACGACAGCTTTGAAAATACCGTATTGGTTCTTTCCGATGAAAATCAGCGTAAGGGAGACTCTCTCTTATTGGATGCAGATGTTAGACGTAAAATGGCTGGTCTTTGGCATGAACTTCATCGTGTTAAGTTGATTGGTGATAAAAAATATAAAAATCTCACGCGTTCTGTTGTCACTGATAGACAGATGGAAGGCTTTATCAATAGACAGCTTGTTGAGACGAGTCAGATCGTTAAGTTTGTCCGAATGCTTTTAAAGAGTCAGTATCCAGATACTGAAATTTGTTCAATCAAAGCATCTCTGTCGCATGAAATTAGGGAAAAGTATAACCTTCCTAAAATTCGTGAAGTGAATGACTATCATCATGCTCATGATGCATTCTTAGCTTGTGAAATGGGGCGTTTCCTTTCGATTCGATATGAGGAAGCATTTACTAATCCAGTTGGCTTAACAAAGCTTATGCGTAAGTTTGTTAAAAAAGAGAGCGAAGAAGCTCAAAAGCAACATAGAATCCCCGGTACGACTCCATTCTTCGTTGCTAGTTTCTCGAAACCCGGCTTTGATCTTGAAACTGGAGAAGTAACTAGAGATGAATGGAATCCAATTGAAGAAGTCGAGAAGATAAAAAGAGCATTCAGCTTTAAACAGTGCTTTGTTTCACGTATGCCAGAAATGACAAGTGGTACGTTCTGGGATGAAACCATTTACTCTCCAAAAAATACAACAATGACACTTGCGTTGCCAGTTAAAGGTAATCTTTTGCCAGAGAAGTATGGAAGCTATTCAAGTTCTAAGCCTTCTTTCTCTGCGATTTGCAGGGGAAAGAAAAAGAATAAAAGTCAGTATTATGTAGTGGATATTCCTCGCACAAAGTCTGCTGAGCTTTATAAAAATTCTATAAAGACATCGAATTACTTAACTAAAGTTCTTGAATTATCTGGGGTTGAATTTGAGGAACTTGTTTATCCAGCTCTTTTGAAAAATCAAGTAATCGAATTTGCTGGTCAGAGATTTTATGTTGTCAGTTCAGCAGAATTAAGAAACGGAGTAGCTCCTTCTTTCTCTTACGACGATTATGTAATGATTTCAAATTACTTTGACACGAATCAGGAGGATAGTACTGATGCAATCGTCATTTATGATTTGTTATGGAAAATAGTATCCACACAGATGCCAATACTTGCAGAGAAGTTGCAATTAGATAGCAAGAGGTCTTCTTTCACCAATCTTAATTTAGAAGATAGTAAAAAAGTCATAGTAAGTCTTCTACATACTATTAACGGAAGCACCGTTCCTTCCGATACAACAAAAATTGGAGGACCAACAAGAACCGAGAGACTCTATATATCTATAGCAGCTCAACTGAATAAAAGATCTGTTGAATTCTCTGTAATTGACCAATCAGTAACTGGAATGTTTGAAAGAAGGAGACGTATTGGGCTTTAGAACAGTTCTTATTGAATCTCCAAGTAAATGCACATACCAGGGTGGGTACATGATTGTTCAGGTGGAAGACGATGTTCATAAAATCCATCTGTCAGAGATTTCGTCTGTTGTTTTGAGTACCCAGAGAGTTTTTCTAAGTGCATACTTGTTATCTGAGCTGTCTAAAAACAAAATTGCTTTAGTTGTTTCTGATGAAAAGCACAATCCAATAGGTCAGTATCTTCCTCTATATGGTGCATATAATACAAGCTCCAGGATAGTTGAACAGCTATCTTGGAGCTTGCCTCAAAAGAAACGCGTTTGGCAAAAAGTAGTGCAGGAAAAAATTAAGCATCAAGCTGATTTACTATCACTCGTTGATTTAAATGACGAGTCTGAGGTAATTCGACAGTATTCACTAGACGTACATTCTGGTGATTCTTCGAATAGGGAAGCGGTTGCTGCTAAATATTATTTCAGTGCCTTATTTGGAAATGATTTTTGTCGGGATAATGATACACCGCTCAATGCATCTTTAAATTATGGCTATAGCATCTTGATGTCGGCTGTTGCAAGAGAGATAGTTTCAAGAGGTTATTTAACTCAGACAGGAATATGTCACCGAAGTGAGTTTAATCAGTTTAATTTTGCTTGTGACCTTATGGAACCATTTAGGCCAGTAGTTGATAAGACCATTTTGAGTAGGTTTGAGGGCGACTTCTCTAAAGAATTGAGACATCATTTAAGCGATCTTGTTAACGAAGAGCTTCCCTATAAAGATGGAAGATACAGATTAAGTTCTGTTATTAGTGGATTTGTTCAAGATTGTCTAAACGCTCTTAATAAGAAGACATCTGTTTCTGAGATTAGTTCTTTTGAATTAAGCTAGTTATGTCTGAAAGAGTTAGGTATATGAGACTGTTAGTCTTCTTTGATTTGCCTGTTGAAACTAGTAGACAAAGAAAGGCATATAGGCTGTTTCGTAAATCTTTGCTTAAAGATGGTTATCTAATGGTCCAAGAATCTGTCTACTCAAAACTTGTATTAACAGCACAATCGGCGGATTTTGCTGTTGAACGATTAAATAAATCAAAGCCGACAGAAGGGTTAATTCAAGTATTAAAAGTGACTGAAAAACAATATGAATCAATTATTAATATAACTGGCCATGGTTTATCTTCTAATGCTGTTGATTCTGTAGACAGGTTGATTGTCCTATGAGAATTGTATTTTCAACTGTACCTGTATCGGTAGAGTTATCAAACAAAAAAGTATCTGTGCTTGAAATTGTCAATAACCATCTATTCGCACAGATATGCAATTCTTTACTAGAAAAAGATGAAGAATCAAGAGAAATGTCTTTTTCGCTATGGAATGAAGGTAAAGAGGTAAAGCTAGAGCAAAATATTCTTTTTATAGATTCACCACTGTCACTGCCATGGGATGATAAAAAATTAAATAATAAGTTTCTGGAATATGTTTCTAAAGAGATTAATTTAGATGAACAGAGAAGATCAAGAATTATAGATGCTGTTTCCGTTATTAATAAAGAGATATTTCAAGTTTCAAGTGATTTTAATGCATCTTACGAATTACAAACAGAATGGGATATGGCAAAATATTTAAAGATGAGTCATTTTTCTGCCGAGAAAGCAGGAAGATCGTTCTTTGATAACCAGATAGAATTTCTAAATTTTATTTCTGACGCTTCTTTTGGAGGAGCTGTAATTTTCGTAAATCTAAAGAAATTTTTTACTCAAGAACAATATATTGAGTGGTCAAATCAAGTTATTTTTCTTGGAATACAGACTCTTCTTATTGAAACAGAAACGTCAATTCAGGATAATAGTAAAGAGAATAAACAAGTGATTAACCTGCTTGATTGTTCTGAGATTATCTCTGATCAGGTCGGAATGGACGTCTCCTTGCAGGGGAGATTTTGCGACAACGGTTTTGGCGCAGTGACATTCTGACTGGTAACTAAACTACTATGCCAGATTCAACTGCATTCGATAGGTTTTGGCGCAGTGACATTCTGACTGGTAACTAAACGATTCTACTTCCTGGATGGACGAAGAGCAAGTTTTGGCGCAGTGACATTCTGACTGGTAACTAAACTACGCATACGGTCACCGTAGTAGACATAGCGTTTTGGCGCAGTGACATTCTGACTGGTAACTAAACTGGTTCTAAAAAGTTCGTTTCTAAGGTTGTGTTTTGGCGCAGTGACATTCTGACTGGTAACTAAACCCCTCTTCCTCTTCATCTGTTCCATTCTCTGTTTTGGCGCAGTGACATTCTGACTGGTAACTAAACCTGAGATTGGTGATTTTGTCGTTCTAGGTAGTTTTGGCGCAGTGACATTCTGACTGGTAACTAAACTGCGTGACAGCTTTACAAACGTTTGTTCTAGTTTTGGCGCAGTGACATTCTGACTGGTAACTAAACGAGTAGTTTTGTTTGTGTAGAAGGTAATTCGTTTTGGCGCAGTGACATTCTGACTGGTAACTAAACTCTAGTGCCTCTTTTAACCCCTTTTCTGAAGTTTTGGCGCAGTGACATTCTGACTGGTAACTAAACCGTTCTAAGCGATTTAGAGGCTCAAGGTTTGTTTTGGCGCAGTGACATTCTGACTGGTAACTAAACCCAAAACATGAAGATATTTCACCGCTATTGTTTTGGCGCAGTGACATTCTGACTGGTAACTAAACCCAAGCGTATTTAGTTATGGCAAGCAGGAGTTTTGGCGCAGTGACATTCTGACTGGTAACTAAACTGAGAATGGCACTCAGGCTATCGCTGGAATGTTTTGGCGCAGTGACATTCTGACTGGTAACTAAACCCATACGGCGCTGATACTGTGTAAACTCGTGTTTTGGCGCAGTGACATTCTGACTGGTAACTAAACTGAGAATAGAGTTGTAAAGGGTAAGCCAGCGTTTTGGCGCAGTGACATTCTGACTGGTAACTAAACTTTCATCGCGCGAGATTGCCATAATTGCGCGTTTTGGCGCAGTGACATTCTGACTGGTAACTAAACTTGACTTCCTCGAATATATTAAGGAACACGGTTTTGGCGCAGTGACATTCTGACTGGTAACTAAACCGTTCGAGGCTTACGCACAATATGAACAGTGTTTTGGCGCAGTGACATTCTGACTGGTAACTAAACACTCATTGATATTGCTTGTACTGTTCTCTAGTTTTGGCGCAGTGACATTCTGACTGGTAACTAAACGAATGCACACGTGAACGGAAGGAGCGTGCAGTTTTGGCGCAGTGACATTCTGACTGGTAACTAAACTCAGACCTCCCCGCCGCCTTAGAGGTTGACGGTTTTGGCGCAGTGACATTCTGACTGGTAACTAAACTGATGGAGTTCTTAATGCGTGGATTCTTAGGTTTTGGCGCAGTGACATTCTGACTGGTAACTAAACACAAAGCCAACATATACAGCACAAGAAATGTTTTGGCGCAGTGACATTCTGACTGGTAACTAAACCACCCTCTCCCACATATAGACGGCACGATAGTTTTGGCGCAGTGACATTCTGACTGGTAAATAAACAATTTTTATATATCGGACTCAGTTTTTGTCGTTTTGGCGCAGTGATATTTTGACTGGTAATTTAACTAAGATGCGTGAAACGACTGTTGAACTGTAGTTTTGGTGTAGTGACTTTTTGACTGGTAATTAAATTCGAAGCGATGGAGTCAGTATTCAGAGAGTGTTTTGGTGCAGTGATATTTTGGCTGGTAATTAAACAATGGCAACTACTCAGTTTGTTCCACAGATGGTTTTGGCGCAGTGGCATTCTGGCTATAATTAGGCATAATAGTTAATAAAGATACCCACCCGATTCTACTTGATGTGGATTTGCGTGGGTATCTTTAGGTTTTAGCGTAGTGACATTCTGAATGGTAGTTAAAGCCACGTGTCAGTTATTCGATGGTTTCTGTAGTTTGAAATGTTCAAGATTTTAGAAGGTAATTAGATTGATACGAATGGCATCGTCTTCTAGGTACCACTCTTCTTCACATTCAAATTTAGTGAATTTGTCAGGAATATAGTCTGACCCTTCAAGCCAAAACGATTCGAATTCTTGAGCATCAGATTGATCGATGAGCCAGCCTGATAAATCCATAGCTAACGTATCACCTATCAATGCAATATTGCCTTCACCACAATCTATATAGAATATTTTTCCTTGCTCGTTTGCTTTTGCCTGAACTAAAAGAAAAAAGTTAACAAATTGCTCGTCTTCAAAGCCATATCTGCTATTGAGCCCAACTATTTTCTCCAGATTGTTTTGTTTTGACATTGGGTGTCCTCTTTGTGTATGTCAACTTATAGTGATTTTAACGTAGAAACACGCCAGCAAAAAGCACCCCGGTCATCCCATAAATTGTGATAGCGAGAGTGCTTTTGCTTCACAGTAGCACATGCTTGATATAAGAATCATGTCGGCTACACAAACCCATCAACTATACTTGTGGCAAATAATTCGATGTAATGCTGCAACAGCACGTTCTTCTCGGCTGGTAGTGGAGATTCTTACATGAAGTCTTTGATTGTGTACTATTCATATTCCGGCATCACAAGAAGGCTTGCAGAGGACATTGCGCTGATTACCGATGGTGAGTTGCTGGAGCTTAAGCCTCAAGAGCCCTATTCTTTCTCGTATAACACGGCGGTAAAAGAGGTTAGAGCGCAAATAGAAAAGGGCGTTTGTCCTGCTCTGATGCAATACGATATAGATGTTGCTGACTTTGATACTGTCTTTATAGGATCTCCTAACTGGCTAAAAACATTTGCTCCTCCGGTGCTTTCGTTCTTACGAGCAACGGATTTGAGTGGAAAGACAGTCATTCCGTTCTGCACGCATGGTGGCGGAGGATTTGGCAACATGATTGAGGAGTATCAGAGAGAATGTGGTGCTTCTCGTATGATACCAGGGTTAGCGGCAAAAGGTACATATACTTTTAGCGAAGTGCAAAAATGGCTGGATTCGATAGGGTTGGACAATGCGAGTACTTCTAGCTGAAGATGAGAAGAGAATGGCCACAGCTATCGTGGCTCTATAAAAAAATGGCGTGCCCTCTCTCTCTGCAGAGCGAGGATGCGCGCCGGTGTTATATGTAATATATCACATTTTGTCTTGGATAAAAGTGCTCTACACAGACGTCTTTCTCGACAAGACGTCTTTTTTATTTATACAGGTAAAAGGGTATGTTACAAAATATGCGAAAATCGCATATTTATAGGTTGACGTGCAGTTTTATAAATATTCTAAAATCGCATATTTTTATTTTTATCTGGGATTATTCGGTTGACGCGTCATCGTCATGTACAACCAAGGAGTTGAAGAGCTCGTTGATATCGTTTTGACGCCGGGCTGTCTCTTCCTCAGCAATGGCCCACGAGCCGTCTTGGTAGTAGAGAACGTCACCCTGGCAAGCATTGCTTGGTAGCTCGTTGATAG
>ERZ773196.2038-NODE-2038-length-10762-cov-8.374241_pt1 | contig 10762 bp, 9 predicted proteins | sample MGYA00581009_ERZ773196 | MGnify/ENA primary metagenome ERZ773196 (study PRJEB29015, sample SAMEA2738162) | human oral metagenome | biome: human oral; feature: human-associated habitat; material: saliva | place: China | collected 2243 ...
CGCGGTGGTCTCTAAGGTAACGGGTTCTTTGACGATTCAGGTATTGTTCGATCGGTTGCCAATCAATCACCTGATCCAACTTCAATAGTGGGAAGCGGTCGATGTGTTTGGCAATCATGGCTTGTGCGGTTTGCTGGAAGAAGGTGCTCATGAGAAATCCCCTAAATGTCTTGATGGGAATTTAGGGGATTTTGGGGGGATTTTGCAAAGGTCTCCCTCTACCCAACCTCAAATTCTCTGCATTAGAATAGTATATTGATCAAAAGGAGAATACATGACTACCTACTTCGTCTCGCGACATCTAGGCGCAATTGAATGGATAAAGCAGCAACCTCAATGGCAGATAGATGAATTTACCCCACACCTGGACGCAACAAGAATTCAAGCGGGTGATGTGGTTTTAGGAACACTGCCTTTGCACTTGGCTGCGGAAGTGTGCAGTCGTGGTGCCAAGTTTTATTTTTTAATGTTGCCCCAACAATTTGCCGAACGCGGCAATGAACATACTGTCGCAGCCATGTCTGCCGCAGGCGCAACTTTACAGCGGTTTGAAGTCAAAAAAATCTCCGAATAAAACTTCAAGCCTCCTGAAAAACATTGATCCAGAAAATGCAATGAGACAAAAACGCAAAATCTTAATCGCCGTTACAGGCATGTCGCCACAAATTTTGACCGAAACCGTCTATGCCCTGTATACGCAGCAAAATTGGCTGCCTGATGAAATTTTTGTACTGACCACACAAACCGGCTACAACAATATCGTTCGTAATTTGCTTGGGGAAGACGGCTTTTTCACGCGCCTTTGCAAAGATTACAATCTGCCTGAAATTCAGTTCGGCGAACGGAACATCCATGTTATCCACGATGCCGACGGCGAAAAACTGAGTGATATCCGCACACCTGAAGAAAACAATTTGGCAGCGGATATGATTGTGAATTTTATCCGCCAACAATGCGCCGATGATAAGACCGAGCTACACGTTTCCATCGCAGGCGGACGAAAATCCATGGGATTTTATATTGGTTATGCACTATCTTTGTTTGGTCGTCCGCAGGATAAGCTGTCGCACGTCCTGGTCACTGAAGGATTTGAAAACAACCCGCTTTTTTTCTATCCGACCCATTACGACAACTATATTTCCAAAAAGCCGTACGACCCTAATTGCACAGAAACCATTAATACGCGTGAAGCCAAAGTAATGCAGGCAGAAATTCCGTTTGTACGCATGAGTTACGGTTTGCCAAATTTGGCGCAAAATGATGTGAGCTACTCTGAAGCAGTACAACTCCTACAAAACAATTTAAAAGCTGACCGCATCATTTTAAATATCAAAGATTGCACCATTCAACTTGGGCAGGACAAACCCATTAAAATAGCCGACAAACGCTACTTTTTTGCCTATGCCGCATTAGCGCGGTTTCATTTGCAAAATAAAAGCATCAAGCTGATAAACCAAGCAGCCTGCTATGACAACATTAAAAACAACAAATGGCAGCTTGGCGTATATCCGGAATTGGATGATTTTCAAACATGCTATTGGGACATCATGCAAATCAACGAACCATCTCTCAAAAATGCTCCGAATCGTCAAGAGCTGTTAGAGCAGGCGCGCAATAGCGCATTGCAAAGTTTGCGCGAACTACCTTCCAAACTCCGTCTCATCTTAATAGAGAACTTTTCAGAATACGTTGCAGAACAATACGGCGTATTTAGCACAGGTACGCGCAAAACAACGCCTACATATTATTTAAAAATGCCGGTCGAAAAAATTGAAATTGTAGGGTAACAAAAAATCATTTTTTAAGCTGCCAGCCCTATTTCCACTTTTACATGGAGTCTTACATGTCCCAAACCATCATTGCCCTTTGCACTGCCGAGCAACTGGCCTCCGCCATTCCCGATTGGCAACGATACGGCATTCAATTTGCAAACACATCAGAGCGCTTAAACTGCTTCCAAGCAGCTGATTGCATTTTGTGCTTGCCAGAGACGCCCGTTCCATTATTAAGCGCGGCATGGCAGCGTTTTTCCCAAAGCCGCTTTTTCATCTCACAGGGCAGACAACAGTGGCTGGACGGACAAACACGGCAATCTGTAGATTTCAATCAGCTGTTATCTACCCGCGAACAGCCTAAAAAAGAACAACAGGCGGTAACAACCCCTCCTCAACAAATACAAATCAAACAGTCCAGTAATCCGCCTGGTAACATGACAGACAACACACTATTGTTTGAAATATTCAAATTCGCCGCCTGGGGCTTAGACAACAAAGACAATCAAGAAAAAGTAAACGAACTGCTTTACCTTGCGGCACAGCGTGGTACTGAATTGTCAAACTCCGCTCAAAAAAACAAGAAACAGGGCGAACACGCCTATCAGCTGACGCAAGAATTAGAAACCCTATTCAAAAAAGACAACCAGACAGCTCTAAACGCTTGGTTTAATGAGCAGCAAGCCCGTCCCGAACTAAGCCAACGCATCAAAAAACACTTAGCCATCAAACTGGGTAAGCTCAACGAGAAAAAAGACAAGAGAAAATCCTTCAGCCCTGCACAAGGCTGCCTAGTACGACCACCCCAATTTACCCAACATCATCCCAACAGCCTGCGCCACCTGCCAGCACATTCCAACTGGGAAATCGTCATTGACGAAACAGGCATGGAATTTGAGCAGGCGGAGGATTTATCCATCGACGACTACAGCTTAGGCCGCTATGTCGCACTTGCCATTCCGCAAGGCAGAGCCAAATTGGACAAACTGCCCGAAACATTCCACGCCGCTGAAGAAAAGCCCGAGCTGCTGGACAAAGTCATCAACAACATCCTCTCGCAGTCGGTAGGCGTATTGGGCATTACTGCCAAAGACCCGCTTTCATTCAACCGCCCGCGTTGGTTTAGCGGCGTGTACCGTTTACTGCAACTTGCCTTGCGCCTGCTGCCGCTACCCAACGAAGGCAGCAAGCAGGTACACGTATTTATCGAACAACGCGGCGGCTTTAATGCCGACACCGACTTGCAGGTTTTAAAACAACTGCTGTTAAGCGAATTGCAAAGCATAAACGAAGCCCGTTTCAGCCAGCTGCACCTGTCACTGGAAATCTCCCCCAAAGGCAAACACCCCTATCTCGCCCATGTTGATGCACTGGCGCACTGCTGGGGCGGTTCGTCTGCCAAACAACGTTTGATAAGAGCCAAATTTAAAGGACATTGTTTCCTTACCCCGGAAAGCGGCGATTTAGAGCGCATTTATGCCGCACTCGACGGCAAAACCGCCCTGTCGTCGCACGACTGGTTTCAAGCAGTCTGCACCCTGTCCGGCGAACTCGAACACAGCCTCTTACGCGAAGCCATGCAGCAATTGGGCGAACGCTGTCGAACACAGCCCGAAATCTGGCAAAACTACCTACAGACAGTCCGCCATCGCCTAAACGAAAAAGACTACCATCCCCAAGCCTTAGATGAAATCTTAGGCTGGCTGCAAACCTACGCCCCGGCAGAAAACAAACTGCCGCCACTATTACAACTGCGTTTTCAAGCAGCCCGGCTTGCCGCCGACAACCATCAGGGCAGAATGCGTCTGGAAGCCATACAAAACCTGCTTGATTTGGGCAACCAACTGAAATACGAAGCCGCACCCGAAGTCGCGCAGGTATACAACCGCCTGGCGGTAGCCACCACCAACATATACGAATTCGACTACGCCGAACAAATTCTGCAACACGCGCTCAAACTGCCTGAAATCGCCGTCGGTCGGCAGCAATACGGCAGGCTTCTATCAGGCATGGGACAGATACACGCCTTCTCGGGAGAACACCAAACTGCCGCATCCTTTTTACCCAAGCACTTGAAACATTTGAAAAACTATCCGACCCTGCTGCAGCACAAAAAGACATCCGTCAAACCCGCCTATACCGGCTGCACAACGCCCTGGACGCAGGCGAAACATGGGAAAACATACAGCCGCTCGCCACATCTGTTTTCGGCAGCGATTTAGACAAAGCCGCCAACAAATTTTCAATCAGCCCGGACGACCGCTTTACCCATCATGCCTTATTGCGCCTGCTTGCCGCCTATCCGCAGCAAACCGCATCCGCGCAAAAAACCTATTTGTACAATCAAGCCCACTGGCCAAGCGAAGCAGGACACCCATGGCAGCTTATCCACCTGTGGCGCGGCTGGTTGGCGCATTTTGCAGGCAACGACATCATTGCCGCCGAAGCCTTTAACCATGCCCTAGATGAAGAAGCAGACGGTCTGACCCTGCAATGGATTGCGCTGACGGCTGCCGTATTGGCAGAACGGCTCGGACTGGGCAAATCCAGCCCCTACCCCATTGCCGCCGAAGCTGCTCGTCTGAAAACCGCGTTCCCCCAAGCGCCGCACGCAGCCTTACAGACCTTGCAGAAAAGCGAAGCACAACCCGAAAAACTGCTTGCTGCGCTGAAAGCCTGCCTGCCTTTTAACTTCAAATAAAAAAGCGCACCCCGACACAACACACCTTTTCAGACGACCCCAATCCCCCAAACAAAGCGAGACCGCCATGTCCCAAATTCCACACTACTTCATCATCCTTTCCGAACACAACATCGCCGAATACCGCGCCTGCCTCGATTTACAGCCCCAAAACGTCCATCTCATCGTCACCGGCTGGATAGCCGGTAAAAACGCACACACCCGTTTCAAAAACACGCTGGAGCAAAGCAAACAATTTAACGGCAAAATCCACGAAATCGGCTTTCAAAGCGACAGCCAACTCATCGGCGAACGAACCGAAGAAATCCAAATGTGGCTCGACACCGTCTTCAAAGCCTACTGCGCCGAACACCACATTTCAAACAACGCCATACTCAACATCACAGGCGGCACAAAAATCCTGTCCCAACTGCTCGCCGCCCAAACCGGCATATGGCAGGAGCTGCACTACCAAGCCTTCCAACGCAGCAGCAACCAAATCCGCATAGACCGCCTCCACCCCGACAACTTGGCATTTCTGGGCGAAACCGTCCTATCCAACCGATTCTCCCTGCGCGACAGCTTGAAACTCTACGCCGACAAAATCAAAAAGCACAGCCCCAACCCCATTATCGAACATCCCGACAGCCTGCCCCTTGCCCAAATGCGTTTTGCCGCCCAAAGCATGAAGCAGCCTGAAAACGGCAACCTGTTCCCCGCCGTTATGCCCGTATTGGAAAAAGCATGGACACAAGAGGATCACCAAGACCAAAAAGAAATCCTGCTTGAATGGCAAAAGTTCGGACTTGCACACCCCGACGAACTCAAACCCTTCCTTGAAAAGCTGATCAACCTGATTGACCTGCAAGGTCAGATCCGCCTGGACGAAAAAGGACTGATCCTACCCGTCAAATACAATAAAAAAACTCTCAACTACTGGAGAAAATGGATAAGCGGCGACTGGTTTGAACAACTTATTTACACATGGTTTAAAGAAAACGGCGTGAAAGACGAAGAACTGGAGACAGGTTTGCAACTGATACGAGGAGAAAGTCAGGGCAACGAAACCGACATTTTGCTGTTTCATAAAAACCAACTGATTTTTTGCGAACTCAAATCCGATTTAAGCTCCGAAAGCAAGCTGGCAGACCCGTTAAGGCAAGTGATCGACCAAAGCCTCAACATGGGCAAAGTGCGCCGCGTTCTGATTTTGTCGCCCAAAATTCAGAATGATCACCAAAAAGACGAAAGTAAAAAACAAAAATGGACGGAATTCGAGCGCAACTGCGCCGCCAAAAACATCCAAATCATCATCGCCCGCGACAAAGAAGCGCTGAAAGCCCTGACAAGCTGACATCGAAGTCTCTTGACCATGGAAACGTCGTCTGAAAACGTTAAAAAACATTGTGAAATGCAAAGCAGACGGCTATAATCCGAAACACAAGTTTTCCGACGGATAGCAAAAAGTCTGTCTTTCGGCTGCTCTTTTCAGTTAAGGTTTTATTAAATAATGTCTTTGTTGGTTAAGGGAAAATACTAACTTTTCTTAACCATATAGAAGATTGAAAATAATGAAATTTTTTGACCGAGTGCAGTCGGAAGACTTGCCCCACTAATCGGGGATTAAGACTTTCTAACTGCACACCTTTAGGCAAGTCTGCTACGTCGGAAGACTTGCCCCACTAATCGGGGATTAAGACTTTGTATTTCTCCAGAATAGACAACTGACCGTGGTCGGAAGACTTGCCCCACTAATCGGGGATTAAGACCAAACCCGCGCATCGTGCTTTCCGATTCGGCTTTGTCGGAAGACTTGCCCCACTAATCGGGGATTAAGACTTAACTAATCCAATTGATATAGAGATCTATGTCGGAAGACTTGCCCCACTAATCGGGGATTAAGACGGTTAGCTCCGTTACACCATAACCAACTTTATATGTCGGAAGACTTGCCCCACTAATCGGGGATTAAGACTCACAGTAGTGAAGGATGGTTCAACGGCGAGGATTAGTCGGAAGACTTGCCCCACTAATCGGGGATTAAGACGCTGCGGAATCGTGGCTACAGCATACGTATCTGGGTCGGAAGACTTGCCCCACTAATCGGGGATTAAGACTTCTCATAATATACTTTAGAACAGATTAGGTCGTCGGAAGACTTGCCCCACTAATCGGGGATTAAGACTTTACCGATATGGCGGAATGCGCTCCCATGTTCAGTCGGAAGACTTGCCCCACTAATCGGGGATTAAGACCGAATTTTTTGCCTTCAAAGGAAGCTTTTGCGGCGTCGGAAGACTTGCCCCACTAATCGGGGATTAAGACTCATTGTATAGGTGTACGACCTGTAACGACCACGGCGTCGGAAGACTTGCCCCACTAATCGGGGATTAAGACCCAAACGCTTGTGATGTAACGCCTTCTGCTTTTGCGTCGGAAGACTTGCCCCACTAATCGGGGATTAAGACACAGATTTGACCGCTTTGTTGATAAGGCTGATGATGTCGGAAGACTTGCCCCACTAATCGGGGATTAAGACTTCGTTACGCAGCTGGTTCAATGCCACGATTTGCGTCGGAAGACTTGCCCCACTAATCGGGGATTAAGACAGATTCTGCTGCTTGGTATTCACCTGCTGGTTTCGTCGGAAGACTTGCCCCACTAATCGGGGATTAAGACACACCTTTGCTTTCGCACCATGCGCAGACGGACGCCGTCGGAAGACTTGCCCCACTAATCGGGGATTAAGACACATTGTCCGTCGGTGCTTCGGTCGGTAGGGCATAGGTCGGAAGACTTGCCCCACTAATCGGGGATTAAGACCGCCAGCGGTAAAACTCTATTTGTGTATTGGTTAGTCGGAAAACTTTCCCCACACATCTGGAGTTTTAAGCTTTTCAGACGACCTCAAGCCTAGCTCGTCTGAAAATATCGGAAAACCTGCCCCTCTCATCGGGGATAAAAATCAAACAGCCTTGATGGTTCGTTCCATCAAGGCTGTTTTTGCGTCGGGTGTATTGTCAAGCTGCTTGGATAATGCGGTATTGCCCGTTGCCGAATACGGTTTCCTTGCCCAAGTGCAGCCATTGCCCGATATACAGCATTTGCGAGAAGGCGGGCGAAAGGCCGGTCAGCTGCCATGTACCGATTGCGCCGCTAAGGGGTGTAATCTGCTTTTGACGGTTGGAAAAACGGCGGTGTTCGTGCCATGAAAGCCGGGGCGGGACGCCTTGTCCGCCGATTTGGGCGGACAGCTCGGCAGCGTTTGCATTGTTGCCCCAGTGCAGATGGGCAAGCGTCAGATAGCGGCGCAGGAGCTGGCGCAGGAAAACCGCCTGCGTCAGTTCGGTTTCCCGCAAAATCCTGCCTTTTTGCTGAATACGCAGAGGCGTCAGCAGCTGAATATGCGCTTGGGAGGGATAGCGTTCGGGCAGCCTGATATGGTTGTCGTGCAGCGCGATGGGGCTGCCGCGTTCGCTAATCGTCAGAAAACTGCCGTCCGCCTGCTGTACCGCAATGCCGCTCAATTCGCCCTTGCCCGCATTTGCCCCCAACCCTTTGGCAAAAGCCTGGGCAAAGACGGCGGCAATCAAAGGCAGGCTGTGCCGCGCCCTGCCGAACAGCACCAAATCAAACGCATACCCCGCGCCCGCCGGAAAATGCGTGGGCGCAACCAGCGGCGTTTCAATCAAATAAGGCGGCGGCGGACTTTGGCGCACGCTGCCGGGCAAGTCGGCACAAGGCGCCGGCTCGAAAATCTGCGCATAGGGGCAATCGGAAAGATGCGGCGTTTGAGGCGTGTCGCAGGTACAGGCAGCAGCCAAAAGCGCATGCCCGAACACACCGCGCAAGGTCGAAGCCGCATAGGACGGCAGCTGCAAATCATGCCTCAGCGTGAAATGCAAACGATAACGGGCTATGGGCAATTCCGAAGGAAGATTAAGCGGATTCATGGCAGACAGACAAATAAAAAATGGCATGATACGGCGTTTCAGACGACCTGAAAATGCGAAATAGAGAGAATGAAAACAATCCTACCCTTCGGGACAAGGATGCAACCGCCAAAATAGCGAAACGAGCTGATACGGAAAAACAAATTTGTGTTCTTAGTATTTCACGCCGCATAAGCCTAAAATTCACTTCGTTGTTTTCGACAACGTTGCTTTTTCTTTATTAGTCCCAATGCGCCAACACTATCTTTTTGCTTACGACATCACTTGCCCCCGCCGCCAAGCACGCGTACGCCGTTTATTGCAAAGCTATGCGGTAGGTATGCAGAAATCCTTATTTGAATGCTGGCTGACCGCAGACGAATTAATGCAACTTAACGGCAAATTGAGTGAATTATTGGATTCAAATGATACGCTGCATTATCTCGCCTTAAGTCAGTCAGACAATGAATGGCTATTTAGCACAACCAAACCGCTTCGCTACGATGTTTTTATGGTGGTTTAGTATTTGAAACCGCCTACAACATTACACAAACAACAACACGGAAAGGAAAAAAAGATGCAAAACCTAGACACGATTTTTGTAACCGTCAAAGACATTGCGCAAAAAAATCCGAAACTTGCCGCAATAGTCTGCCTATTCGGCATCGCCATAAGCGCAGTCGTCACCGTCAACGAAACATCAACAAAATAAGGAGAAAACCATGTGGCTAGCAATTTTGAAATGGGCTATTAAATTTTGCATCGGCAAGATTGTCGACAGGATATTCGCCTCCCTCATGCCTATACCCGTATAGCTTCAATCCGAAAGGCAAATTCATGACCACGCTCTACCTGGACCGCAAAAACCTTACCTTGCGAGCAGACGGCGATGCTTTAGTGTGTTACGAGAACGATGGACGTATAGCAACCGTACCGCTCAAAGTCTTACAGCGAGTCTGCATACGCGGGGATATAACCCTATCGGCAAAGGTTTTAAGCAAATTGGGCGAAGCTGGCGTCGGCGTACTCATATTAAATGGGCGGCAAAACCGCCCTGCCCTCATGCTGCCCAACTGGAAACTGGATGGAAAAAGACGTGTCGCGCAATACGCCCTGTCGCAGGATAAGGCAGCAAGCCTTGCCGCCGCCCGAAACACTGTTGCCGCCAAACTATCCGCACAACAGCAGCACTTGCAGCAAATGGCATGTTCGGACAATCGGAATGCAGCTTGCCTGAACAACCACAGCCAAGCCCTGGCAAACCTTGTCGATGCCATTTCAAGCAGCCCCGACATTGCCGCATTGCGGGGCATAGAAGGTGCTGCCGCCGCACGTTATTTCAGCGCATGGGCAAGTGTACTGCCCGAAAACTGGCACTTTACAGGACGCAACAAACGTCCGCCGCGCGACCCGCTCAACGCAACCCTGTCCCTCGCCTACACCCTGCTGCACTTCGACATCGTCAAACATCTCTACCTAAGCGGATTAGACCCCTTTATCGGCTACTACCACCAGCCCGAACACGGTCGCGAATCCCTTGCCTGCGATTTATTGGAACACCTGCGCAGCCTATGCGATGTCTGGGTGCTTTCCCTGTTTTATCAAGAAACCCTGACACCGGAGGATTTTTCAACCACCGCGCAAGGCTGCCTGATGAGCAAAAACGCACGCATCAAATTTTATCCAGCCTACGAAGCAACCGCCAAGCAATGGCGGAGCCATATCCACCAGCTTTGCGCCGACTATCTAGCCATCCTCTCCCAATACAGTGGACAGCCTGAAATCCAATTAAGCGGACTTACCACCTTAGAATAAAAATGCGCCACCTCATCGCCTACGACATCGCCGACCCTCGCCGCCTGCGAAAAGCACACCGCTATTTAATACAGCACGCCATCCCTCTGCAAAACAGCGTTTTCCTGCACATCGGCAGCAGTGATCAAGCAAGGCAATGCTTTGAAACACTTTGCAAAATGCTCAACGCCAAGCAGGACAATTTACGCTGCTATCCCCTGCCCAACGGTAGCATAATTCATGCACTGGGCAAACCAGCCTTGCCCGAAGGCATCATCTTGGGCGGCGTGGGCAAACTGTAAGCGCGAAGCCGCCTTTCAGACGACCCCGAACTCACACAAACCCTCCGCCAACAAAAACAGCCTTGATGCAATATCAAGGCTGTTTTGCTATGTAGAAACGTCGGAATATTTGTCGGATTCAAGAATCCGACCTTGTATATCGAAACACCCGTATCATAGCAACAAACCGCCCGCCGCCACCCGCATCCGACCAAGGCAAACAACCGTTGCGTAGCTCAGGGAGCGGCCGGGCAACCCATCGACACAACCGGACAGTTGCCAGACAACACAACCGAATGCAAG
>ERZ773196.2051-NODE-2051-length-10715-cov-3.433302_pt1 | contig 10715 bp, 6 predicted proteins | sample MGYA00581009_ERZ773196 | MGnify/ENA primary metagenome ERZ773196 (study PRJEB29015, sample SAMEA2738162) | human oral metagenome | biome: human oral; feature: human-associated habitat; material: saliva | place: China | collected 2243 ...
AAAGAAAAATATATTAACTAAGGAAATTTCCCCATCTCTTTTCTACTGAGCCATTATAAGGTGCTCCACACAACATTTTATTCCATTCGTCGTACATAGGTTACGATGTTTATAACCGCAAAATTACGACTTTTATTTGAAGAACAACAGGACCCAATCAAAGAAAAAACGGGATTGGAAGCAGGAAACTGACGTCGGTATGCCTTAAAAAGATTTTGTTGTTATGGGTGACCGAGGCCCTTCGCATTGTACGTTTGGCAGTCACGGACATCACTTTCCTGCATAGAATGACATAGGTTATGTTGTTTGGAAACCTCCGCAAGCCCGCACTCCCCTCCCTTGGGAGGGGCAGGGGGGGGCTTTTCATTCCCCACGCAAGCCGTCTGCGAAACCGGCATAGGTGTGTTTGCGGAGGAAGTTGGCATCCCAAAGGCCGGTAGGCTCACCGCCTCGCCAGCCGGAATCTTTCGGCGAGTCGGTGATACACCACTGCGTGATGCCATACTGCTGGGACGCAGGAATGATTTTGAAGTACTGGCCGACGATGAACCGATAGTAATCGCTCATCTGCTTGTGCTGCGCTTCGGTCAGGTTCTCGGTCATGACAGCATTGCCCGCAGCGTCGTTGTAGCCCATGTCAAGCTCGGAAATCTTCACGAGTTTGCCCGTTGCAGCCATCAGTTGAAGCATCTTCACGACATGTTCCTCCTTGCTCTTCTGAACTGTCGGATTGGCCGAGAACGACACGTGCATCTGACTGCCGATACCGTCAATCCGTGTCACGCCGTCTTTCTCCCATTCACCAATCCAGTGGATGAGGCTCTTGAGTTTCTTGTTGTCGTCCCAATCCGACTCCAGATTGTAGTCGTTGATGAAGAGTTTCAGCTTGGCAGCATCGCCGTTGTGGGCTGCAAAGCCCTTGCGCGCCTCGGCAACGGCTGTGCGCACGTAGTCGAGGTCGCCCAGATAGTCTTGCCAGTAGAAGTTCTTTTTGGCATCATCTTCGGAAACCGTACCGCGCGTGGCCGACTGCAGGTCGTAGTAACCGTCGCCATCTTTGTCTCGTCCCGAAATGGGTTCGTTGACCACATCCCACGATGTCACGTAGCCGTCGCAGGCTTCCATCATTCCATCGACCCATGTTGCCATGGCTGTTGTCAGGATGGTTTTCTTCTCGCTGTCGCTCAAGGGAATCTTATTGCTCTTCTCCATGTAGTAGAGCTGAACGTCGTCGATATAGATTTTGCCCGCCACAGCACCAAGGTTGAAGAGGAAGCGGTTACAGCCCTCGCCGGTGACCGTGGTTTGAACGGTAAACTCCTTCCAAGTCGTCGTGAGACTCATTGCCGGGAAATCGCCGCGCCCCTGATAGCCGTCGGTCTTTTGGAAACCTGCGCCAATGTTGCCGGGGTTGTCGGCCTTGCCCCAAAAGTGGAGATAGTAGGTCTTGCCGTTTTCAAACTCCTGGTCGACAGCCCGCTGCACACTCCACGAATTGGTTGCGCCGGGGTTGGTGACCACCATGCACTTGCTGCCGTCGTGCGAACCGGAAGCCAACTCGGCAGTGGAACCATTGCCCCAACCGCTAAGCACATCGCTGCCATCGAAGTTGTTCTCATAGACATATTTCGGAATCTCAACCATGGGTGACTCCATGTGGACGATTTTCACATTCCGAATCTGTAGCGTTCCAACAAAAGCACCCGACTGACAAATGACAAAGCCGCCGTTGGCAACAGCCTTGAACGGCACGGCATATTCTTTCCAATCGGTGTTGAACGCAATCGATCCGTTGGCTCTTCCTCCCCAGTCGCCGATACCGACGGCAAGCGTGCCTTCGCCGGAACCTTTGACCGTCATTTTCAAGATATACTCGCTGTCTTTCTTCAGCGGCAGGCCGTCGGCAATGTGATATTGCACGCGCCAGTTGTCGGTTGCGGCAGCATTCACCAGTTTGAAGCCGTCGCCATTGACCGTGATGTTGGCCTTCACTTCATTCGGCGCCCAATAGGTGTAGCTGCCGGCTGTCGTCCAATCCTTTTCAAAGTCGGTCTTCTCTACCTTTGCGTTGGGGTCAACCTGAAGTTCTCTGTCGGCAATCAAGCCGTTGAGGTATTTATTGTTCTGCTGCGAGTGCCATGCCAGCGTGTGTCCGTAGATGGTGATTCCGCCCTCCTTGGCGTTGGAAACAAACTCTTTCACGGTAGAGAAGTCCATGCGCCCGTCGTCCTTTACGCAAGACGCATATTTCATTGCGTTTCCGGCAGTCATCTCCATGAAGTTGCTACCGGCCAAACTATAAACCAACTCGCGCTTGTTGAAGTCGGAAGCCCCCAGGGCAACACCCAACTTGAAGTCGGGATTGCACTTGCCGGCTGACTTCAACTGCTCGACATAGTTCTTCAATGGCTCGTAGTCGTTCAGGTACTGGTATTCTGCCAAGTCCTTGGTCATGTCTGTTTTGTATTCGGAGAACTTGTCATCGGCACATGAAGACAAAGCTGCCAGCACAGCCAGGCCCAATCCTATATTTAATTTGCTTAATTTCATATTCTTCGTCTTAATTATATGACACTTATAACTTTCGAGCGGAACTTACTTATACTGCGGCTTGAACTCAACCACGCCATTCGTGTTGCCACGTGTCTGCGCCACAAATTCGTCTTTGCTTTCCATTGTGAGCCCACCACCGAAGTCAATGCGGTATTCAAGGGTGAGCAAATCGCGGTTCTTGCCGCCCCAGGCTTTCTCATTGGTGGCTCCTTTCGAAGTGAACTTGCCCGTACCCGTGGCCGTCATGCCCGATGTTTCGGAAGACACGGCGCAGTTTCCGTTGTCATCAAACGAGAGTTTCAGTCTGCATGTGACAGCCTGGACGACATCATTTCCGTGCGCATCCTTGACCGTCTTGTTGATGGAAACGGGGAATATGCACTCTTTCAACGACTTTGTCGTGATTTGGCATACCTCATTCTTCTCTACGGATGCTCCCTTGCGTATCTTTGTCTCTGTATTTCCGTTATGGGTTATCTTATCTTCTCCGCTACGGAGATAATAGCCCGACCACGGATTCATGTACTTCACGCAGTAAAGCACATAGTCTTTTGGGGCGACATTCCAGGCAGCTGCGTTCGTTCTTGAGGGTGTAGAACCTTCAATGGCAGGCGTACCCGACAGGATGCGGTCAGCACCAACCTGACCCTTGATGACGATTGGGATGACATAAGTACCCGTCACAGAAGCCGGATCATTAAAGAACGCATCCTCCAACTTTACCTGCAAACGTCCTTGGAAACTTCCATTGTAAGAAACGGTGGTCGAAGGTATCGAATAATAGTTTGCCGGCATCGGCTTCACGGGCGTCACTCCGTCTTCAAAGTAGAGACGATCGCATAGCGAATTGTCCACAGCAGTCTCTAATGTGATGTCTCTGCCATGATAGGTCCCGCCCATCGTGGAGACAATATAGAAGACATGGTTGTTGTCATCGGTGTTGTCTCTGGTTTCATCATTGCCCAGCACGACATTTCGCACAACATGCTGGCGAGCGAAATATACGGATGAGCCGCCTTCGTAATCCGAGAACTCGGGATTTCCATTCTTGCAGGAGTCAAGAGCGAAAACGAAAGCCGCCATCAATGCTATCGAGATATATTTTGTTACTTTCATTTTATTGAAGTTTTAGCGTTATTTGTTGTTTAATTCCCAGCCTTTATTCTGCTTGAGCTCCGTCCATTTTTGTATTTCGCTCTGCGGTATCGGTCCATAATACATATACTCCTTATAGTTTCTGTCTTCCACTTTGAAGGCTTTATACGTCGTTGTTCCGCCATCTTTCTTGATTTGCACGCCACCGGCAGCCACGTCGATGGGTGCTTTCCAACGGCGAAGGTCGGCAAATCGCTTGTTTTCAAAGCAGAGTTCGAGGCGTCGTTCATTGCGAATCAGTTCGCGCATCTTGCCTTTATCGGACGCACACTCATTGAGATAGGCTACATCGGTAATTCCTGCGCGGTCGCGAATGGCCTTGATGACATCGTAAGCAGAATAACCATGCGACCCCGAACCCTTGGGACCCCACGCCTCATTGGCTGCTTCGGCATAGTTAAGGAACAGCTCTGTGTAGCGAATATACACGGGATAGTGATACTTAGCGTTCTTGGAATTCGGGTTAGGGTCGCAATCTTCACGCAGAAGTTTCTTCATATAGTAACCCGTTCGCGTGGAATTACTCACCTTGTTCAAGCCATCATCGTTGCCAGTGGTCGTGATATCGGTTTTGATTTCCTTTCCTTTATACTTGCTGCCATCATGGATAACGTACATATCGAGGCGTGGATCGCGGTTCTCATAAGGCTTACCGGCATCATAGCCTCCACGACTATCGGCGATGGGATAGCCCGTAACGGTCGGAAAAGCATCAACCAAGTTCTGCGTCGGATTGATTCTTCCCTTGCCATAAAGGCTTGGTGGAAAGTTATCGGCCTCTTGATTCAGACCAAGGTTCCAGTCTTCATCACCGTTTGTACGGCTTCCTCGCCAAAGAATCTCCTGTGGAACGGCACCCGATCCAAGGTTATCAATCTCCGAAGTCTGTGCAAACCATTTGTTACCCGTGGGCGATATGCCGCTCACGCCGCCTATACGGTCAAGCACTTTGGCTGCATCGTCGGCCGCTTTGGCGTAGTTGACGGTCGTACCTGCTGCAAATGCCGGACTGGCAGCAAGCAAAGAGGCCTGCGAACAAATGGCTTCTGCAATGCGACCACTGATACGTCCGCGCATGATTGCGCCGAAAACGCGATTGTATTCGCCTGCCGTCTGAACGCCGATGGCCTTATATTTGGCCGGAACATCGGCGTCGTTCGTCAGGTCGTTATAGTCGAGTGGGAGCAATTTCTCGGCTTCTTCCAAGTCGTTATAAATCTGATTGAGACACTCTTGGAACGTGTTACGCGCCTTATTGAAGTCATCCGAGGGTTTCTCTGAGGCCGTTAAGTTCGGCACACCGAGCAGTTTCCCATCGGCATCCCAGCCACCATGGTTCATTAACAAGAAGTACATGTTGAGCGCTCTCAAGGCATAAGCCTCGCCTTTACGGCTATCACAGTACATTTTTCGGGCTTTTTCGTCTTTAGCCCAGTTCACTTTGTCTGCCTGTTCCAAGAAAATATTCAGGTATTGTATGCAGGCCCGGCGATTGGTCCATTGAGACATCGGGTCGTTATTGGCTGCCCAAGCACCCGTGGCCATCTTCAAATAACCGTTAGACAGATCATTACTCACCGCATCATCAGTGGCAACGTCCGTCACGCTCTTGGTATTGTAGGGCAACATAGCGTATCCGTAGCCCAACAGCCCTTGGGCATAAGTCGGTTCGTTGTAGATTTCGTCCAAACCCCGGTTGTTTTCCTGTGCAGGCTCAAACAAATCGGAACACGAAACCAAGCTGAATGCCAATGCCGTCAATAGGAATAGCTTCTTTATTTTCATAGCTTTTGTTTTTAATTTCATTTCATCAGAAAGTCGCTTTCACCCCGATATTGTAGTAACGTGTCTGTGGTGCGCTGCCAACATTCAGCTCCAGCACCTCACGCTCGCCCGAAATGGTGAGCAGATTGGCCCCACTGACGAATGCAGACAAGCCTTTCACCCATGTCGAACCAAACAAACGGCGTGGCAAATCATAGGTGATTTGAACCTTCGCCAAGCGGAATGCATCGGTTTTATACAGCCAAAAGTCGGAAGTTACAAAGTTATTGCTACCCGAAAGTGTCGATAGTCGGGGGTAAGTTGCCGTAGCTGCGGTTTCAGGAGTCCAACGGTTGCGAACGACGGCAGAGTACTTGCCGGCCTCACGCACCCAATAATAGGAGGAGTTCTTCACACCATGCGCGCCGAAGTTGCCCACACCGAGGGCAAAGAACGTGAAACCTCTCCACTTGGCAGTGAAGTTCACACCCATCGTAAACGGGGCACCATACCATCCCCCTTTACCAAGATACACTTGGTCGTAGTTATCGATCTTGCCATCATGGTTAACGTCCACATACTTGATGTCGCCGGGCCTTACCGTACTGCCAAGACTGCTTTGGTCGGGAGAGGCTGTAATCTCGGCTTCGCTTTGGAAGAAGCCCGCACTCTTATAACCCCAAATGCCATCAATAGCCTTTCCCTGTCGGTTCTGATAGGCTTCAACATTATTCTCGTCAACCTTTGTCGCCTTCGTATTATAATAGGTGCCGGTAAGGCCGAGTGAGAGATCCGTTTCGCCGAACTTCCGGTTGAAGTTCAGGGCGAAATCAAAGCCAACGCGGCGATCATTGTTGTAGTTCAGCACGGGCATGAAAGACCCTTGGGGGTAACTTGTGTTCAAATGTGAGGGGAAGAAGGTGGGCGAATCAATGAGATAGCCCTCCATGGAATTGATGAAGAAGTTGGCATCAAGCGTAACAAAGTGCTTCCACAACGAGGTTTTGAAACTCAAAGAAAGCTCTTTGCGCTTGATAAAGCCAAGGTCTTCGTTCTCACCTCTTTTCGAATACGTGTACTTATCGTTCGAGCCATCATACCAGCCATAACCGTTGTCCGAAGTCCAAATACCTTTATAAAGATAGTAACGAACATCTCCGCGGGCAAGGTCGATATCCTCGTTGATGATGCTTCCCGAAACGCTCAACAGCATATTGTCGACAGCATCGACATCTTTCAGAAAACTTTCATTCTTGAGTCGCCAACCCAAAGTCAGTGATGGAGAGAGCGCTTCACGATGGCCGGGGGCCAATTGTGCGGAATGAATAACGGCCAATCCCAAGTCGGCATAATACTTCTGCATGAAATTGTAAGAGGCTCCAAGGGCAAGATTGGCACTCGACGTCTTATGATACTGTCCCGACCTTGACTGCTGATAGCCCGAAGCAATCAGCATGGCAGACAGGTTGTGCACGTTGTTGAACGTGTTGTTGTAGTTGAACTGCGCGGAGAACAGCATGGTCTGGTTGTCCGTACTGCCGCTGATGTTCTGATTGCCCGAACGTTTGTCTTCACCTTCTTTCTTTAATCCCACGATAACGTCCTTGCCGTTATAGTTCGACCAAGTCGGGATATAGACGGCATAGCTGTTATCGAACGATGTCGTGTAGGAGGTGGAATAGTCCACGGCGAAGCGCGTTTCAAAAGAAAGACCCGTCAACAGCTTTCCAAGTCCGATGTTGACACCCGTGTCAAACTGGAATTGACGACTCGTCCACTTGCTCTTGCCGGCTGCATAAACATCGCCGAACAAAGAAGATGAGTTTGCTTGTGAGCCGGCAAGGAAATATTTACCGTCAATCAGCTTGGCTACACTCAGCAATTCCAAGGCTGCCTTTGCATGCGGGTCGACCATATCCACAGGTATCAACGGATTGGCATACTGCGGGAAATTGGGCCGCATCGTTGCTGCCACGTTCCAATAGTTTCCCTTGGCCGTATTTGAATCGTAGAATGTGGCGCTTGAGTTCACCCACGCCTTGATGTCTTCACTGATGTTCACATCGACATTACCACGCACACTGAACCGCGAAATATGGTTGTTCTTGGCCTCACCAAACTTGAAATAGTCTCCGCTGCGATAGTAATTGATGTTGCTGTAGAAGTGCGCACGCTCTCCGCCACCGCTGATTTCGGCTGTTGCCTCATGGCGCGAATACATCTTGCGGATGTAGTCGGATGAATAATAATCGATATTAGGATAACGATAAGGGTTCAGCCCCGACCCGTGATTGTAAATGTCGGCCGCTGAATAAAGCGGTGTCAGCCCGTCATTCGCACGTGCCTCGTTATAAAGCGTCATATATTCGGCCGAACTGAGGTATTCGGGGAATGACTTTGCCACATGCAAGCCCGTGTTGGCCCGCACCTCAACCTTCAGTCCGTCGTTCTTTCCGCGTTTGGTCGTGATGAGCACGGCGCCCTTTGCGGCCTTGCTGCCATAGAGTACAACGGCCTGTGCACCTTTCAAGAAGGTGATTTGGTCGATTTCGCTCGGCATGACATTGGTTGCATCACGCGGCACACCGTCTACCATGACCAGATAACCGGCATTGTTGCTGTCCATTCCCCAAAGCGAATTACCGTTAAAGCCACCGACATACCCCTGCATATTGTCAAGGCTGTAGGTATTATAGTTCTTTTTCATCAAGTCGGCCACGTCGACAACGGACACACCGCCGAGGATATCCTTCTTGGCCACCTTGCGATAGGCCACCTGCACCATTTCCTTCTCCGCACCAGCAGTGTCGGTCGCTTGCTCAACAGCTGCCTTTGCATCGACACCGACAGGAGCCAACACGACAAGGCCTGCCAGAAGAAGTTTTGATTTATAGGATTTGAATTTCGTATTCATACGATTATTTCTATTTAGTATCACTTAAAACATTCTTTACCAGCCTGGATTCTGATAATACTCCGGATAGAGATAAACCTCATTGATAGGCAACGGGAACCAATAGTGCTTTGTATTAAAACTGCGGGTCAGTATCAATTCCTTTCGATAATTGGCCACCCGGGCATCTTTCGGGTCGTTGTTTCTGTAGAAGTTGGCGTTTTCCACGCGGTCAAACTCCTGCGAATATTTCTCGTTGTAGGGTGCTTCGGTGAGGAGCAACCAACGCTGCAGGTCGTTGAAGCGGAATCCTTCGAAAGACAATTCCACGGCACGCTCGCGGCGAACTTCGTCCATGAACTTGTTCTTGTCCGACAGATAAGCACTCCCGACATGGCCCGCACCCACGCGATCGCGCAGCGTGTTGAGGGCATCGGCAGCCGTTTTGCCAAAGTTCGAGGCCTTGCCTGTTGCCCCACCTATGGCCGCACATGCCTCGGCATACATCAGATAGATATCGGCCAAGCGCATATAGGGCAGATAGCAATGCAGGTTGCCGCCCCAGTCGTACGTTCTGTCTACCTCGTTACAGGTATGGGGCACCAGCTTCTGAATGAAATAGCCCGTGCGACTGCCGTTTGCCACCGGCCGCATGTTGCCGCCCGTGAAGAGTTCGCAGTATTGCAGGTGGGCATATTGGCCGGGCGTGCCGTTCAGGTATTTGAAACCGTCGAACACGATGTCGTGATAGAAACGCGGGTCGCGGTCTTTGAAAGGATGATTGGGGTCGAAGCCCGAACCGGGGTCGGTGATGGGAAGCCCGTTGGCCATGCCATACATCTCCACGAGATTGGCTGTCGGCTGGTGAATCACGTTGTCGTGGGCCACTACCTTATCGACCTTTGGACCGAATACCTTCGAGGTGTTCCAGTTCGAGCCGTTGTAATCGGCAGACGGACCACGGAAGATGGCTTCTACAGAGCCCGGCATCTTCCAGTTCTGCTTGCTGGTATAGAAGATGTCCGAGAAGCATGTGGTGGCATTGGCAGCCTTTTCGTGATTGTAAACATCCTTATACTTGAACTCGGCCAACGCGTATTGCGTCTGTCCCGACTCCACCAAACGGAGCAACTCTCCGAAGGCTTCGGCCGCCTTCTTGGCATATTCGCCGTCATAGTCATAGGTCTTACCGTCCTTCGAGGCGCCGAGCCGGGCACCATTCTTCATCAACGGACTTGCCGCCCACAGGTAAGTCTTGCCCAGATAGCCCAAAGCCATGATCTTATTGATACGCAGGTCGTTCTTTCCCTGCGTTGCGGCTCCGGCACTCGTGCGGTCCCAGTTGACGGGCAACAGGTCGGCCGCCTTGCGGAAGTCGGCCGCCGCCTTGTCTGCACACGCCTGATAGGAGAGGCGGTTGAGTTCGGACTTGCTGTCGAGGTAAGTGTCCACGTAGGGCAACCCGCCGAAGTACTGCATCAGCTCGGTGTGCCACCAGGCACGGAAGAAATAGAGCTGACCGGCAATCATGTCTTTCTCTTCTTTGGATGCAGCAACCATCTTGTCAAGGTTGGTCAGGCCCAAGTTAGCCTTGCGGATACAATACCAGGCGTGTGGCCAAAGCGAGTGTTCAAACTTGTTGGTTGAGGTGGGATTGCTCCCTGTCTTATAGAGCCAGTTGCCCGTAGTCTCCCATGCACGGAAGTTACCAAGGTCAACTTGATGCGTCATTCGGTTGTCGGCCTCGGGATTAAAGACCTCATCATCGCCCCAATTCCACGACGGACACCAGTTACATTTCTCTTTATCGGGGATACAATTGTAGATTTCTTCCACGAAACCCTGGAAATTGCGGAAGTTGACAAAGGCATCGTCGGGCGAAACGGTTGAGTCGGGCTCCTTATCCAAGTAGTCTTCGCAAGAAACCAACGCCGTGTTGAGTGCAAACAAGGCGCATATCAACATCAAAATGGTTTTTATGTTCGTTTTCATTTGTCTGTTTTGTTTAATACTACAATGAGAATTTAACACCGATATTGAAGCGTCTCACGGTAGGGTAGGCGCCGAGGAAACCGCCGCCGCCGAGGTTGGCTTCGCGGTCGTCGGGCATACGTGTCCACAGCCAGAGGTTGTTGCCGTTGAGATAGAGCTTGAGATAGGTGATGCCCAGATGCTTGATCCAACCGCTTGTCCAGGTGTAAGCCACCTCGACGTTCTTCAATCGGATGTAGGAACCGTCGTAAAGGAATTGGGTTCCGTTGCTGTAGCTGGATTGGTTGGCGCCCCATCTGGGCACGATGACGTCGGCGTCGGGCGCACTTTTGTCCCACCATGTGCCTGCATCATAGAC
>ERZ773196.2053-NODE-2053-length-10700-cov-3.274213_pt1 | contig 10700 bp, 9 predicted proteins | sample MGYA00581009_ERZ773196 | MGnify/ENA primary metagenome ERZ773196 (study PRJEB29015, sample SAMEA2738162) | human oral metagenome | biome: human oral; feature: human-associated habitat; material: saliva | place: China | collected 2243 ...
TCTTCTTTTCGGAAAGATCGAGCAAACGATCATTTGGAATCACAATGAGCGTATCGACGTTCTCAGCAAGATTTTTTAGGACAAACTGAGGTACTGAATGTGAATTGCAAAGATTCGTAATTTCTTTATCACAAAGCAGACATCTTTTAGGCCTTGATCTTTTTCTTGCCTCATAAATACGTTTAGATAACTCTTTTTTAAATTCAATATTAACTATACTAATCACTCCCCTTTTTCATAAATTAGAAATCAAAATATTATTTTTAATTTTAGTCATTATAAAATAACTTAACTGCTTGGTAATGATTTCTTCTTCCATTTTATCTCCTGAGTTCTTAACCAGCATTGTTTGATAAATACACTTCACATTATATCAGTTATTATATAATCCATAAAGTTTTTATGCAATAAAATTCTCTGGATATTCCTAAAAATTCATTTTTTTGTTAATAATATGGTTTCCTTCACATTCCTTAGCCAATGTCTATTAAGCACCAAAAATCCCCTAGAAATCATTCTAAGGGATTGACTTTACCCAGCCACTTCCACTGCTGGTTCCGTTTTTGTTTTCTTGCTTGGACTGGATAGGCGGCGCTTGCTGTCGCGGATGGTGTTGAGGTCTTTGAGGAGTTTAGCAAAGTGGAGTTTTTCGGGATAGGCTTCTGCGGAGGCTGCGGTATAGCGCATAAAGAGGTCATAGATACGGGAGAGCTCGGTACGCAACTGCTTGGTTTTGCCGACTTCTTTGCTGGACTTGGCTGCACGCGCCAGAGCTTCTGCCCGGTCATAGTCTTCCTGAGCTGTTGCCACGGCGGTAAGCATCGGCAGAAGACCCAAGGTAGTCACTGCTGCATCATAAGGTTCCTCCTTGAGGGTTTTGAGGAGGCTCTTGATTTCAGCAGTTGCGACATCGTTGGTATGCTTGGTGATGTCCTTATACTTCGCAAGAACTGGCGTTAGGGTTTCGTGGGCGGCTTTGAGATTGGGCTCCTTGATTTTGGCAAAGCCCCTATGCAAGGTAAACAGTCCGACTAGGGCACTGTCCCGCTCCTTATCCACTTCTGCTAGACTCAAGGTTTGTTTATTTTCTACGCTGGCCAACTGGGCTTGGAATTGCTCCAGCTTACTATCAAAGACTTCAAGATGATCATCATACATAGCCTCATCCTTGTAGGACTTGGCAAAGCTAGTAAGAACCTGATGAGAGTCCGTCATCAGGCTCTCAAACTCACGGTTAGTAAAGTTGCTGTAAGGCAGGGGGCGAATGGTGTAGGTTTTTGTCATAATAATCCTTTCCAAAAATATGATAAAACAAGTATAGCATGTGGTGATAAATCTTTGGCAAGGCTGTCCTGAAATGTTGTTTTTAAGCTCCCAAAAAGCCTTTTTCTCTTTTTCAAAGAAAAAAGGCAGCAAAAATCCTCATCTGATTGCTAGTAAACCTTCCGACGGGGACTATTTGTCTATAAAAAACGAATCATCCGAGCATTCAAGACTTAGAATACCTAGAAACTTTAGTGATTAGTGTCATCCTAGACATAGAATGCCAATCAATTTTAGTAAATCCTCTTATTTGAGGGATAGATTACTTGGAAATTTTCATAAATAGGACTATCTGAAAGCTAGATTCCCTCCAAATTTTAGTAAGGAAGACGATTCGACTCCTAGATTGGAGGAGAATGTTGATAAATGATATTGACTGAAGCCTTGACTGCTTCTTTTCTTCCTTATCTTCCCACTCCCAGTGGCTCAATAACCTCCTCAATCAGTCCTTTGATTTCTTTATCGCACAGAAGAGAGAATTTTGATTGCAGTTCCAGTCAATCACCATCTAAAAATCCATCTTATCTGGGTCCGGAGCGCCGCCTTCAAGACCTTGAATGTTTTTCAGCACTTCTAGATCTGCTGGACTGAGGGTAATGTCAAAGCAGTCCAGATTGCTCTTGATTCGCTCAGGCGTAACCGACTTGGGCAGGGGCAGGAAGCCCTCTTGCAGGCTCCAAGCCAGAGCGATTTGGGCGACAGATTTGCCGTATTTATCGGCCACAGCCTTGACTTCTTCATTGTGGAAAAGTTCCCCTTGACCGAAGGGACCCCAAGCCTCTAGGAGAATATCATGCTTACGACAATAGTCCACTATTTCAGCCTGATAGACACCAGGCGCCAGACGAATTTGATTGACCGCGGGCAAAATACGCGCTGTCTCAAGCAGAGGCTCTAGGTGGTGAGGCAGGAAATTGCTGACACCGATAGCTCGGATTTTCCCCTCCCGATAGAGGTCTTCCATAGCCCGCCAAACCTCCCGATTGCGCTCCTTCCAAGCTTCCTGCTCTCGCAGCGGTTTCGGATTGGGCCAGTGGATAAGATAGAGGTCCAGATAGTCCAGCCCCAAACGCTCTAAGGAGCGGGCAAAAGCTTCTTGAGTCTCCTCATAAGTATGATTACCATTCCAGAGCTTGGTCGTAATAAAGAGCTCTTCCCGCGGGATACCGCTGTCTTTGATTGCACGACCCACACTTCCCTCATTCTTATAAACAGCCGCAGTATCAATGTGCCGGTATCCTGCTTCAAGTGCTGTCAGCACTGCCTGATAGGCCTCTTCACCATCCTGAGCCTTCCAAGTTCCAAAGCCCAAAACCGGAATCTCTACACCATTGTTTAATTGATAACGTTCCATCTCCGTCTCCTTTATTAAGCAAGCAGGCAGCCCAGTCAACTACCCCTTCCAACAAAAAATCTATTTCTTAACTTTCTTTTTCAAGGATTTGGGTTTAAAGACATTCTCCTTGGTTGGTGCCATTCCCCTGCCGAGAAAACTATAAGTAATAAAAGTTATGCCAACTACAATCATGAGCATACGACTCAGATAACCTCATTATATCACGCTCCTTATTGCAATTCAAATCCTTAAAAACCTTTTCTTAACTACATGTATTTTAAAAAGTAAAATGAAAAGAGTCGGTTTCCCAACTCTTTCAAGATAAAAAGATTCTATTTAGCTTCATATCTTTTTTCGCCATCCAAGTAGGTTGCAACCAGTTCCAAATCCTTGTCCAAAACGATAAAGTCAGCATCGTGCCCTTCCTTGATTTGACCGCAAACATCCTCAATATGAACGGATTTTGCTGGATTGAGCGTCGCCATCATAACAGCTTGGTGCGCATTAACAATGCCCCATTTTACAACATTTTTTAGACCATCTTTTAATTTCAAGATAGAACCGGCTAGGTTGCCTGTTGATTTGAGTCGAGCAGTGCCATTTTCCACTACAACCGGAAATTCACCCAGCATATAATCGCCATCTTCTAGTCCACCAGCTGTCATACAGTCGGTAATGAGGGCAATATGTTCATGACCTTTTTGCTTCATCAAAATGTCACAAGCCTTTGGATCCACATGGTGTCCATCACAGATCAGCTCAGCATAAGTGTGTGGCAGCTCGTACATAGCGCCGACCATGCCCAGCTCACGGTGAGTCAGACCACGCATGCCATTATAAGCATGAACCCAGACACTAGCACCTGCGTCCACAGCTGCTTTGGCTTCTTCAAAAGTTGCATTTGAGTGCCCCAACGCAACCGTTACGCCCTCATCCGTAATAGTGCGAACAAAGTCTTCAACACTTTCTCGTTCTGGAGCGAGAGCGATTTTATTAAGCAAACCATTTGAAGCTTTTTGCCAAGCTCGAAATTCATCCATTCGAGGATCTTTCATGTAAATTGGATTTTGAGCCCCTTTGTATTTTTCTGTGAAATACGGACCTTCAAAATATAGCCCACGAATCTTAGCACCTGTTGCTTCTTGGTAATGATCACCAATATTTTTGGTCACAGCTAGCAGTAATTCAAAACTTGAGGTCAAGGTTGTCGGTAAAAAACTGGTGACTCCTGTTGACAATAAGCCTTCACTCATAATGTGAAGCGTTCCTTCGATATTATTATCCATCACATCAACACCACCAAAGCCATGAATATGGGTATCTACCAATCCCGGTGCAATAGAATAACCTGTGTAATCTATCACATCTGAATCTGCTGGAATTTCCTTGGACCATTTTCCAAATTTGCCATCGACCAATTCCAGATAGCCACCTTGACGAATACCGTGGGGATAGAAAAATTGATCAGCTTGAATGTATTTAGGCATAATAAAACCTCCTTCATTCGATGAGAGTTTATATTAAGTTACAATTTCTAGCAACTGTAATTGATATTTTGAGGCACTCTCACATTTATTCATTATGTCCCTTTTATTATACCGCTTTCTTCTTTTTTTGTAAATGGTATAGACCTATTTTGCGTATTTTAAATCATCAAAAAACAAACTACATCAGCAGTCTGTTTCTCAATCTTAAATTTGTTCCGCTTGCACTTTCTCCGCCAAGTTCATGGCATGGTCTGCGACTCTCGTATAGTGAGAGATGATATCAATGAAGTTCACCCCAGCCTGCGTAGAGCATTCACCTCTGTTCAAGCGATGAATATGTGTTTTGCGCAATCTGCGTTCCATTTTATCAATCGCTTCATGCTTAGCCACCAAACTATTGGCCAATTCAATATCATTATTTTCTACAGAAGCTAAAGATTCTTTAATGAAACTAAGAGTCATATTGTAAATCAACTCCAACTCTTGCAAGGCTGCTGGAGAAAATTCTACTTTTTTTCGACGGATATAGTCTGTCAAATTGATAAGCGCTTCACCGTGATCTCCGATTCTTTCCAAATCGCGTGAAGAGTCCAGAATATTAGTCAGTACTTCACTTTCTTTTTGACTAAGAGGTTCACTAGATAAATCAATCAGATAGCGTGTCAGATCTTCATCAATCTTGTTGATTGCTTCTTCCGTTTTATGCCCTTTGTCTGCTGACTTTTCAGTATTGTTCACAATATAATCATAAGCTAGCTCAAATGAACGCATCGCGTAACTACCCAAATGAAGCAATTCTTTTTTAGCATTTCCAAGCGCTAAAGACGGCGCTTGTTTGATTAAAATTACATCCAAATAAAGCGGCTCGTATTTTACAACTTCATCTTCACCTGGAATCAGCTTCGTCACTAAGGTAGCTAATAAACCAATAAATGGAAATTGAATAATCGTATTAGTCAAATTAAAAGTTCCGTGGGCAAAGGCGATGGTCATTTCTGGGCTTAAATGGAGAGTTGTTTGAAACCACTGAATCAAGCTCGTAAATGGGCCTAATACTATCAAACATAAGACGGTACCAACCACGTTAAACATTACATGAGCACCTGCCACACGTTTTGCTGCAATATTGGCACCTAAGGACGCAATAATCGCTGTAATCGTTGTCCCGATATTATCCCCAAAAAGAACTGGCAAAGCTCCTTTTAGCTCAATCAAGCCACTTGCATACAGATTCTGTAAAATTCCAATGGTCGCGGACGAAGCCTGAATGAGCAATGTAATTCCTGTTCCTACAAACACACCAAGGACTGGATTTCCACTTAACTTTATCATGTATTCACGGAAAGCATCTAAATCTTTCAATGGCTCCATAGCGCCACTCATCAGATTTAAAGCAAAGAAAATCCCACCGACCCCAAATAAGACACGACCAATATTATTGATAGAGCGCTTTTTGGTAAAGAAGAGACAGACTGCTCCTAAAAAGAGAATGGGTAAGGCATAATCACCTAGCTTAAAACCAATAATAAAGGAGGTCACTGTCGTTCCGATATTGGCTCCCATGACAATACCAATCGCTTGCTTCAAAGTCAATAGTCCAGCGCTTACCAATCCAACCGTAATAACTGTCACACCCGAACTTGATTGAATCAGAGCTGTTAGACCAATCCCAACTAGAACGCCAAAAAATGGATTGCTTGTATATTTATCAATAAAATAACGAAGCCGATCACCTGCAGCCTGCTGCAAGCCATCCCCCATCATCCTAATACTATATAGGAAAAGTCCTAAACCGCCTAAAAAGCTAAATATAATTTGCTGCCAATTGATGGACATCTTTTTCCCTCCGAAAAATATGTAGCGGATTATCTCCTTTTCTATTTTAATGGATAAGTGTAAAAGTAACAAGCCTTTTTTAGCATTTTTATCAAAAAAAGAAAGAAAAATAGAATTTCCTTTCTTTTTAAATATATTGATATAGCTAAATTACGTTTTATTTTTGTTCTAAATCGCGGAGCATTTGGTCAATTTTATTCCCGTATTCAATGGATTCATCTTTGATAAATGTCAAATCAGGAATTTTATACATCTTCAAGTTGTGACCCAATTCACGTTTGATCGTTCCTTTGGCTTTTTCTAAACCAATTTGAGCTTTTTCTTGCTCAGAAGCAAGCTTGCTCATCAGCGTGTAGTACACTTTTGCCATTGACAAGTCACCTAACATTTGCACATCTGTAATGGTAATTCCTTGAACACGCGGATCACGAACTTTTTTTTGCAAAATTTCATTGACTTCACGTTTGATTTCCATGCCCACACGATCCACACGAAATTGATTTGCCATGATATCTCCTTTCACTTACTTTAGAAAAAGGTTGAGGCAGACTTTAATGAACCATAGCCTGTCTCTTTTCCATTCATATTTTATTTTGTGATTTCTTCCATGATGTAGGCTTCAATCATGTCGTCAACCTTGATGTCATTGTAGTTCTCAACCATGAGACCACCTTCTTGCCCATTGCCAACTTCTTTCACATCATCCTTATAATGTTTAAGGCTAGCAAGCGCACCATCAAAGATGACAACACCATCACGAATCACACGAACCTTAGAATCACGAGTTACTTTACCGCTAACCACCATAAAGCCACCAATGGTACCGACTTTAGAAACCTTGAAGGTTTCACGGATAACAGCTTCACCGATAATTTTTTCTTCGTATTCTGGATCCAACATCCCTTTCATGGCATCTTCTACTTCTTCGATGACTTTATAAATAATGCTGTGAAGACGAATTTCGACATCATCGGCTTCTGCTTGTTGACGAGCTTGTGGGGTAGGACGAACGTTAAAACCAATGATAAAGGCATTTGAAGCTTCGGCAAGAGTCACGTCAGACTCGTTAATAGCACCAACTGCTGAGTGAACAATCGTGACTTTAACGCCTTCTACTTCAATCTTTTGAAGGGAAGCTGTCAAGGCTTCGGCAGAACCTTGCACATCTGCTTTGATAATAACATTGACAGACTTGACTTCACCGGCTTTAAGGGTATCAAAAAGATTTTCAAGACTAACACGGTGAGTTGCTTGACGTTGCTTCATGAGAGCACGTTTTGCACGTTCTTCACCAGCTGCACGCGCTGCTTTTTCATCTTCATACACTGCAAAATGATCACCAGCCATTGGTGTTTCATTTAGACCCGTGATAGATACTGGTGTAGACGGTCCAGCAACTTTCACTCGGCGTCCACGGTCATTGGTCATCGCACGTACACGTCCAAAGGTATTTCCGACAACGATTGGATCCTGCACATTCAAAGTACCTTGTTGAACGAGCAGAGTTGCCACTGCACCTTTTCCTTTATCCAAGCGCGCTTCGATAACCGTACCAATTGCACGAACCTTTGGATCGGCTTTTAATTCTTGAATTTCGGCTACAAGGAGAACTGTTTCAAGCAACTCCTCAATATTTTGATTGAATTTCGCTGAAATTTCGACGAATTCAGAATCACCGCCCCAAGCAGTTGACATAACGCCATATTCAGCCAATTCACCGATAACCCGTTCAGGGTTGGCACCTGGCTTATCAATCTTGTTAATCGCTACAATAATGGGGACATTTGCTGCTTTTGAGTGGTTAATGGCTTCAATCGTTTGAGGCATTACCCCGTCATCTGCTGCCACAACAAGAATCGTAATATCTGTGACAGAAGCACCACGCGCCCGCATAGAAGTAAAGGCCGCATGCCCTGGCGTATCTAAGAAAGTAATTTTCTTACCATTTTCTTCAATCTGATAAGCACCGATATGTTGTGTAATACCACCTGCTTCACCTGTGGCAACACGAGAATTACGCAAGGTATCCAAAAGCGTTGTTTTCCCGTGGTCAACGTGTCCCATAATGGTCACAACCGGTGGACGCTCTACCAAGGCATCTGGATCAAGATAATCATCATCCACAAAGAAGCGATCAATATCTGCATTGTCCACTTCAACTTTAGCATGAGCTTCAATACCATAATCCACCATGAGGAGTTCAATGGTGTCACTATCTAACGATTGGTTTTGGGTCGCCATGACTCCCATCATAAAGAGTTTCTTGACAATTTCAGCTGGTTCGCGCTTAATCCGCTTTGCAATTTCTGCAACGGTCATGCCTTCTGTATATTCAAACTCTTTTGGCAATTCATGGAATTTACGTTCTGTAACCGGTTTTGGAGTTTGGTTATTGTTCCGATTATTCTTGCCTTTTTTATTTTTCTTGTTATGATTCCAATTACTATTCTTTTGATTTCTCACTTGATTTTGACTGCTTCGATTCTTTTGTTGTTTTCTTGGACCATCTTCTTCACGATCAAAGTCATCGCGTTTCTTGTCTGGTCGAGCTTGTTTTTTACGACGAGTGTCAACTGCGGGAGTTTGACTCGCTTCAGGAGCAACTTGGGGCTGTGGAGCTGGCTTTGTTGCTTCCACGATAGGAGCTGCTACTTGAAATAATTCTTCTACAGGTTCTTTCCGTTTATTCTGCTCGCGTTGAGCTGCTTTCGCGGCCTGAGCTTGTTTGAAACGTTCTTCACTACCACGAGCATATTCAGCATTTTGTTCAGCTTTCAGAGCTGCTGCACGTGCTTTAAAATCAATGCGTGGTCCTTGATTCATTTGAGGGCGATTTTGATTTGTAGCATGTGAACGATTTTGCCCTTGGTGACGATTATCTTGGTTCCGATGATTGCGATTGTCGCGTTGTTCGTTGCGATTTCCTCGGTCATTGCGATTTTGATTGCTTCGATCATTACGCTGATTGCGCTCATCTCGATTTCGTTTGTCCCCGTTTTGTTGTTTTTGCGGACGATTGTCTCGCTGTTTATTCCGTCGTTCTGCTTGCTCTTTTGCTCTTGCCTCTCGTTCAGCCTTAAAATTACGACTTTTTGGTTTTGCAGGCGCCGACTTCATTTCCGCTTCCGACTTTTGCGTCGGAGCTACTGCCTTCGGCTCTGCTTTCTTCTCAGCCTCGGTCGTTTCTTTCACTGCCGTTGAAGCTGACGGTTGCTCTTTAGGCAACGATTGAGTCGGCTTTTGAGTCGTTTCTTTTTTAGGAGCTGCTGCTTGAGAAAAGCTAGCTGTGATACGTGTTGCTATTTCACTTTCCACGCTGCTGGCATGACTTTTCACCTCAATACCAAGCTCTTTTGCACGCGCCACAATTTCCTTGCTTTCTTTCCCCAGTTCTTTCGCGATTTCGTACAATCTTACTTTAGACAAATCTTGTCCTCCTCTTCTATTCCATAAGAGACCTCATTTTCTTTGTAAATCCAGCATCAGTGATGGCAAGCACTTTTCTTGCCTTGCCTACTGCGGTGCTTAATTCCAGTGTTGAAAACACGGTTGATACTTCTACTTTGTAATAATGACTTTTATCAGTAATTTTCTTGGTCAAATTTGGAGCAGCATCATTGGCTAAAAAGACTAACTTTGCTTTCTTATCTTGTATTGCCTTAACAACCAGTTCTTCACCTGATATGATGCGACCTGCTCGTTGTGCCAATCCAAGTAAACTGGCTAATTTTTGTTTATTCAAGACCTAACTCTCTTCTTTTAACTTTATGATCCACGTAAGCAATCAGCTCATCGTAAAAATCGTCTTCCACTTCCATATTAAAACTGCGATTAAAGACTCGTTTTTGCTTAGCTTGAAGCGCTTCTTCATTATCAAGTTTGATATAAGCTCCACGTCCGTTCGCCTTGCCTGTTGGATCAATGAAAATTTGACCTTCTTTGTTTTTGACAATGCGGAGTAAATCACGCTTGTCAATGACTTCGTTAGAAACTACTGATTTTCGTAAAGGGATTTTTCTTGTTTTTGCCATTCTTTCCCTCCTTTAGTCTGCTGCTTCAACTTCACTTTCTACAAATTCTGCTTCTACAGGACTTTCAACTGCTGTAAATTCTTCTGCTTCTTCAGCAAATCCGCCAAGCTCACCAGCTTCTTCCATAGCTTCAAATTCACTTGCAGATTTGATGTCAATTCTGTAACCTGTCAAATGAGCTGCCAAGCGTACGTTTTGTCCGCGACGACCGATTGCAAGAGACAATTTGTTATCTGGCACAACGACAAGAGCATGCTTGCTATCTTGACTGTCAAAGATGACTTGATCCACTTCTGCCGGAGCAATCGCATTGTAGATAAACTCTGCAGGATCTGCTACCCACTCAATCACATCGATGTTTTCTTCAATAGGAATCATACGGTCTGATTTTGCATCATACTTAGCAGGATGAAACTTGCTAGTGATTTTCTTGATGTTTGCGCCACCACGTCCAACGATTGTACCAATTGCATCTACATTTGGGTTGTGACTGCGTACCGCAACCTTGGTTCGATCACCTGCTTCACGAGAAACGCTCATAATTTCAACCGTTCCATCATAAACTTCAGGAATTTCTTGCTCCATCAAGCGTTTGATCATTTCTGGATGACTACGGCTAACAAAAACATTTACACCACGAGGATTGTCCTCAACCTTATAAACAAAAACTTCAATGCGGTCGTGTGA
>ERZ773196.2054-NODE-2054-length-10696-cov-2.644770_pt1 | contig 10696 bp, 7 predicted proteins | sample MGYA00581009_ERZ773196 | MGnify/ENA primary metagenome ERZ773196 (study PRJEB29015, sample SAMEA2738162) | human oral metagenome | biome: human oral; feature: human-associated habitat; material: saliva | place: China | collected 2243 ...
GGAGGAACTTGATTTTTCCTTCGACTTTTCTCCTTCTCCGCTTTCCTCTCCCTTTTCCTCTTCACTTATGTCTTCCGGCTTTTTTAAGAGTGTTACATTGAGGCTTACTTTCTCCGAAAAAGCTTCCTTATCATAAAAAGCCTCTACCGTTCCGAAACCTTCCACTTCTTTGTTTTGACTGTATCTTCCCAGCTCGTTCAAGCTGTATTTTTGGAACTTAAGGAGGCGGATATCCGAAAAGTATTCTTTTCCGTCCATGAGGGTCTTCTCCGCGACCTTGTCTCTTCCCTGTAATCTTACCGTAGGGTAGCTGTTCTCCCCTACAAAGAGTCGAAAAGATAGCTTTTCCTCTCCCGTATTCTCATAAAAGAAGTAAATCGTCTCGATTCCGCTTACATGGTAATCCTTCCTGCTGTTTTGAAGCACATTTTCCGAATTTTCGCTTTGCTTTTCCTGCTTTTCCGCGGAACTCTCCGACTCTTCACTTTGACTTTCCGCACTCCCCACGTGACTTTCCGTATTCTCCACGGAACTTTCCGCTTTTTCCGTATGCCCTTCCGCATTTACCTCTTTAGAAGGAAGTATACTTCCCGATGCCGGGAGTTGCTCTGCTGTATTGAGCTCGCTGGGAGACAGGACAGGTGGACACGCAGCGCCGTTCTCTTCTTTTCCCGCAGTTTCAGTGCTATTTTCTTTCGATTCGTTTGTTTCCTTTATTTCCTGCTTTTCCCTATCTTCCCCGCTTTTCTTCGCTTCTACCTCTCCCTCATCTTTCTTATTTTCTTCTATATATTTAAGATTCTCCCGATACCAATCCGGCTTTTCTTCCGCCATACGCTTTCCGAATTCGGAGTTCTCAGAAAATAAAAGTACAGATTCTTCTTCACTCTTTTCCGTACTTTCCGTTTGTGCCTTCGGGTCCGCTTCTACAAAAGCGCGAATTCTTCCCCCATTTTCCAGAGGAAGCGCGTCCAAGCCTTCCACTTCGTCAGAAAGCGGAATCTCATAGATCTCTTTATCCTTAGCAAAAATCGCCCTATAGCGCGATAAAAGTTCAGGGTCATTGCTATAGCTTAATTCCCCTTCCGTTATGGAAAGAGGCTTTCCCTCCTGAATCGCTTTTTCCGAAAGCTCTCGCAAGCTTTCTACCGTGAAATGCAGTCTAACCCGATTTCCTTCCACTTCTAGGGCGTTTTCCGCATAATTCTTCCGTTCTTCTCCTTCTCCCTGCACAGACACACCCTTTGTGCCCGTAAGAAGGATAGACATAATAAGAAAGACGGATACTTTGCTCTTCCAGCCTCTCCATCTTCCCTCTTTTTTTCTTCTTTTTTCCGTCTCACGCCGAATATCCATAATCTGTCCCTCTACTATACTCTCCGGTAAAAGGCCTCCCTCCCCATAAAGCCTTTCTCTTATCCTCTCTTGAAGCTTCCTCCTTTGTTCCTATGGATGATTTGGCACCGTCTTTCCTTGTTTTCTTCCTTTCGGATAGCGCCAAATTTCGATATATAGAATATCGTCCGGAAAGAAAAAATTATAAGATGTAAAAATATTGCTTTTTATTATGCAAATTTAATTCTTCTCTTTTTATCTTCTTTACTCAGTAATTTTCTCTAAAGCTTAGTTATTTTTAAGTTTATTCATTTATTATTTTCTCTTTTTTATTGTGCAGTTTGTATATTTATTTTATTTTAATTAATGTATATTTATCTATTATTTTGTATAGTGTTGTTTTTTGAAGCAATATTGCACTATAATCAGGACATATAAAGGATTGTATTCTTTTTGTTTATCGTGATTTTGTACAAAGGAGAAGATATGAATACCATAAAACGGGTTAATAGAATGAAAATTACGGTATCCTTAGTTCTCTTGCTTTCCCTTCTCTTAACCGCTCCGGTTTTTGCAGGAGAAGCAGAAAAAAGAACATGCGAGAATGAAAGCGAGAAAGAAAGCAAAAAAGAAAGCGAGAAAGAGATTGAGAAAGAAGAGCTTTTTCAGGACATAAACCAATACAGGGAGAGCCATGGTTTATCCGCACTTAGCGAAAGCAAAAGTCTTTCGGAAATTGCGGAGCAAAGAGCGGAGGAGTGCTCGCTCAGCTTTTCTCATAATAGACCTGAGGGAGGATGCGTTCTTGACATCAAGGATGTTTGCGGAGAAATTCTTGCCAAAAACGAAAGAAGCGCAGTGAACGCTTTAGATGCATGGGAAAAAAGCCCCTCTCACAACAAGCTGATTTTAAGAAGCGATTATCTTCGTTTCGGCTCCGGCTATTATGTCGATAGTGATGGAAATGATTATTGGGTAGTTCTATTCAGCTACTACAGCTAGCTTCATTCATAAATCATTGCTCCCCATCACTCTTCACTTTAATCTATACCTCACAAGGATATCTCCCGTTTCAATAAAGGTATCCCCCCGGGGAATCAGGATTTCCTCTCCTCTTTCTATGAGCATGACTCTCTCCGACTCGTCTCTCGGAATCTCCGCAATGCTTTTTTTAGCATAGATGCTGTCCTCGTCTACTTGAAGCTCCACGATTTCGAGGTCGGAGCCGACAACAGGCTTTGCCGAGGCAATCACCACTCTGTCTCCCGTCTGAATCTCCGTATCTCCCCCCGGAAGTTCTTTTCTTCCGTTTCTTTCCAGTAAAAGGACGAGCGTTTCCGGCGGCATCAAGATATCTTTAATCCGCTGTCCTGCCCAGTTGTGTCCGCTCGGCACGATAAATTCAATAAACTGAACTTCCTTTTCTTCCGTGTAATCGGTAAAGGTTTTCATCACGTTTCCCTCCCGGTCAATCATATCCAGTCTTTCCGCAACACACGGAAGAAAAGAACCTTGGAATAAGATAGACAAGAGCACTATGAAGAAAACCAGGTGATAGATATAATCCCCTCTCCCGACCGTTTCCACGGCAAGGATGGCAAATACAATAGACGCTGCACCGCGTAGTCCTGAAAAAGAAAGAAGGAGCTTCTTTCTCCGGGAAGCACGAAAGAAGTGCATAAGGGAAAATACCGCAAGGGGTCTCGCAACAAAGGTCAGAAAAAGGAAGATGGCAAGCCCCTGTAAAACCACTCCCGGAAGCTTGGAAGGAGTAGAAAGCAGCCCGAGAAGGAAGAAAAGCAGCATTTGCATCACTCCCGTTAGAGCATCAAAAAACTGCACCAGCTCTTTTTTCTGCTTTATCTCCCGGTTTCCGAGAATGATTCCCGTAAGATAGACCGCAAGATAACCGTTTCCCCCAATAGAGGAAGAAAGGGCATAGGAAAGCAGTACTGCTCCCAGTACAAAGATAAGCTCAAAGCCATCCGTAGGAATTTCCACTGTCTTAATGCAATACAGGGAAAGGAAAGCGATAACAGCTCCCACCAAAAGCCCTAGGCCGATTTGCAAAAAAAGCATAAGCACTATGCCTGATGCATTTGCATTTCCCTGAATAAGACTCAGGGAAAAGAGCGTCATCATATAGGCCATAGGATCGTTACTTCCCGACTCAAACTCCAAAAGAGATGCCGTTCTATCCTTAAGACTGAGTCTTCTGGAACGTAAAATAGAAAAAACGGATGCAGCATCGGTTGACCCGATAACCGATCCAAGAAGAAGCCCCAAAGCAAAGTCAACATGGAAGACAAAAACGGCAAAGACCGCTACCAAAACCGCAGTAAAAATAACGCCTAAGCTCGATAAAAGAATCGCCTCCTTTGCCACAAAGCGAGCCTCTTTCCAAGAAGTGCCGAAGCCTCCCGAAAACAGGATAAAAATCAGGCCGAAGCTGCAGACAGACTCCGACACAGCGAAGTTTTGAAAGTCAATTTTAACAATACCGTCCGTCCCGAAACTAATCCCCAAGAGGAGAAAGGCAAGGAGAACGGGAATTCCCATCCTCATAGACAGCTTATGTAAAAAAACACTGAGAATAATGACGATTCCCGACAGAAGAAGTATCTGATTCAACTTTTCCCCTTTCTTTCTTAAAGCTTTCTTCACTCTTGTTACTCTATACTCTTTAAGCCCAGTTCCTCCGGAAGATAGCGCGGATTCACGTTTTCGGAAGTACCTAAGACGGATGCCGCCAATCTGCTTCCGATTTCACATGCCTCTTCCAGACTTTTCCCGTAGCTTAGTCCTGTTGCCACTCCGGCAAAAAAGGCATCCCCTGCACCGGCGGTATCCAAAACATGCACTTTTTTCGCCTTGCAATAGCCGTGATTGCCGTTTTGCTCCGCATAAATCGCCCCTTTTGCTCCCAAGGTCATAATCATTTGCGGAAACTGCGCTTTTACCACGAGAGAAGACAAGCGACTTGCCTTTTCCTCTAAGTCCATTTCCTCGAATTCTTCGGAAAAAAGCATTCCGGCTTCCTGTTGATTACAAACAATGCAGGCCGTGGTCTTTAAAAGATCTCGCCTTTCCAGTGCTATGGACATATTGGAGACTGCGGCATAAATCTTCTTCTTGTATTTTTCAGCCAGGGCAAATATCGGCTTTAACAGTTTCGCCTCCATATCGATTTCTACGATTACGCTGTCACAATGTGAAAAAAGATAGTCGCCCTGCTCCTCGATTACCTCTTCCAGCGCGGAAAGATCCGGACGCTGGGAAATGGATCCCACAAGCTCTCCTTCCGTATCAAATAAGGCAAGCCAGGTTCCCAGTCCCCCGGGAAGGCGCTTAATAAAACGGGTATTCACCTTGTGACGGTTCAGCTTCCGGATCACTTCCTCTCCAATCGCATCCTCATCCACTACGGATATATAGGTCGGGCGAAGTTCAAGATTCGCAATATCCTCTACAATATTCCGACTTACTCCACCATGCACCTTCACTACTTTTCCGGCATTTCTCCCGTCTGCTCGATATAGAGAAAAGGGATACCCCTTGATATCCACAAAAACCGCTCCGAAAACCAGAATTCCGATATGCTCTTTTCCTTCCTGCTCTATCCGCTGTTCCCGTTCTTCCATTTCCTTCTCCTTCAATATTAGCCCCTTCCCCATTTCTATCTGTTCTTATCTGTTCTTAACTGTTCTCACCCTCTACTTCCGCTTATTGCCTTATTCTACTGTAGAGAGGAAGTTCTTACAAGGGAAACAGTAAAGCCTGATGCCGTCTAAAGTCCGGCGTGTTAGCACACGCTTTTCGAGCGATACTCGTTATGCATAAAAAAGAAGAGAAACCGTGAAGGAATCTCTTCTTTGCATTTTACTTAGTTCTTCGTCTTTTTCTTCTCGTTCCTTTTTCCGTAAAGGGAAAACCCGATAAAGGAAACTGCACTCAGCATAAAGAGTACGGCATAAAGCTTCATGGCACTCTTATCGTCTGTTGCCACAGCGGCTCTTCCACGTACAGCGGGTCTGCTTTCTCCGAGAACCTCTCCCGGCTTCACGGTTTCGTTTACTTCCGGACGAGATGCGCCGAGAACTTCTCCCGGATTGTTTGCCGTAGTAGGAGTAGGGGTAGTTCCGCCGTTATCTCCGGGATTTCCCGGTGTATTTCCGCCCGGAACTCTCGGGTTTCCGCTACCGCCGCCGGGATTCCCCGGTGTATTTCCGCCACCGCCCGGATTACTCGGTACAGGCTCACTTGGCTTAGGATCGTTCGGCTTGGGATCGTTCGGATTCTCCTTCTTCGTATTGACAAAGACATTCTGATAGCCGTCCTGCTCCACATCGGCTCTGCTTGCCGTGTAGTTCGGAAGCTCTTCCTCGGTTACCTTATACTTAATTTCATTTCCTCTGCCGTCAAACTTCGGCATAACGAAGGTATGTTGCCAGCCGCCCTCTTTCGTTAAGTAGAAGGAAGAAACTCTGTCTTCATTCGCAAAAAGCAGAATCATAATGCCGCGCGGATGTTCTCCGCTTCCCTTCCAAATCTTTGTAACGGGAATCGCCACACGATCTCCAGTATAGTTTGTAATCGTAAAACCTGTGTCCTGTGTTCCGGAAATGGCAGGATTGTAGTCCTGAACTTGCTCCTCGGAAACGGTATATCTAATCTCCGCTCCCGAATCATCCTTCTTCGGAAGGTTAGAGAAGGATGCCTTCCAACCGTTCTCTTCGGAAAGCTCCTCTACTTTATTGGTCTTCACACCGTTTTCTACAAGATAAACCTTTACCTTTTCCGGCTTTTGTGCAGTGGAATTCTCCTGAATCCACTTCTTCTCCACGCCTACCGTTCTTGTTTCCGGATCCGATTCTCCGGGCTTTTCATTGATAAAAGTCTTTGTTACCATCGGCTTTTTCGCTCCGGAAACACGAAGTAAATCCTCTTCCGAAACAGTTTGCGGAGTTTTATTTAGAACATATCCGTCCGGTGCCTCAATTTCTTTTATTTCATATTCCGAAAGTAAAGCATTATCCCATGTCGCTATACCATCCGCTCCTGTTACCACAGTCTTTTCTATATTCGTTTTTGTATCTCTAATCGTAAACTTTGCTCCGGAAAGAGGAGCTCCTTCTTTATTTTTCTTCTCAATACGGAGGATATACGGCTTTACATCAAATCTTCCCTCGGAAGCTTGGACCGTTACCTCACGCTTATGCAGTTTCGTTTCTATCTGATTTGCGGTAAGGGAGGCATCATTATAATACTTTGAACCGTCCTTCGGAACTTCATGCACCTCTACAAAGTACTGCAGTTCCGCACCTTCCTCTTTATTTAAATTCCCCAGGTCAAAATCAAAGGCTCTCTTTCCCTCTTTATAGATTAAGGTAGTATTGGTAGTATTTCCTACAGGAGCAGGCTTGGAAGAATCCGCTAAATCCTGCAGTGCCCACTTATGTCCTCGAGGCGCGCCATCCGCTACCGGATGAAAACCTGTGCTGTCCCTTTCACCGGATTTCCATACTCCACGTACCAGCTTTGGAGTAAACCTGTCGGCATCGGAAGGATTGGCCCAGTTCATGGAAAGCTCGGGATAGCTCGGATCTACATAAGACAGAACCGAACTGACTAACTGATCGTGTATCTTTACATCCGTGTATTTATCAGAAACATTTCCTATTCTTCTTCCGTTTATCTGGATGAAAAAATGAATTAAAAAGTGCTCAACACCGTCTTTATCCACATAGGTTTCAATGTCACCGCCATAATTCTTCCAGAAGTTGGGCTCTTCATCCATTCCTACTCCCTTATAATTCATATTCAGGGAAAACAGACTCACTCCTCCAACTTTGATTTCCATCGGTATCTTTTGTGCTGTACTTACTTTGGAACTGTTCACACGAACATAGAATTTATATTCTCCGTCCGCACCGCTGTAACTTGCCGCATCACTTGTGAAAGTGATTCTCAGCGTCTTCGACCCGCTGTCATAATGCGCGTTCGCTATCGTTACATTACCGGCTTTCAGTGGCGTATTCTCGTCTTTCGCAGAAAGAGTGCTCGGGAGTTGAATATCAACATATTCTCCTCCAATCACCGCCTTCCCTTTTACGGCAAGCTTTACATTTAAGGCAAAGACAGAATCGGCGTAAATCTCCGTATTTCCGTTAATAGGCTGATCGTTCAGCGTCATTCTTATATCCGAAATGACATCCTGTCTTTCATGCCCGGTCCCTGAAGGACTTGCTCCCGGGGTCCCGGAAAAACTGCTCTCAGGTAAATTGCTTCCACTTACTACCGAAGTATTTGCCGCATGCACAACGGAAAATCCCTGCCAAAACATCACCACCGTAAGCAGTAATGCCAGCAAATTTCGTTTTGCTTTCATTTTTCCTCTCCTTTTCCTCTCCAATTTTTGATTCCGCGCTATCCTAACATAGATTTAACTAAATATAAATACGTTTTTAATATTTTTGATTTAAATTTTTTCTAAACGAGATATCGCACGCTACACAAGCGAAACATGTAGAATACAAAAAAAGGAGCTGTAAAAAATCAAAAATAACGTGATTTTTTACAGCCCCTTTTTGGGGAAAAAGTCTAAAAGGAAATTCCTAACCCCCTATTTCCTTTTTTAAAATATCGTAAGCGGTATTAATCTTCACGGCATACTGCGCGGAAATCGATGGATCGTTATCGGTATGAAAGGCTTTTATCAAACGATTCCTTTGCGCCTTCAGTTCCTCCTCGCCGATGCCTTCCAGGGAATCATACATAAAAAGGGCAAGAGCTTTTTTCAATTCACTTGACTTCTCTTCGACATTTTCCTCCGGATTACTCGGCATGTGCATATACAGGCTCATTACAAAGGCACTTTCAAACTCCGTCATCTCCTTAGGCATTTCATAGCTTACCTTGGTTTTAAAGAGATTTGATTTCGCCTTTGCTTTGGCATCATAAGACAGGATAAATTCTGCCGCTACGGGAGGGTTCAATGTAGTGAAGCTAAAAGCTGTTTTTCCCTTTACCTTCTCGGAAAGTATTCCCGATTGCAACTCCTCCGGCAGAAACTGAAACTCATAACCGGCCAAGTTCTTTAACTCCAAGAAAACCGTGTCTTTCTTTATGGCATTTAATAAATTATCCGCAACACAGAAGAGTCCGTTATCAAAGTCCAAAATCAGCTTCTCATACCTGTGTGTCTCGTGAAACATCGGTCGTAAGACGGTTTCCGAGTACTCGAGATATTTTTTCAAAGCGGAAAAGGTCGAAAAATCCCAGTTCTCTACCAGCTCCGGATCAATCCACTTCGGAATGAGAGAGGCACAGCGTCCGCAAATCGAGGCTCCGTCCTTGAAATCTCTTCTGCTGAACAAACTCGTCTTTTCTCCACACTCCGAGCACATAATCGGATTTCCAAAAAGTCCCATACTTTATCTCCTTTTTAAAACTGCCCATGCCACAGGAATAATCGGCAGAAAACAATATATAGACAAAATCGCTTGGCAGCCAAAGAGGAGGCTAATAATATTAAACGGAGTAATGAAGATGTTCAGGGAGAACTTAAAAATCCCCCTCGCCACACGAAATACACCTTTCCCTGCCAAGACATAGGATGCGATTTCAAGTACTATAATCACTATAATATAAGCATACGCGAAAGCGCCCGTCAAGTCTTTCCCAAATCCTAAATACGGCGCAAACCAGAGAATGTTTGCAAGGATTGCTGTCACAAGTGCTAAAAGTCTTCTTGTACTGTTCATAATTTTTTCTCCTTTAAAATGATATTGTTTTTGTCTACAGTTCGTAGTATAGTACAACTCCAAAAATAACTTTTCAGATTAAGTTTACATCGAACTGTTTTACTTTTCCTATAAGCTTTCCGGTATTACTTCGTACCGATACCGACCTGCTTCTCCGTTTTACTCTCCTCCGCTCCCTTGCGAAAGGAGATTATCTCTTCTTTGCTGTGCTTTTACCCCTTCCGTAAATCCGAAAATCACTATGATTTGAACTACCACTAAAAATATCTTTGAACCAAGATCATTGGTAAAACGGGAAAGGGTAAGGTAGATATAAGAAAAATAAAAGGCTCTCTCTATCCATCTCCATCTTTTTCCATAAACTGCCGTAGTCTCAGGACCTTGAATCTCAACCTTAAGCATTGCCCAAAAATAGGATATGGCAAGAGCCGTAAGCACTGACAAGAAACTGATTATCTTATTTAGGACTCCTGCCATAAAAAAGGATCCCAAAAAAGTCATTAAGATAAGCATAATCGTCAGCGCCGTCATCCCGATCTTTTCTTCTTTTTCTCCATTCCGCTTCACAAGAATGGAATTTTTCTTTTTCCCTTCCCTCTCCCGGTCGATGTCGGTGCTTAGAAAAATCATGATGCCGATTAGACAGGATATAAAAAGGTAAATAAGCCCCTCTTTAACAAATACATCCGTAAATCGAGCAAAAAAGTAATCGATATTTTTTTCGCTGGCAAAGTTATATTCGCTTGTATTAACCACCGGCAAAAAGGCCTCCGTAGCTTTGAGGTCTAAAAAAATAGTGAACTGAAAGATGGCGAAGAGTATCGCTTCAAAATAATTCGCTGTTTTCTTCATCAATTCCCACAGAATATTGTGTATATTATAGTTGAGAAGTAAGAGAATCAGATAAGAAATGCAAACCGTTAATGTACCAAAGTAATTGAACGGTTCAATAATCGCTTTTACCATATATGGCTTAACATAGAGATAATAGAAGATGTAAATAGCAATAGTAACAGCACCCCACACTATCGTTTGTGCCCTTCTTGAACTTGTTCCTATCTGTTCCGCCTTTAATTCATAATCTGTAATCTTCTGCTCTAAACTGCCTATGTTTTCAAGCTTTACAAACGAATATTCATTCATTGCTTTTGCTATACTTTGTAACTTCCCCTTGGAAGCTTTTTTATTTTCTTCAACAAGAAGAGCAAGATGATCAAAGTTTTGCAGTTCTCCATGCAATCTTTTTGTATGGACGATTCTAAATAATGTCCAAACCCCATAAAACAAGAGCAAGTATATAATAAGCTTATAGAAAATAGAAATAAGCAGTTCAAGAGATCCCCAGTTCACATTGCCTAAAATCATCTTCCACAGTAAGTCATAAAGCTGTCTTTCAAAAAAGAATCCCGCGATAGAAAGAGCGATACAAAGTAAAACAATAAAGCTATCCTTTGCCATACTTCCGCGATACAATACATCATTTTCACAGTACGCGACTTTTATCTTTTTTGCTTTATTAATCGCTTTATCAGCATAATTCATTGCTTCTCTATACGCATTTTCCAGAAAAATGGATTGATCCACCATCTTTACCCCTC
>ERZ773196.2055-NODE-2055-length-10688-cov-20.977429_pt1 | contig 10688 bp, 12 predicted proteins | sample MGYA00581009_ERZ773196 | MGnify/ENA primary metagenome ERZ773196 (study PRJEB29015, sample SAMEA2738162) | human oral metagenome | biome: human oral; feature: human-associated habitat; material: saliva | place: China | collected 2243 ...
AGTAGGCATCCAGGTTCAGGCTTGCGCTCACCTTGCTGCCGGGAAGCGTTACCATGAGCCCCTCATAGGACTCTCCCTGCAGCTTTTTCATCTCCCGGAATCTAAATTCCGGATTCGGGAAGCGTTCGCGCATTTCATCCACATTCTTGAATTCAATTCACTTTTCTGTTACCATCTACTCAACAGAGTTGCCCGAGGTAATGTGTGTCGGGGACCAGGCTGGACCTCTTGGTTCAGCCTCTTATTTTACCTGTGAATCGGGGAACGGACATGAATCTGAAGAAACCGCTGACTTTCTCGGAACACCGCATCCTTTCCCGGAAATTAAGAAGCGTTCCGTTCCTGACGGGAGTCAAACCCGGAGCCTTTCGCCCGGGAAGCGATAGAGCTCTTTTCGTCGATGTTCTCCCTTTCGTTAGATATCCACGAATTCTCATTAGACAGCTTTTAGATTATCTAATCGCGGGGAAAAGGAACTCTTTCCGGCTATCGACTTTATTAGCAAAATCTCTATCGTTGACATTCAGTTGTTATTCATAAATATACGCAATTCTTGCACTATTTGCGTTGAAATTCAGTAGAATATTCGAATTTAATTGCATATTATAAAAATAAACGAGAGAAAGATTTTTTTAATCTTCCTCCCGTTTTGTGCTGTTCTTGGCGGGAGTCGAACCCACGACCTTTCGCTTAGGAGCAAGTCCGGCGTTTGGTTACCATTATCCTTCAGTGTTCACATGTGTTCATGAAACCCGCGTATTTCCAGCGTTTTTTCATGTTCAGAGTCGTCCCCTGTTCACAGATTTCTTTAGATGTTCACCGCTGTCTAATCGTTTCCATTAGATGGATTTTAGAAATCTCTAAAAATGGCGTCTTGTGTCTTTACCAACTGTCGCCATTTTTAGATATTTTAAGCCCACAGAGCCTCTCTTTCAAGGTCCTGTGGGCTATGTATTCTTATGCATATCAACTAAGCTTCTTCAGCAGATTCATCAGTAGCGTTGCAGTCGATTCATCACTCATAAGCTTCTCAAGCAGCTGTCTATCACCAGAGGTTAAAGCGGCTCCTGTTTTTGTTTCGACCGCCGGTAAATGTTCTCCCGTATCCTCCCGGACGATATCCTTCCGGTAAAATGCCTTTTCAAAAAGCTTTGCATTCTGCTGCCGGTCATCATCCAGGATATGCGAGTACTGGTCCGTGACCATCTTGGCCTGCGCATGACCGGAATCGCCCTGAACTGCTTTAATATCACCCCCGTTCAGTTTCAGCTTATAGGTGATACTGGAATGTCGCAGACTGTGGAATACCACCGGCGGGAGATCATGCTCCTTAATCAGCTTCTTGAAGGATTCTGTTATAGTGCTTGCTTCCGTGGGCATTCCATAGTCTCCGGCAAAAACAAGATCATAGTCTGAATACTCGGATCCCAGGGCCTCCTTCAGTTCTTCCTGCTCCTCCTTCCTAAGGATTAACATTTTGGCAACCGTACGGGGGAGAAATACCTTTCGGATACTGGACAGCGTCTTCGGCTTCTTCAAAACGAGCTGCGTCCTGTTCTTTTCAGAGATAACCGGAAACGCAAAAATGACATCCTTTTCATCCAGTTGCTGCATAGCACTGCGGTTCACCCGCTGCAATTCCTTATTTACATAGACATAAGCGACTCCCTTTTTGATGCTCTCATCCGAAACATCGATGCAAGACCAGGTTAAGCCGAGCAGCTCACCAATTCGAAGGGAGCAGGCAAATGCCAAATTGATGGCAAGCCTGAGCTTTGAATCCCCGCAAAGCTCAACTGCTCTCATGAGAGTTTCGGCATTCCAGATCTCACGCTGCTTTTTTGTTGACTTCGGTACCGTGGCGTAATCCGCCGGATTCCGTATCATCAAATCCCAGCGGACCGCCTGTTCAAAGCAGCTGTGAAGAAGCTTATGTATGCGCCTGACCGTTTCCGCCGATACCAGCGCAGAGGTCTTCTTGTGCTTATTATCCGTGCATTTGGGAACCGCCCGCGTCTTCAGCATCGTCTGGTAGTACTTCTCCAGTGACCTTGCGGTAACATCTCCCAGCTTCATTTGTCCCAGGTGCGGGAGAATGTAGGCGTTAATCATATTGATATTAGAAGTGTAGGTCGAAAGCGCCCAGTTGTTCTTGCCATACATGGATATGTATTCCTTCAAAAGGTCTGCCATGGTTTCGCACTGCGAGATTACGATGCTGCCAAGCTCTTGACGGTATTCTACCTCCGACTTTCTTCTCTGCGCATCCGCCTTCGTCTTGCAACTTTCCCATTTCTGTTTCTTTTCTCCGGCTTCGTTTTCGTAAGTGTATACCACATAATACCTATTCTTCCTTTCAACAAGCGATGCCATCACCGTTCCTCCTTCTCATAAGCGTTGTCCTGAGAGGACAGCCACCATTCCAGGGCAGCGCGCCTAATCCGAACCATCTTTCCGACACGAATGCCCTCGAGAATATCATCTTCAATCATCTTGTATATCTCACGGGTCGTTGCGCCGATCAGGAGGGCGACCTCTTTGACCGTAAAACTCATCTTGTCAGCATCCAACAATACCGTGCGCTCGGAATCATCGACCTCTTCGAGTTCTTTATCAAGACCCGAAGTTTGCTCCGTGACCTTCTGATAACAATCCTGTCTCTGATACCAGCGTTCAAAGCTATCCAGTGTAACACGTTTTTTGTCCGCAACCGTGATAATCTCGAAAACGCCCCGATTACGCTTTCTTCTGACAAGAGAGTAGACTTCCTCACGGCTGATGCCCAAAAACCTTGCCATCTGTGGCAGTGTCATGGAAGTGTTTTCCCGCTCCGCATCTCGCTGCCGATCCTCCGGCGTCCTGTACTTCGTCTGGGACTTATACCACGCCTCAAAGATATCCTTACGGACGCGCCTCCAGGAAGCAACCTCAAACGTTTCGAGCTTGTCCCGCTTGATGATTTCATAGACAGTCGAATCACTGATACCCAAAAGCGTCGCAATCTCCGGTATCGAGTACGAGTAGGCCTTCAATTCGGCACCTGGCGGCGGACCGGCGACCTTCTTGTATTTAACCTGATTCGCATACCAGTGCTCAAAGCTTTCAAATACCACCCGCATCTTTCCGGCGACAAGAACCGTTTCAAAAAGCTGCCTATGTATCAGCCAATAGGAGTCCGTTTTCTTCAGACCAAGCATCTGCCGCATCTCCGAAACGGACATGGTCGTCTTATCTCTATCCTTCATCTCACAACCTCCTTATCGTGATTTAGCCAGGTCTTATGACCTGGCTAAATCGTAGCGGATACCCGTTTCCATTGTTAGGATGTCACCGATCGAACAAACATCCTTGATGCTTTACAGCTTGCTGTCCAGCCACTCATCAAAACTCTTTTTCGAAATCCGATACGTGGATCCGATTTTAAACCAGCGGAACTCATGCCGCTCAAGTAGCTTGTACGCGGTTCCTCTTGCAATTCCGAGGATGATTTGTAAATCCTCAACGGTATAACAGCGCTTTTCCGCACCGGCAACTGCTGCTGTTTCCTGGCGCTCAAAGGTTTCAATCGCTTCCATTATGCAATCCCCTCACTTTCTGTATTTTTTGTTTGGCTCCCCGGCATTTGCCGCATTACGGGAATTCCAGGCACTCGCCCGGAATCGGATCCTCGGGATTCGTGTACCCGGTCGCCACACGGATTAGTTCATTGACCTTGTCCATCTGCCACGGCATCAGCTTCCCGAGATATTTCACCACCCGGCACTTATCGACCGGCGTCGGCTGTTCGCCAAGTATCATAGACGGCTTCTCAAGGAACGGCACGTTATAGAGAACGTAGTGTGTTTTCTGCCCAAGCTTCTTTAGCTGCGTTGTCAGCGGATAAACCAGAAGATTCGGACTGTATCTGTTCCCCATCTCATTCTGGATGTTAATGCACGGGCGAAGGCCGCCCTGGATGTGATTTACCGGTTCCGGCAGATCAATCAGATAGACATCTCCCCGTCTGTAAGTCCAATTATCACGAAGCATGTGTAATCCCTCCTTGTCTTCGCAGATATTCCTATGCAAATAGCAGGCATCGCTGCCCGCCGTATCCTAAACAGATCGGTTTTGATCTGCTTATTACGTATGTTATCCCCACATTTGTCCTCGACACCCCTGGGAACTGGCAGACTCTCTGTCCTGCTGGGAATGCATTCAGGCGTCCGGTTGCTTCCAGATCCATGGGACTCTAACCCCTCCGTGGTTCTCACCGAGCTGCGTACAGAAGTATCATTATGCTGTGACGGATCAATGCTGTACTCCGGAAGCAATCCGAGGCTTACAGACCGGTTCGCGCTCCTGTCTTTTAAGGACAATCGTTGCGCTTCCCGCTGATGTGACTCCCCGTCACAGGGTTGTGCCTGAAGAATGTAGATTCAGTTTTCAAGGATCTAAACAAGAACCGCTTGGCTCCTGACATGTACAAGTTTAGCTGTGCAGATGATAAAGCTTTAGGAACTGATACTACGGATTTGTTGTGCTGGTTATATAGATTCGCGAATTCAATGGTGCTTACAATACTATGTGGATAAGGATGAAGTGTTCTTGACTCAACAGTCGGCATATTTACAGATGTTGTAAAATATTTTTTGTCGAAGCCTTTCGCAGAAGCAGTGCGGTGGAATATAGTATTAGAAGAGACGTCTAAGACAAGCGCAATGGGATGAAGACAATGCGAAGAAATGAAATATTAATTCAACACATCAACAGAAGACAAGGTGATTTGCTTACCTCTTTTCGCTCTGTTTTCCTTGACGGTCAAGGTTCATCTGACTAAAATAGAATAAATTTCTCATCCGAATCGATAATTCATTATTGACGCATACACATTGTGAAACGATTTCTAATGGAGTCCGACTATCTTATGAGTACACTTACCAAGCCAATGAAGTCCTCCCAGGACCTTGTTGAACATATGAAACGCAAAGGAATTACGTTCAATATCGTTTTTCCGGAAGATGCCATCCAGTACATGGAAAAAAATAATAACTATTTCCGTGTGGCGTCCTACCGCAAGAACTATAATAAACGACTTAATTCAAAGCAAAATCCAATAGACGAGTATGTAAATCTAGATTTTGGATATCTTCAGGATCTTGCCATTATCGACATGGAACTGAGATACACATTTATTCAACTCGCACTTGATATTGAGCATTTTGCAAAAATGGATCTTCTAAGGGAAATTGAGCGTCATAATGAAGACGGTTATAAAATTGTCTCGGATTTCCTTAATGCTCAGAAAACCGACAGAAAACAACACATTCAGTCAGAATTACGGCAAAATCAGAACAGCTATTACACGAAAGACGTCTATAATAAATATAATCCTGATTTCCCTGCTTGGGTTTTTTTAGAACTTCTTCCTTTTGGTACAATCCTTGATTTCTATCTCTTTTGTGCTAAACGTTTTAACTCTAAGCCGATGTGCGATCGCTTTTACATCATGATCAGATGTAAAAATGTTCGAAATGCCTGTGCCCACAACGACTGCTTCATCAATGATTTCCATACAGGTACTGCACCATATAAGCCCAAGTATCCTGTAATCCAAAAGTTAGCAGTAATCCCCTCGCTTTCATCTGATTCCCGTAAACGTCGTATGCAGAATGAACGGATGCAGGAGCTAATATATGTTCTCTATATCCATAATGAAATCGTAACCAGCAAAGGGGTCCACGACAAGGCCGCTCAAAAATTACATGCATTTAAAGATCGGATGATGAGGCACGCTGACTATTACAATACAAATCAGTTGATTGCCGCGAATTTCAACTTTTTGAAACTGGTCATTGACAACTGGTTCTCCATCGTTTAAACTAATGGCACGTCGAAAAAGCAGCAATGCTTTTGTAAGGGCTCTATCCTAGGATCGAGCCCTATTTTTTTGTCCAAAAACCTGCAGGTACCACAATTATGGTATCTGCAGGTTTTTCTTTGCCTCTGGAGCAACCAGACCAATTCCATGAGGTTTACATCAGGACTCAGATTGTCTCATCCACCTTCTGGATTGTAGCTATATGTAAAGTTGTCTGTATCATTTGCTCTATCAAAAGAAAAGGGGAAATTCTACTACTTCCGATGCTCTACAATTTACTGGCAAGTTCCATCATATGAGAAGCCATTTCAATAAGATTCATACGAACAGAATCTTTATCAAGCTCATTCCCCAGAAGCAGATAGTCTGTGCTAACGTGAAAATAGAGCGCAATTTCAACAAGCAGTTCCAGCGATGGTTTCCCTTTTCCACGCTCTATATTGCCGAGATGTTCGAGACTGATGTTGAGTTCTTCGGCACTTTTCTCCTGTGTCTTACCTCGGGCTTTACGAAGTGCTTTCAAACGCTCTGCAAAATCAGCTTTCCCTAAATTGTACAAAATTATTTTCCTTTCCTCCTGACACGGGAGATTTGAAGGAGCCACTCCTTCCTGCAGACAGATTGGAACCTTCAGGGCCTTACGAAAGCCAAAAAGATAAGGATACCGATATCGCTTTTCTCCGAAATCTAAACTATGCAATATGTATATCCTCAGCTCTTCATACATGCCAGGACGCGATATATTTAAGAAGTGGATTGAAATCATACATTTGTCTTGCTAAACGGTACAAAAAAGAAGCCACCGACAAGGAAGGGATCCTATGGATATAGGAATCCTGTCCTTGCCGATGGCCTCTCATGTGTGTCTGGCTTAACGCATCGACCGTTCAAGCATGTGACCTGAAATGGATTTACGCAGTCTGTTTCACCTCAACCATTCCCGTCTGTATGCCGATTCAATTTCATTTGTTCTATCTCAGTTCAGTCCTGCCCCTCAGGCGCATACACATCGATACGATTGTGTCGGCGCCCCATTCGCTTCTGTACCATAACCGACTTGCAGCGTTTGCAGGTGATACGGACTATGCCGTCGCGATCCTCCAAACCGTGATTTATTTCATGGCAGTTGGGACAACAAACGCTTCTCGGGCGTAATACGCCCCGGCTCTCATGTGCCAATTACCTCGCTCCCCTCTCATTCGCTCGTTTTTCATACTGCAGGAATTGCGACATGCTCAAACTCTCTTACCAACGAAAAAGGCTTCTGTATCTTCCACATTCTTCGGAGCTGCTGCGTCGTTTCCCCGCAGTATTCGCATTCCATCCATCCGTCTGTCTCTTCGAGAAGCAACTGATGATTCACCTTGCCGCAGACCGGACATCTCATATCGTATTGATTCATGCTTTCACCTCCGTTTCATCGGATTACAGTGCCTTGATGACGTGCCTGGCGACCCCCTGAACAATCAGATCTTTCGTGCGTATCTCTTTACCGGGATAAACAGCTTTGTTCCGGTAAAGAAGAATCGCTTCCTGATTCTCATCATCAATGCCGCCAAACACCTTCAATGTGCTCTCATTGTCCCCTAAGAGGGCGACAACGATATCACCAACCTTGGCCTCGCAATCCATCCTGATAACGACTCTGTCACCATCATCGATGCCCGCATCAACCATAGAGTCACCGCATGCCTCCAGGATATAAAACTCACCCTTCCCGAAAAGGGAAACAGGAAGGCTGATGTACTCCCGAATGCACTCCTCCTTTTCCTCCGCAGTTCCACACGGGATGGATCCGACAACAGGACAGGGGGCAGAACCGGTCGTGAACTTGTTGATCATCGGCGTGTTGATGGCACGAGACTGACCATCGTACTCGATCATTCCGCGGTTATCCATTTCAACCAGGTAGCGATATGCAGTTGTTTTAGGGATGTCCACGCCCTGAGCAATTTCATTTACCGAGGGAGTGACATGCTTTTCGCAGAAATACTGATCAACATAGGAAATGATGAGTTCCATCATCTCTGAGTTCATTTTCCTCATGGTCTCAATTCCTTTCAATCGATAACGGAACGAATCGTTCCATTAGTGGCATCATAAAACCCCTTGACGGTGAGGTCAAGGGGTGAGGTGTTTAATGGAACGCAGGTGCGCAGAATATTGGGCACAAAACTTTGACTACAGCTCTTCGAGAGCCTTCCGGAGCATTTCCCGATACGCAGTCTGGACCGATTCCGGGCCCAAAATCCTCATCTTACCGTTGAAGCCAAAAATCCAGCGGTAAAAGGTTGAACTGGTACATACAAGAATCTCTGTCCTAAAGTGCTCTTCATCAATCGGTTCTGTCTTAACATTCATGCCGAAGTGATCGATGATATGCTTCATCGTCGACACATGACACAGGAGTTGAACCTCTTCCGGCTGATCCGTGTCAAACATGCGGAAAACACACTTGCTGTACTGAGCAGGCGAATAGTCTTCCGGAGGTGACACCGCAACCTGATTCAGGATTTTCGGTTGCTCCACGATGCGGTCGATACGGAAGGTCCGCACAGCCTGGCGCTCATCGCAAAACCCGCGCAGATAATAGTAGTCACCATCCCATTCCAATGTATAGGGACTTACCGTGTATGGCGAACCGCCATTGGTCGCATAACGCTCCTTATTCACATCATAGTCCGTGTAGATGAACCGGATTTTCCTGCGGGTATCAATCGCTTCATGGATGGCATCCACAATATAATACCCTTGCTCGTTCTCCGACTTGGCGCGTCCGGATACATAGATATGCCTGCGAAGCTTCGCAGCATTTGCCACACTGGTCAGTGTGAGAAGCTTTGTAATCAGTTCATCACTCTTACGCTGCGTTATGAACCTGGAAGAAGAAATTGCATCTACAAGGAGCTTAAGCTCAGCCAGATCATAGGCGTGACCATCATAGTAGTACCTGTTCTGCGTAGATTCGTAGTGCTCAATGTGAAGGCCGCAGTCATGAAGAATAGCAAGGTCATCGCTGATTGTGTTCCGGGAAACCTTGACGGTATATTGCTCTTTCAGAATCTTGATCAACTCAGCGGTAGAGAGCGGGTGTTCTGCATCTGTATGCTGAAGTAAGTGCTGGTACAAATACAGGATTCTATGTTTCGTTCCATTTTCCATAATCCACCTCAGACCTATCCTCAGCTCTAGCAATCTATGACAAACAATTCTTCATATGCCCTCTGGTTTTCGGATTAATCAAATTTTGAATTTACACCATTATTACATGGACATTACCAGCTTCTGAATTCCACATGCTACTAAGTAGTTAAAGATATCATCATACAAAGATAACGAGCCGCTTGTGTAAGAGTCTCGGCTTCTTTTTCCAAGAGTTCATTCAAAGTCCCCTCGACACTACCACGGACTAGTTCTTTCATCTACACACTGTACGCAGTCTGTGATTTCTGAAACAGGGCTGCTTTCAGGTCCAAAGTCCGCAACAGACCCTAGCCTACTGTACTGTGTGCTTTCCTGCCACTAATCATTTTTTCTAGTATTCGCTCCATTTCATGCTCACATTACCCACCCTTGCATAGCGTTTCTGCTGCTATCTAATGTTAAGGTCGAATTTTTTCTGAAGCTAGAAGCTTCTGCAACTCCAATGTCCATTTCTTTGCTGCACGGTTAGGATGTGGCATACTGATCACCAATGTAGGCTTTTCAGCACGCACTTTATTTGTCCAAAAATACCATAAATCAGGATCACTCTCAAGGTTTTCTCTTTTACGTGGATCATACCAAGGGCAGGTTTCTTCCAGTATATAATCATGTAAAAAACCCGAAACCAGCCTCCAACCTCCAGTCAGAATAATATCCGGCTCATATAGTTGCACCTGACGCTTTAGTAAGGGCAAGTCACGTAAAGCAACCTCTTTTACCTCTCGTGCATTTGCCCTTGTGCCTCCGGCATATTTTTTCAAATTCATAACAGCAATTTCTTTCACCGATAAATCAAGCGTACTTCTGTCAATATGTTCTAAATACACACCATCCATGATCATTCTTACCCAACGTGCAACATTGTTCCATGTATGGTAATATGTGTCATTTCCACCATTATCAAGAAAGTCTGTAAGGCTTCCTTTTAGGGCATTGGTCTCTTTGAATATTACCAAAATATGCTTTCCACTCGGCAATTCGGTAATGCCCATATAATGGTGTAAATTCAAAAATTGAAAAGAGCCAGCGGCTCGTCCTTCAGGTATAATGTAAATCACCACAATCAACATAATACCGAGGGAGGACGAACCAATGGCTCAACTCAATATTACCTTGAATCAGGATGAAATTCTACAGTTACTTTTGGTAGATCGCGAGGAAGCATTCCGAAAGCTACTTCAAAGAACTCTCAATGACATCTTAAAAGTAGAATCTCAGGAACAACTACAGGCGGCTCCTTATGAGCGGTCTGACAGTCGTATGGACAGTCGCAACGGACTTCGCGCCAGAGAGCTTAAGACACGGATTGGAAGAATTACTCTCGCGGTTCCGAGACACCGTAACGTTCCGTTCAAGACTCTGATTTTTGATAACTATTCTAGAAGCGAAGCAGCTTTGGTGGCTGCAATGGCAGAGATGGTGGTGAATGGAGTATCTACTCGCAAGGTAAGCAGAGTCATAGAGAGCCTTTGCGGAACGAGTGTGTCTAAATCTTCTGTCTCAGAGATTTGCAAACATCTAGATAAAGAAGTCGAATCTTTTAGAAATCGTCCGCTGGAGGGACTCTATCCATTCCTAACCGTCGACGCGACATATTTCAAGGTTCGCGAAAATAATCGCGTCA
>ERZ773196.2058-NODE-2058-length-10676-cov-11.736748_pt1 | contig 10676 bp, 7 predicted proteins | sample MGYA00581009_ERZ773196 | MGnify/ENA primary metagenome ERZ773196 (study PRJEB29015, sample SAMEA2738162) | human oral metagenome | biome: human oral; feature: human-associated habitat; material: saliva | place: China | collected 2243 ...
TCATCCAATATAAAATAACCTTTATTTACAGAATAAGTAAAATTATATTTATATACCTTAGAATTACCTAAATCTATTACTTCAGAGCTATTAATAATAATATCAATAGGCACTGCATACCGCCCCAGTACCTGAACAATATTTTTTGCAGTATCCCAATCACAATTAACTGATAGAGCAACAGTATGAATTGCTTTATCAAGTTTCTCTTGCCATTTATTTATTTTATTTTGACTAAACTGCCTATAAATCAATAATGCGATAATAATAATTCCAATAATCGACATGCTCTTTACTCCTATTCATAGTCCCAAGGATTTTTCTTCATATCCTCTATTGTATCACGATTATTATTTTGATAATTATTTAAGCGGTCCCATACATTAGTTCTGCTTTCCCATGCAGCTTTAAACACATCATAAAATTCATTTACAGTACCTACTATTTCAGCATTAAGAACAATCATTTCAGTAGTCCCCTCGGCAACTAGACCTAATACTTCTGGAGCATTCTTTTCAGACCATACAGTAAGGAATGCTATAGTCGCAGTAATTCCTGCAGCTAGTTCTAAATTTAATTTTGCTTGATCAGCTTCACTCATTGAGTCTTTTATAAAATCGGCAAAATTATTAATTGCACGCTCACTCCATTCTATAGGAATGTATTCTTTATTCCATTTTGTTCCATAGCTTGAAACTGCTGCCCCAGAGTTTCCAGGTTTATTAATTGCTTCATTAACTATCATGCCTAAAGTAGCGCTAATAAGTTGTGCTTGATCTGGATGCTCTTTTCCTACCCTATCAATAATTTTTTTTATCGCTAATTCATTAATACCTGCCGCTACAGCACCAGATCCATTTGGATTACCTGCCAATTGTGCAGCAATTTCACCTATAGCAGCGTGCAAAGCTACCTTTTGCGCAGAACCTTCTTTCCAATGGTACTTATCACTTAAACGATGTACTTCTTCAAAAGCATTTTTAGCAAATAATCTAGCCAATTCTTGACGTTCTTCTATTTTCTTTTTATCGAAAATCTTATTTAGTTGATGTAATGTATTTTCTGTATTTGTATTAATAGTTTTGGTATCAATCTCTTTACCATCTACTGTAAGTATACCATCAGAAATAGCAGATTGAGTAGTAGAGCTTGTTTTCCCTTTAGAGCCTACACCTAAGTTTGGAACTAGACCGATACTGTTATAAATTTTATCATAACCTTTTTTATCCTTGGTCTTCATCTCTTCGAGTTTCTTTTTACTACCATAGTAATTATAGCCAATACCATTGTTGCTATATGTATACTCAGCTTCGTTTTGGATATCTTTCATCTCTAGAGATTTTGTAGTCAGTTTATTCTTAGCTTTTGGAGCATCACTTTTAATTACAGCACCCTCTAATCTAGTACTGTTACCTACACTAATATCATAACCTTCATCTCCAGCAAGAATACCAGCTTGTTGAGTTACGCTCTTCCATTTGCTATCAATTCGTCCTACGCTAGCATTTATGCTACCTGTTGGATCCTTGAAATTAGGCTTAGAGGATACAGAGAATCCAGCGGACTTACTATGTTCTTTAAAGTTATCTACATCTTGTAAGCTTTGAATATGTAAATCACGACCTGTATCTACTTCAACTTTTTTACCAGATACAGTAGAACCAATAATTTTCGTGTCACGTTTTGCTTTAAGCTGTGCTAATTCGACTGCTTTGATCTTAGTTGGTACATAACTTTCTTGATGAGTATCTCCATTTTGGCGCGCCATATGACCGCTTGCATTAATATCAAGGAGTCCACCACCAGTTAAACTAATCCCAGCGCCTACACTCCATCCAGAGCTTTTATAAGTATTATTAACATCTACAGTATTCTTACCAGCTTCAAGGTTAATATCACTAGCACTATCTAACACTAGCTTTTTAGCTTCTACCGTTTCACCAGTTAACCCAATACCACTTTGCTCAGCATCACGAGCTACAATATGTACATCATTTTCACTAACAAGAGTACCACCTTGATATGTATTTGTATCTACTACTTGTCCTTGTTTCTTAGAAGTGCTACCAATACTTACAGACAAGTTTACAGCATCGTCAATATTTTTCGCGCCTCGTTTAGAGTGACCATTTTCTTTTAGTACTTCACCTTCTGGACCTCTTAATTTAACGCCATTAATCGCCTTATCAACAGCTTCATATCCATCCTGTAATTGTTTACGTGCTTCGTTCAGTTCAAGTGCAGCTAAACGTTTATCATCACGACTACCAGCTTGTTTTATAGTACGCGTTGCATTAGTAAGCGTGTTCGCTACTGCACCACCTAAGGCTACTGTGAGCCCACTCTTCTTATAGCGTTCATCGTGAGTCATATGATTATGATCCACATTGCCATCTAATTTCACAGCAGAGCCATCTAATACAGCACCTTCTTTAGCAACAATATCTGCACTTGTAAGATGAACTGTATCATTAGCCTTAATATTTACAGTCCCTTTCGTACTAGCAATTGTATTTCGCATAGTAGCCTCTTCATGGTTTGCTTCATCAATATTGTGTTTTTCTTTACCAATAGAGAAACCTATACCGGCACCACCAAGCAAGCCAGATTTTTTATGACGGTAAGCACTAGAGCCATCAGTGATGGATTTATCAGCACCCAATTCTACCTTACCACCAGCGGTAACAGATACGGTATTCTCGCCCATAATTTGAGCAGATTGACCTGTTACATCTTGAGCACTTGTAATCGTTATATCTTTACCACTTACCGTAGAACCGGTTACAGATGTGCTTGTTACGTCATCGACAGCATTTGTGCTTTCACGTTTGACTAAGCTTTTCTTTTTATCTAGATACACATGATTAACTGTGCTATTAGCCTTCGCAGTATTTAATGAAACCGTATTACCAGATACTTTCACTGTATCTGCCGTTAACACTTGACTACCTTCCAATTGTACTGCATCAGAGGCTACAACAGAAACGTTCTTGCCTTCAATACTACTACCAACAGATAATTGTGCTTTTACCAGATCATGAGACTGAGTCGTTTGAGAGTGTCCGCCACCAGATTTACCTTTATCGAAACGATGTTCTTCAAGCTCATGTGTAGCATTCATTGCTTTCATCGTTACATTGCGACCTGCCGTAACAGTTGTATTCACATCAGAGGATATAATACCGGCTTCCATAGATACATCACGCCCTGCTACTACTGTTGTTTGACCAGCACCACCAATATAGCCTTGATCTACACCAGTAATCGTTTCACGACGATTGTTACTACTGTTCCACTCAACCTTACTATTACCGGCCTCATACTGTACACCTTTATTTATTACATCACGCCCCGCAACAACCTTTGTGGAGCCAGTTGCATTAGTTTGTGTGATAGTGCCACCTTCATTAACAACGTCTTTCTTAGCATACACAGAGACTGTATCGTTAGCCATAATGGTACCTTGTGTATTACGAACTTCGTCATTTGCTGTAACCGTAGCCGTGTTACCTTTAATAAGACCATTATCATTGTGAATGGAATTACCAGTAAGAGTCACATCCTTATCCGCCACAATACTACCACTATTATGCATAGTATCAACAGAAAGGTTAATGGATTGGGCTTGTAAATTAGTACCACCCTCAACTCGTTTTGTGTTTGGTGCTAAATATAAAGTCGGTACTAGCACAGTTTCAGTTTTGCCATTTGGTAATACAACAGACTTACTAACTAGGAGCACTACATCCTCTTTAAGATTCTTTTGCTCAGCCTCTGTTAAACCTCTACCTAATACAATAGATTGAGATTTAGTTACACTAATCCCTGCATCCATCAACTGACGATATTGCTCTTCTGCGGAAAGACCAGATTGCAGTCTACTTTTACCGGTTTGACGCATAATCTCTTGCATAACGAGCTGTTGCTCATAATACCCATCACCCAATCGTTTTTGTATATTCATAGGGTCTAATTTAAGGCGAGATAATACGTAATCAGAGGATAAGAAGTTGCGACGATTTGTAAAGTTTGGATCGGTTTCAATCACATAGGTAGTATTAGGATTCGTCGATAACTGACTCATACTATTTAATAAAGATGCATCTACTGTGGCATCACTTTTACTATTTTCTACATGACCGCCATATACGGCAACAGGTACATCTTTAGGATTCACCTTAGTATTCTTATACTTCGCTTCACGAATATTGGTAGTATCCCACCCTTTTTTATGATGACGACTATAACTTGTGGCAGTGCCTTCTTCAGTAATATATTCATTACCTTTAGGATTACTTTGCTCATAATGACCTACAGTACCAGTAATATCGCCAGCAGCACTAATTTGACTCGCGTCATTCACCATATGATCTACATCCACATGTAAATTACCGCCAGAAATAATTCGGCCAGGATTAGATGTATCTACTACATCTTCCTCACGTGTACGATCATATTCATACTTAGTCCAACTATCATGATGTTTACCATTTATGGAAAGTTGGAGATTCTCAGAAGAGTGTACTACTACTTTATCTTTTGGAATTTCATCATCATGTCCATAAATTCGTTCTTCAGACAATTGATAACGCTTAATACTACCAGATGGAGCTACTTCGTTTTTAACATGCTCTTTACCCTCTACAGCTACACGCTTAAGGGTAATACCACCATTTTTATTATCTACAGATTTCGCAAGTAAAGCTCCACCTTGACCAAACTCAATTGTCGATGCAGTATTTACTACAGAATCCATTTTACCGGACACTGTACCTTTCTCATCCATCGTTTTACCAAGCTGTAATTTACCTTCTGCTTTGATGACACTACCATTTGTATTAACAATAGATTTTGTTGCTATAGACAAATCTTTTTGAGCAATCATAACAGGTGCTTCTTTAGTTGTAGCATTACCAGTTTGTATCACAGAGTCAGTAGTAATCTTTGCTGTATCTACATAAAGTTTACCCTTATTCATCTGCTCCAGACTTTTCGTTGTAATATTAGCATCTGTAGCAGCTATCGTACCTGTATTTTGCAACTTACCCGTACTATCTATGGTTAGTTTATTTTGTGCAGACAATACGCCTTGGTTATTAACCCCAAAGCCGTCATTAGTACCCACTAAGTACATACTATTAGCATACATTCCACCAATAGCAGCTACATCAAGGCCGACTTGACTTGATTCACCAGTTTTATGAGCATTCATAACTTTACCAGTAGCATCTACGGAAATATCATTCTTCCCGGTTACAACTTGAGCATCTTGGGCCCAAACTTTACCATTGAGCTTTACAGCCTCAGCAAGCATATCTGTCCGTGCTGTTTTAGAAGCATTAAGACCTTTTTCACCAACTGTAATAGCACCTTTTTGTACATTATAGCCTGTAACACTACCGTTATTAATCATTGGATTACCCGTTGTAAGTGTAGCGCTACTTGCATTAATAAATGTGCCATTATTAACAGAAATACCATTAGGGTTGGCAACGATAACATGTGCCTTATCCCCAGCTACTTCAAGAGCACCATTCATGGATGTAGAGCTTGTGCCAGTTACTTCATTCAAAATAGTATTGGCTGTAGGGCCTACTAAATTAGGATTTCCTATGATATATCCTGCGAGCTCTGTATTCACAGGGCGATTCGCATTGTTTAAAATAAGACCCTTTTCGTCTACATTAAATGCATTATATTGGTTATGTGATAACCCTTTATCATTAGGTGTATTAATATCAACGACAGTCATGCCATTTCTAGCTTCTTCTATTTTGGGCCCTAATTTACCTTGATCAGGTACAACAGGATTAGCAAGGGCCATAGGGATCCATGGTGCAGAGTTAGTCGCTAACAATGCAGCAAAGATAGCCACTGCTGTATGCTTTCTTATATTCATATTACTCTCCTTTTCTAGTACATACCATTCACCATGTAACGGTATAGCTGTACTAGATTACAACACTTAAAACTGATAACTGCCTCTAAAGGCCCACACACGCGTATCTGTATCAAACCCTTCTGGTTTCTTAATAGGGGTTCCCAGTGATACATCGTAATTTACAGCCTCACCAACGGTTCCTCGAACCCCGACTACGCCACCAACCAAAGTATTACCTACTTGCGTTTCTGTAGATGGTCCCCATACATGTCCAATATCTACACCAACATATGGAGTGACTTGTTGCTTTCTAAATGGTAATGCCCATTCATTTTGTACATAATAGCCAGAATCCCCTCTTAAGGTTTCTTCTCCACTAAAACCCCGTACAGAATAACGACCACCAATACTAAATTGTTCGGTACCAAATAAGCGTTGATCTGTAAACTGGCTTCTAAAACGCATCGTATACGTGCCTTGCTTATGGCCCATACGAACACCGGTTTGAACTTGACCTTCTAAGCCTGCCATTTTATATAGTGTAGTAGGATTATCTGACAAGCCTTCCCAACTCCGTACTTGAGCGCCTAATCCATTAATACCTTGTCGATAGAATAGATATACATCAGATACAGTATTCCCACTATATTGACGATGAGATAACCCTACTTCAACAGCGGTTGTATGCTGCTCTTGTACACCAAGCTCTACATTATCTAAATAATTATGACGCTCCTTATGAATGACTTTAGCTACAGCCGAAGTCTTAGAGCGACTTGTTCTATTTAATACTTGCTCTACTGCAAATTCTGTACCTTGCGTAGTGCCAGAAGAACGAAACGCATTTGGCATGAATACTAATTGATTATAGCTATACTTATACGTTGAAATACGATACGTACGATTTCCGTCAGGAACAGAATAGCTAACCGCATATTGTTTTGATCCATGCCCATCATCATGATGACTGATGTCTTTTGTAAAGCTAGTAGTTAATACGTCATTGAGTCCTGCCAATTGACTGAAAGATAAAAATACAGCTCCTTGATACGTCCCTGTTGATTTATTTCCAGAATTATCTAGCATCAAAGATCCGTGTACAAATCCTTTTTGCTCAACGGTAAGCTTAACAATAGAATGTAACGGTTTTGTACCTGGCTCTATCGTCATCTTGATATCTTGACCTGGTACATTACGCATTTGGTCAATCCCTTGCTCAAGAGCTTGACGTCGTAATACGTACCCCGGTCTTACAGGAAAAGCACTTCTCCAATTAGTACGAGCTTTAGGATTTGTAAGAACAATATCCTCTACATAACCAGGCATAATCTCAAAAGTGAGTGTACCAGACTGTAAATCTTGATTTGGCACAACTACTTGACTTGTAATGTACCCATCAGATAAAAGTTGCTCTTGTAATTCCTTTTGTAAAAACTGAATGCCTTCTGTCCCAATGCGATTATGATTATAGACCTGCAATCGATTTTTGTACTTTTGTAGTACTGGTTCTGCAGAAGTCACTACAATATGCTCAATAGGAAACGATACACTTTCCTTAGGTAAAGCCTTCATAGGCGCCTTATCTAAACCTGTATAGCCAGATTCTGAACGCGGCAAAGCGGCCCCAGTCATTGGTGCTTCTGCACGTTGGCGTAATGAAGCATCAGCTCGGGCCGCTTCTTGTTGTATAAATGGGTTTGATACTTCTGCCGCAAAACTAGGCATCGTACCGAATGTGGTCAGCAAGCCAACACAACCTGCTGCAATACATACAACTCTCATTAATTCCTCTCCTTTCTTTATAAGGTAAATTATATATTAAATTATCTTTTTTTTGCAACAAAATATTAAATATTTTAATATTTTGTTTATATTTTAGATATTATAATGTTGTTAGAAAATAACCATGTGCAAATCGTATTAAAGCAAGACTTAATGAATACTGATTGTGAAACAGCCTATTTAAACTACCTTACAGAAGAAAGTAATAAAAAATATTATCAATATTTACCTCTACCTAAACCTTTTAAGATTAAAAATAAATATAAAGATATATATGATAAATCCTATGCAGAGCTAATAAATCAAAACGCACAAAAGGCTACATAAGACAACTGTCTATGTAGCCTTTTTACTATGTATTTTTTAATAATATACAGTTCCTCAAGCATAAAACGCTTATAATAACAGATAGCTTATTAAATGTTACCAACTCCAGATTCCTAGAAGGATTAGAAGGATACTCTGTCCTAAAGACACCGCAATTCGACCTTTTCCTATAATACTAATACCATAGCTTTTCCCTTCCTTGTACATAAAATATTTATTCAGATTTTGCTTTAGTACAAACAATTCTCCCCAAAGAAGGACCGCAAGTATTAACGAAAAAATAGAAAAACTATGTAAAACCCTTCCCCCAAAAATAACCATTAATTCAAGCATCAATAATTGACCTAATTGTATCATCGTAAGAAGAAGACTTCTCTTAGTATTTGCGCCTGCAATAGTTATTGTATTATTCCGTATAATATATATTGCATACATACCAAGTAAAATACTACATAAGATACGCCCTGCGTTCATAATCTCTCCTCACTAATCGTTTATACCATCGAAACCATCTTGACTATCTTCATTTGTATACGCAGTATTATATACTAGTCTTTCTCTGATTTAGAAATGAACCAGTAATAACATGCTATATAGATCTTTTATAACTCTTTTATAGATATTATTAACATCTGCAGTATTTTAATAGGCTTATATACTATGGCATTTTATAATTAAAAAATCCAGATACTACTCTACTGCATGAAATCTTTTAGATTTATCATCATAATAAATTTTCCACTTTGATAATGCTAATGGAATATTTTCATCGTAATAATCTCGCCCTCTCCAAATCGAACTATCTCTAAAATAAGAGTAACCATTTTTTACTAATTCTGTATCTAAACAAAATTCACCGGCTAGACTAATATTATTTTCCAAAAGCAAAGTTCGAACTATTAGTGCTTCATAATCCCAACCTTCGAATAGCAAATAGTCAAAATAATTAAGTGCTATATAGGCACCCCATCTATTATTTAAAACAATTAACTGAAATAATTTATTAATCAATGTATAGTTGGGAGACATATAATATTCGTCACTCAAAAGAAATTGATATATTTTTGTAATTCTATTTTCCTCTAGTTTTTTAGTCTGATTAATATCAGCTAAGTCAAGAAAAGAGTCTAAAGGCTCCATAAAAAACTCCTATTTCACAATCTTTACTGCAGTAAAGATATAAGCATAATTACCATAGATAACCAGGCACCCTCCAGTTTCAATTCATAAAGTCATTCGTAGTTCCAACTAATTAAAATCTTATCATTTCATATTTAATACCAAAAGAGCATCTTAGAATGAAGTCAATTAATTACAAATGTAATAGTTCTAACCAATTATTACGTGCTAACACTACAATATATCCATCATTCTCTAAATCTTTTGTTACATATACTCTATATGATTCATTTTCATATACATAACGAGACGTCGTCTGATCAACTAAAGTCCATTCTCCACTTAAGGGCTTTATTGATTTTATATCTCTATGTAATGAATCCTTCTTTATATTTATGGATACAGCTATAGATAAGAGATTTCTTCTATTCGAATCATGTACATCTCTATCGATTATATATTGATCTCGTGGAAAAGCTGTATTTAAAGCTTGCGTCAATTCCATTCTAGACTGCTCAACAGTATCATTAAACAAAAACTTATAGCCTAATCCACAAATTAGCCATAAACTAAAACAGCCTAGAAATATGTACCAAACAATGGAATAAATTGTTCTATATTTCATACTTAAAAGCCCTCTATGTTACCTATATACTAGTTCTATCTAGCAGAGTAGCTAGAGAATTAAAGATATTCCCAGTTACCACTTTCAATTAAACGCCGATATCTTGTAGGTACATTCTCATAACCATCTATTAACTTTATTCTTCCAATAAAATCATCATATTGTTTTTCATCCATATTAAATTTAAGATTTACAAATATATAGTGATCTAAATATCCATCATAAATAATATATTTTTGTTGAACATGGTCTACTTGGCCAATGAAAATTTGATGATTTTTAATTGATTTGTAAATATGATAATTATCTGATTCTAAGGAGTTTATCAGTTTATATGACTTTATACCAGATGCTATTCTAATCATCTGTCTATAATCATATAATACGCCTTCATTATTTAACTGAACTAAATAATCGGGCTTTATACCAACCACACTTCCTAATTCAGCATGAAAAAAACAGGAATTCACTAGAAAATAGATTCCAATTAAAAACAGCGAAAAAATATTTCCTAATATGCTAATTATTAGTAATCGCTTTTTCCACATCTGCTAATTTACCTCTACTTTCATTCAGAATTCTACATATATATTAGTTATTACGCTATCAGAACTTTGCTGCCTATACTAAATCAATTTCTTCTTTGTAATATTAAAGTCACTTTATCAGAGCCACTTTCTTTAAACAATTCGAGATAAATATTAGTATCATAATCATGACCAACTATTCGATTCTTACTTATTTCATTCCATCCTATATTTTGTTTAGAAAGTATCCCCTTAACATCGTTAATTGTAAGAGAGTCATAAATAATTTTAAGATTATTATTTTGATAAGCTCTACCAGACGCATAATATTCTTCACTTACTTTTTTAAAAGATATATCTTCTAATTTTTGCTCGTATAATTGAAGGCTTTGCATTTGCTCCGGCCTTTTAATAT
>ERZ773196.2061-NODE-2061-length-10659-cov-2.865711_pt1 | contig 10659 bp, 8 predicted proteins | sample MGYA00581009_ERZ773196 | MGnify/ENA primary metagenome ERZ773196 (study PRJEB29015, sample SAMEA2738162) | human oral metagenome | biome: human oral; feature: human-associated habitat; material: saliva | place: China | collected 2243 ...
TGAGCGGATTCTTCAAGAAAAATATGATGTCATTTGCCTGCAGGAAGTCAATCAAGAAATGGAGTCTGAACAGGTTGTTCAGGCTCCATTTTATCATGCGGTAGATGGCGCCATTGCGATTCATAAAGACCACTTTGCGCATTGTCTCGTGGAGAGATTGATAGAGAAAGGTCTTATTTATCATTGGTCTTGGGCTTATAATCATATTGGTTTTGATCGGTTTCATGAGGGAGTCGCTATTTTATCCTTAAAGCCGTTGAAACCAAGTGAGTTATTGGTTTCAGATGCCAACGATCCAACGGATTATCACACTAGAAAAGTACTTTTGGCGGAAATAGAAGTTGCTGGACGGCTTGTAACAGTGGCTTCCTGTCATCTTTCTTGGTGGGACAAAGGCTTCCAAGAAGAATGGGTACAAGTAGAAAAAGAATTGTTGCAGCGCGATATGCCTCTAGTATTGATGGGAGATTTTAACAATCCCGTCGGTTATGAGGGTTATCGGCACATTCTAAAAAGTCCGCTTGCTCTGCAAGACAGTCATGTTGTTGCGGCTACAGTTATTGGTACAGCAACAGTTGAAGGCGATATTGCCGGCTGGGCTGGAAACAAGGATGCTCTAAAAATTGATTATATCTTTACGAGTAAAGATTTTAACGTTAAAAAATCTGCTGTTGTTTTTGACGGCAAAGCAACACCTGTCGTTAGTGACCATTTTGGGTTAGAAGCAGAAGTTGCATTTTAACAATCAAAAACGGGAAGTTCAAGATAAAACTTCCCGTTTTTGATTGTCATTCTTTAGAGGTGTGGCGTTTTCCAGCATTGATAGCATCGGCTTCAGTCATGGTGACTACTCTGTCAAACCGTGTATTGCGTGGCATATTATCTATACTGTACCAATAAACCTCAGCAGTTCCATTACGAGCTACATAAACGGTTCGTTCCTGCTGTTGAGCTTCTTGTACTGTAGCAGCCTCTTGTTGTTGCTGCGCTTGAGCAGCCGCAGCTTCTTCTTGTTTTCGTTTTTCTTCCGCTTGTTTAGCTATTTCTTGTTCTTTTGCTGCTTTTTCTTGCTTAGCTTTTTCCGCTTTCTTTCTCGCCTCTTCTTCCTTTTTCTTCTTTTCCTCTGCTGCTTTTTCCTCTTTTTTACCTAGAGCAATATATTGCTCGTTTTCTTTTTTGTAGGAGTCAAACTCATTTTTTAATGCTTTGTAATCTTTAGTAACTTCCTCATTGCTTTTTGTTAATTTTTGAATCTGTACTTTATATTCTTCTCCATTTTCGCGCTGGTTTCCTTTGGTAGAAAAGGAAACCAACAAAAGAACAATTAAAGCTAGAATAGCGATATTCTTTTTGTCTTTAAAAAAGGCAACAGAAAAAAATCTTTTCATCATAATTCTCCTTAAAATGATAACGTTTACAATTTATTATATAAAATTTCTCGAGAGAAGTAAATAGGATAACGGATTATTATATGTTTTCGTGAGGAAGGTCCTATCTTTTGTTATTTCTTAAAACATGGTATAATGAAGTATTAAGAATTCAGGAGGGAAGCAGATGCGTTGTCCTAAGTGTGGTGGTAGTAAATCAAGTGTTATTGACAGTCGGCAAGCAGAAGATGGTAATACAATTCGTCGTCGTCGTGAGTGTGATGAATGTCAGTATCGCTTTACGACTTATGAACGTGTAGAAGAACGGACGCTCGTTGTCGTTAAAAAAGATGGCACGCGGGAACAATTTTCAAGAGACAAGATCTTTAATGGAATCATTCGTTCGGCGCAAAAACGTCCTGTTTCTAGTGATGAGATTGAGGCGATTGTTAGCAGAATTGAGCAAAAAGTGCGTAGCAATAATGAAAATGAGATTGCGAGTGAGTTTATCGGTGGTTTAGTAATGGAAGAGTTAGCGGATTTAGATGAAATTACTTATGTTCGTTTTGCTAGTGTTTATCGTAGCTTTAAAGATGTGAGCGAGCTGGAAAACCTCTTGAAACAGATTACAAAAACAGCGAAAAAGAAAAAGGAACAATAGATGAAACCGAATGATCAATTTTCTTTTGTGAAGAATAATCTGATTAGCCAGGACAGCACCAATTTGATTCGTCTGTATTTGCCAATTTTAGGGCTTGAAGCGACTTCTATCTATCAGTATTTTCTTGCTTTTTGGGACAACGGGAAATCATCTTACACCTTTGGGCACATTTTGAATCATCTCAATCTGGGGATGAATGCCTTGCAAAAAAGTTTAGAAATGTTGTCTGCTATGCAGTTAGTAGAGCTTTATCATACGGAGAATCATTTTCAGGTCTATTTGCAGCCCACACTGTCGTCTGGTGAATTTTTAAGCAATCCTGTTTACAAGCGCCTGCTAGAAAAGAAGATTGGTGAAGCTGCGGTAGAGGCTTTGTTACCTAGTCACCCAAATGGTGAGAAACAAGATGTGAAGCTGTCAGAGATTTTTCAAGTGGAAGATGCAAAGGCAGAGACGCAATCAAAACAGAATCATTTTGACTTGGATTACTTTAAACAATTGATGGCGCGAGAAAACTTGCGTTTTGAAAACGAAAAAGAAGATTTGCTGGTACTTTTTGCTATTTCAGAGCAACAAAATTGGACTTGGTATGAGACCTACTTGTTGGCTAAGGAGACGGCTGTCGGTCATGTGATTTCAACCAAGCGAATGAAGCAAAAATTAAATCAAAAGCCTACTGCAAGCGGATTTTCTAACGCTGAACAAACGATTATTCGAGAGGCTAAGAGTAAGTCAGCCATGCAGTTTTTAGCAGAAATCAAAAAAACTAAGCATGCGACAATCACACGAGGAGAACGTCAGTGTTTGCAAGAATTGGCAAATTTGGGACTGTTAGATGAAGTGATTAATGTGATTTTGCTGTTGACTTTTAACAAAGTGGATTCGGCTAATCTCAATGAAAAATACGCTTTGAAAGTAGCAAATGATTTTTCATATCAAGAAGTGACATCAGCAGAAGAGGCAGTTTTGCGAATTCGTGAGCGAAATCAACAACCAAGCAAAAAAGCAAATCAAACGGCTACTTCAAAGATCAATGTTCCCGACTGGAGCAATCCTGACTATAAGAATGAAACAAGTGTTGAAAAGCAGGCTGAGCTAGAGGAGCAAAAGAGAAAACTTTTAGCGAAATTAGACCAAGGAGGTGACTAGATGGAGAGTGTTGGACAAACGATGGCGCATAGGAAACAAGCTCGTCAATTTAACTATGAAGAGTTGGTGAAGCAAATCGTAGCCGATCCAGATGTGGCGGCTTTTATCCAGTCTGAGCAATTAACACCTGCTGAAATCAAACGAAGCATTTCTAAGTTTAATCAGTATATTTCTGAGCGAAACCGTTTCTTGCTAGGTGATAAAGCGTATATTGCCAAAGGCTATAAGCCGATCTTGGTGAAGAATGAGGGGTATGCAGACGTTTCTTATGAAGAAACTCCAGAACTAGTCGAAGCGCAGAAACAAGCAACTATCAATGCACGTTTAAACTTGATTAGTCTTCCGGTTAGTCTCAAGGAAGCTAGTTTGGCAAAAGTGGATTTGGACGATGTTGGTCGTTACAAGGCTTTTGAGTTGCTGACGAATTTTGTGGCAGATTATCCAAACTACAAAAAAGCGATTTACCTTTATGGTGATTTTGGCGTGGGAAAAAGTTACATGATGGCAGCCTTAGCACATGATTTGTCGGAAAAACGCAGTGTTTCCACGACCTTGCTTCATTATCCTAGTTTTGTTTTGGATGTAAAGAATGCTATTTCTTCTGGTCTGGTTAAGGAAAAGATTGATGAAGTAAAAGTAGCGCAAGTATTGATTTTGGATGATATCGGTGCGGAGCAATCAAGTCCGTGGATGCGAGATGAGATTTTGCAGGTTATTTTGCAGCATCGGATGCAGGAAAATTTGCCAACTTTCTTTACATCGAATTTTAATTTTGCGGATTTGGAACGCCATTTTGCTACATCCAAAAACGGAGATGAAACTTGGCAGGCTCGTCGGGTCATGGAAAGAATAAAATTCTTAGCAGAGGAAGTTCGTCTGGAAGGAGAAAATCGCCGATGAATGAAACGATTGATTTGATGAAAAAGCATACTTCTGTTCGTCGTTTTACAGATGAGCAGATTTCAGATGAGGATTTGAAGGCGATTATTGATGCTGGTCGAGCAGCCTCTAGCTGGAAGAATTTCCAATCTTATTCGATTATTGTTGTTCGCAATCAAGAAAAGAAAGCAGCCTTGTTTGATTTGGTGCCTCAGGAGGCTATTCGTCAGTCATCTGTTTTTCTTCTTTTTATCGGAGACCTCAATCGAGCTGAGAAAGGTGTGCGACTTCATACGGATACCTTTTACTCACAAGGAGTGGAGAATCTTCTGATTAGTTCTGTTGACGCTAGTCTGGTCGCGCAGAATACTCTTTTGGCGGCTGAAAGTCTGGGATATGGCGGGGTCATCATTGGCTTGATTCGCTATGCTTCTAGGGAAATAGCAGAGCTGTTTAACTTACCAGATTATACGTATCCTATTTTTGGAATGGCTTTGGGAAAGCCGGATCAGCACCATGCTGTTAAACCACGTTTGCCGTATGAAACAGTCGTTTTTGAAGAAAACTATCAAGAACAGGACACATCTGTTATTCAGAACTATGATCAGATTCAAGCAGACTATGCTGGAGATCGAGCAACTGATACATGGAGCGAGCGGTTGACGAATCAATTTGCTCAAAAGCCCAATCCTGCTAGCCAGAATCTATTACAAGATAAGAAATTATTATAAAGTAAAGGAAGTGAGACCAAAAACAGGCATTTCGAAGCAATTCGATTTTGTTGTTTCACCCCGCACAGATCGAAAGGTTTGGGGAATCTTTCGAAGTTGGAAATAGTCAAGTGAAACTTGACGTCAAAAGAGTTGTAAAAGCTGATTTATCAGCACATTAGCCCCCACTTAGCAGTGATTGATTGGCACTAAGGTGCTAATCAATTATGCATGGGAAATTCTAAATTGACTAAAGTCAACAGAGTTTCTCCAAACCGCTGCGTCCTGTAATTATAACTACATAAACAAGTGAAGCTGAGCATTTTGTCCCAGCTTCTTGGAATAGAAAGAGGAACACTATGGCTTTACCAACCATTGCCATTGTCGGCCGTCCTAATGTCGGCAAATCAACATTTTTTAATCGGATTGCTGGGGAGCGGATTTCGATTGTTGAGGATGTTGAAGGAGTAACCAGAGACCGTATTTATGCAACAGCTGAGTGGCTGAATCGCAAGTTTAGCATGATTGATACAGGCGGGATTGATGACGTAGATGCGCCTTTTATGGAGCAAATCAAGCACCAAGCAGAGATTGCTATGGATGAGGCTGATGTCATCGTTTTTGTGGTGTCTGGAAAAGAAGGTATTACAGATGCGGATGAATATGTGGCTCATATGCTCTACAAGACCCACAAGCCGATTATTCTAGCGGTTAATAAAGTAGATAACCCAGAGATGCGTAGTGAAATTTTTGATTTTTATGCTCTTGGCTTGGGTGACCCTTATCCTGTTTCTTCCGTTCATGGGATTGGCACGGGGGATATTTTAGATGCCATTGTTGAAAATCTCCCCAATGAAGAAGCCGTTGAAAATCCAGACATGATTAAATTCAGCCTTATTGGTCGTCCCAATGTCGGCAAGTCTAGCCTAATCAATGCGATTCTGGGAGAAGACCGTGTGATTGCTAGTCCTGTGGCTGGTACTACTCGTGATGCGATTGATACGGTCTTTACGGACAATGAGGGGCAAGAATTTACCATGATTGATACAGCAGGTATGCGCAAGTCAGGCAAGGTCTATGAAAATACAGAGAAGTATTCTGTTATGCGAGCTATGCGAGCCATTGACCGTTCCGATGTAGTACTCATGGTGCTCAATGCTGAAGAGGGGATTCGCGAGTATGATAAGCGGATTGCTGGTTTTGCTCATGAAGCAGGTAAAGGAATTATTATCGTTGTTAACAAGTGGGATACGCTGGAAAAGGATAATAAGACCATGCAAAATTGGGAAGCCGATATTCGCGACCAATTTCAGTATCTCTCTTATGCACCGATTGTCTTTGTATCAGCTCTGACTAAGCAACGTTTGCATCAATTACCAGACATGATTAAGAGAATTAGTCAAAGCCAAAATACCCGCATACCGTCTGCAGTACTCAATGATGTCATCATGGATGCCATTGCCATCAATCCAACACCGACTGACAAAGGCAAACGGCTGAAAATCTTCTATGCGACACAAGTTGCGATAAAACCGCCAACCTTTGTCATCTTTGTCAATGAAGAAGAGCTCATGCACTTTTCTTATATGCGTTTCCTAGAAAATCAAATCCGCAAGGCTTTCGTATTTGAAGGGACACCAATTCATCTCATTGCCAGAAAGCGGAAGTAGGGCGGAGCTAGCTAAATAAGGCTGAACATAAAAATAGTAGAAGTGGTACAGTACAAGATAACTAGTCTAATGTACTTATGTGAGAAAGAAATATGAATTGGATAAATATTGCTAAAGTGGTGCTCATTGGAATGGCAAGTGCAGCTTATGTGAATATTCACTATGATGATAGAAAGTACAAACCGTTTGGTTTTCGCTATTGGTTATCACTTTTTAGTCTGATAGTTGTAGGAATTGCACATCTTTTCTTGGCTGCTATAACATTGGGAGTCATTTGGCTTATGATAACAAAATTCTCTATACTTTTACTGGGAATTTGGCTCCTTTTAGTATTCTTAGTAATAGGAAATACAATATTGCTAGTCGGTTTTATGAAAGTGTTGATTGCACGCACTAAGCACTATAAAAAGCTCAACAAGGACATTTTCTAAAAGAAAGCGAGGCGAACCTTGCTTTTTTTCTTTATACTGAAAATATGGTATAATGAATAGATAAAATAAAGGTGGTACTTATGGCAAAATTGATTCCTGGGAAGATTCGGACAGAAGGAATTGCTCTTTACGAAGCAGGGAAAATTGAAATTCTCAAAGTGAAAGATCAGATGATTTACAGCCGAGTGGAGAATCACAATCTGCGATATAGCTTGGATGATGAAGCCATTTTTTGCGCCTGTGATTTTTTTCAAAAAAAGAAATACTGTGCTCATCTAGCAGGCTTAGAATATTTTCTAAAAAATGATCCTGAAGGGAAAGTCGTTTTGGCAAATCTAGAAGAGGAGCAGACAACTTCAGAAGAAACTCAAACGAAGGTCTCATTTGGCAGTCTCTTCTTGGATAAAATCCTCCAGACAGAAGATGTAGCCGTTCGCTATGAACTGTCTGCTGTCGGGCAAGAAGATGATTATACAGGACAATTTTTGTGGACCTTGCGTATCAGTCGTTTACCAGATGAGCGCTCCTATGTTATCCGGGATATTCGTGCCTTTTTAAAGATTGTTGAAAAAGGCGATTATTATCAAATCGGCAAGCACTATTATGAAAAAATGCAATTAGCCGCTTTCGATGAAGCTAGCAAAGAGGTGATTCAGTTTTTACGAGGACTTGTTTCTTATCAGCAGGATCAAGATGCTTCTTTTATCTTTCCAAATGCAGCTAGACATCTTTATTTTCCGTCTAGTCTGTTTGAAGAAGGCGTGAATCGGCTTATGAATTTGCCGCATTTCCGCTTAGAATACAGTCTTTATGACTATGACAAAGTCTTTTTTCAAGACTTGCATGCTGAAGTAGGCATCTATGATTTTACAGTAGAGGAAAATTCGGATTATTTTGAGCTCATCATTACAGAGCAAAATTATAAAATCTTATACGGTGGTGACTTTATTTTTTATGGAGATCATTTTTATCAACTGACGGAGCAACAAAAGCGGATGATTCAGGTGATTCGAGAATTACCTGTGGATGCCGATCGCAAAAAACGCCTTCAATTTGATACAAGCGATCAAGCCAAACTGGCTTCAGGACTATTAGAATTTGGTAAAGTCGGTTCTATTCAAGCACCAGAAAGTTTGGTGATTCATACTTTTACTCCGCTGTTTGATTTCGAATTATTGGATACTCAGGAAATTCGTCTCAAAATCCAGTTTGACTATGGAAATTGTGTTGTGGATACTCGTCTTGAGTTGGAAGAATTGCCATTTGCCAGCGATTTCCAGTTAGAACAAAAGGTTTTTCAACAAGCTCTGTCTGCTGGTTTTGAAGCAGATTTCACAAGCACCCGTCCGCCATTGCAACCACAAGAAATCTACTCCTTTTTCACAGTGGCTCTGCCTCATTTTAGACGCTTGGGAAAGGTATCTGTGGCAGAAAACCTTACAGCCTTGTACCAAGTGGAAAGACCAGCAGTTTCTGTTCAGACAAATGGTGGCTTGTTGGATATCGGGTTTGACTTTACAAGTATTGACCAGACAGAAGTGGACGATGCGTTAGAAGCTCTTTTTTCGGCTAATGATTATTTCATTAGTCGCTCTGGTAAGGTGCTCGTTTTTGATGAAGAAACAAAAAGAGTCAGCAAAACCTTACAGGATTTACGAGCTAAAAAAGGAAAAGACGGCATTTTCCAAACGCAGCGGATTGCTGCTTATCAGCTATCTGAATTGTTTAAAGACCAAGAAAAAGTTAGCTTTTCAGAGGAGTTCCGCCATTTAGCCTTTGACTTGACGCATCCAGAGGAGTTTGCGCTATCGACGTTAAAAGTGGAAGCAACTTTGCGTGATTACCAAGAAATGGGTGTCAAATGGATGTCTATGCTTCATTGTTACGGATTTGGTGGTATTTTAGCAGATGATATGGGGTTGGGAAAAACCCTTCAAACCATTGCCTTTTTAAGTAGTCAGCTAAAAAAAGAGATCAATGTTTTGATTTTGGCTCCGTCTAGTTTGATTTACAATTGGCTGGATGAGTTTGCGAAATTTGCACCAGAAATGGATGTAGCGGTCATTTATGGATTAAAACCAGTCAGAGATAACTTGATTGCAGAAGGTCATCAGGTGATGATTACAAGCTATGCTTCTTTCCGTCAAGATGTTGAAGAATATAGTCAATTGAACTTCGATTATCTCTTTTTAGATGAAGCGCAGGTCATGAAAAATGCACAGACCAAGATTGCTCATCATTTACGAAATTTTGAGGTCAAAAATACCTTTGCTCTTTCTGGAACGCCGATTGAAAATAATCTCGGCGAATTATGGTCTATTTTTCAAATTGTTTTGCCAGGATTATTACCTAGCAAAAAGAACTTTTTGAAACTGCCTGCAGAAACTGTCGCTCGTTTTATCAAACCATTTGTCATGCGGCGAAAGAAAGAAGATGTCTTGCAAGAATTGCCCGATCTTATCGAAGTGTCTTATCGCAATGAACTGGCAGATAGTCAAAAGGCTATCTACCTAGCGCAGCTAAAACAAATGCAGGAGCGCGTGCTTGCTTCTACAGAGGAAGAACTCAATCGCAGCAAAATGGAAATCTTATCTGGCTTGATGCGATTACGTCAAATCTGCGATACTCCTGCGCTCTTTATGGAGGACTATCATGGAGAGAGTGGCAAACTAGAAAGCCTGCTAGAATTATTAGAGCAGATTCAGACAGGAAGCCACCGTGTGCTCATTTTTTCTCAATTCCGAGGCATGCTCGATATTATCGAAAAAGAATTGAAAAAGATGAAAATAGAGACGTTTAAAATTACAGGCTCCACCCCAGCAAAAGAACGTCAAGAGATGACAAATGCTTTCAACAATGGGGAAGGAGACGCTTTTCTAATCTCCCTAAAAGCTGGTGGCGTTGGCTTAAACCTGACAGGTGCAGATACCGTTATTCTAGTTGACCTTTGGTGGAATCCAGCAGTAGAGTCTCAGGCAATTGGTCGAGCTCACCGTATGGGACAAGAAAGAAATGTAGAAGTCTACCGCCTGATTACGCGAGGAACGATTGAAGAAAAAATTCAAGAGTTGCAGGAAAGCAAGCGCCATCTCGTGTCAACTATCCTAGACGGAACGGAGTCGCGCAGCAGCCTAACCGTTGCTGAAATACGAGAAATTCTAGGAATTTCTCCAGAAACACTTGAAAAATAGCATCAATAGTTTATAATGAAGTGTTGAAAGGAATGTGCTAATGAAAGAAAAATCTTTTCCATTGATTTCTGACGATGAAGTCATGCTATCAGAAATGCCGCGTATGAACCTTTATGATGAAAGCGATCTTATCAGCAATATTAATGGTGACTATGTCGATAAAAATTATTTAGAATGGGAACCAATTGTAAAGAAAATTGCAGACAGTCAAGTAAAAGAAGGACAGGAAAAGTCTTACCAAGCGACTTCAGTTGTTCAATCTGTCAAAGCCACAAAGTCTGCTCCAAAAAGTTATGCAGAATTGGCTAGAGAAGAAGCCAGAGCGGATTTGAAAAAGAAACGTTCGGCAGCTTATTTGACATCGGATTTTACTGCTAAAAAGCGCTCCTATCCTGCCGTTACGAATGGTAACACAGCTATTTCACATCAACCAACAGCATTTTTCCAAAAGGAAAATGGTAGTGAACTGGCAAAATACAGTCGGAATTTGAAACAGGACCAATATATTTTAGCAGACATCAAGACGGAGCCTTCTGTACATCAACCAAATGAATTGCCCAAAAAAGCTAAAAATAATTATGACTTTTTAATTCAAGTTGAT
>ERZ773196.2067-NODE-2067-length-10633-cov-14.503876_pt1 | contig 10633 bp, 7 predicted proteins | sample MGYA00581009_ERZ773196 | MGnify/ENA primary metagenome ERZ773196 (study PRJEB29015, sample SAMEA2738162) | human oral metagenome | biome: human oral; feature: human-associated habitat; material: saliva | place: China | collected 2243 ...
CTCGGGAGCCCATGGCCGGCGAGCAGTTGCCGCGTACGGGCGTGAACCTGGCGCTTGGGCTCGGGGCAGTTGCGGCGCTCGCGGGCGGCCTAGTGTTGCTGCGCAGGCGGCGTGCCCTGTAAAAGCGCAGGTGACACCTTGTGAATGAACAGGTGATGACCTGGGTGAATACACAGTTGGTGCGCCCTGTGAATACGCAGGTGACGATCCTGTGAATACGCAAGCGGCGGCCCATGTGAGGCCAGGCCCTGGACAGTGTCTGTGCTTGCAGGGCTGCATCCATGGCCGGCAAGCCTGCGCCCACAGTAGCCCTGTCTGAAAGGCAGTAAACCTGCGCCCATGGATACAGGCAAAATCGTCCCTTCCCTATAAAATCCCAGCGGAAAATCATAGGGAAGGGACGATTTTATGTGCGCTTGAGAGCGGGCTTCCACATACTGAACCCGCTTGTCCACACACTGGTCTTTTCGGGCGAGCGTAGATCAAATTAGGGTTAGCGCAGAGCCAATTCTGGTGAAGGTTGAGCCACTTCTACCGATCCACTTCTTGGAACACTGGTCTTTTCGGGCACCAACCACCCAGCGAGCCAGGGCAACCAAGTTAAGGTTGAACCGCTCTAGACCTCATGAATGCTGGCCCTATCCCAATAAGCGCAGCACAGCCACCCGACCACCACTAGAATCCAGCCACTCGGCAAACCGGCGCCACTCTGTAGAACTTCCCACCAGGGAAAACCAGCCCAGCCGCTGCATCTACCTTCCCGGGGCAAGCAGACTACTCAGTACACTGCCTCACCATGACAGCTAGAATGGTTTGGACGCGCAGACCAGTTAGAACACCTAAACATTTTGGGACCGCACCAGCTTCAGACAACCCCAGGCAAGAACTAGCTGCAACAACTACCAAGTGATGCAGTGCGGCGTCGGGAGATATTTCATGCCTGCGGCACACCTTCTCACAGATACGGAAAAATCGTCCGTTCCCTATAAAACCCCATTGAAAAATCATAGGGAACGGACGATTTTGGGTGTATTTGTGAAATTAGGTGTACGTACATTGATACCCATATCTCACATACTGGCCATTTCGCCCACCCTAGAACACCGCCAAGTTGCCCCACCTCAGGTGGGCCAGCAGCTCAAGCCCCACGCGACGGCCAGGCACGTCAGATATGTCAGCAACTCAGACATCATCCCCAGGTGTGGACCCCTCAGAACCTCAGGCATGGAAGCCTCAGGCCTGGCCTCCACCTCAGACTTTGTGCACTGCGTCAGGCAACACCTCAGGCATTGTTAGCCACTCAGGCATGGAAACCTCAAGTCTGGCCTCCACCTCAGGCCTTGCGCCGCGTCTCAGAGCTTGCGAAACCACCTCAGACCTTGCGCGGCCACTCCAGAGCCCACGCAACCCCTCAGAAATGGCAAGTCGCCAGTGGTATGCGGTGCGGGATACGGGGGCCTCAAGCCTTGTGCGCAGAAATGGCAAACTGCAGCGGCAGCCGCTCGGGCTGCTCACGCAAACGCCACATTCCGTCCGCGTGTTGCTCCATAAGCCCAGGCCAGGGGCACCAAGCGGAATAGGTGAACTCTTCGACGCCGTCGACCACTAATCCCGCATCAATCAGCGCCGTGATGATTTGCCCCAGGGAATGATTCCACTGGTGATTTGTGGTGTGGGCGATGCGAGGCGCGCCGGGAGTATCCACATAGCTTGAGTCGTCGTCCCAGGTCGTGGGGGTATCAAGCTGGAAGTAGGGCTGCTCAACCTTCAGCCCATCAGACACGTCCTCGCCGATCGCCATGAACATGGGGTGATCGTCGCGGATGAAGAAAGTGCCCCCGGGTTTAAGCAGGGACGCAATGACGTGAGCCCATTGCACGACGTCGGGCAGCCAGCAAAGAACCCCAATGGACGTATAGACCAGGTCAAAGTCATCACTTACCGCCTGCCGCGCGTCATAGACATTGGCGTGCACGTACTCGACGTTCACCCCGGCCTTATCTGCGATGGCGCGCGCGTGGGCCAGAGAAGTCTGGGACAGGTCTAGGCCCACAACTCGCGCGGCGCCGCGACGGGCAAATCCAATCGTGTCCGTCCCAACGTGGCACTGCAGATGCATGACTTGCTTGCCGGCAAGGCTGCCAAAGCGCCCAATGTCGAGGGCAAGCTCCGCGCTGATGGCGTCGGGGTCCGCGAGCAGGCGGCTCAGGCCGCAGTAGTCGCCGGCCATGTGCAGGTTCGCGCGGTCATTCCAGTTTTTCTCGTTGTCTGAAAACCAAGTGGCTTGATTAGTCAATTTACTCATTGGAGATTTCCTAAGGGTATTTTTATTTCTTTGTGGCCAGCGCGTTTTCTTTGCGGCCAGGCGTGGTTTCTTTCCGGCCGGCGTGGTTTCTTTCCTGCCGCCTGAGCCGGCTGGCGCGGCGTGGTTCTTCGCCCGGTTAGCCCGGCAAGCCCAGATTTCCCGGCAGGCCCAGATTTCCCGGCAGGCCTGATTGCCCGGCTGGCCCAGATTTCCCCGCTGGCCCAGATTTCCCCGCTGGCTTGACTGCCCGGCTGTTGAGGAATTTTACTTCTAGGTTCGACGACGGCGCCCCACTTCTCCCTCCCCACTCCCCCCGATCGCTGTCGGCACCTCCTGCTTCTGCTGACGCCACCCCCGCTGGCGTAGCCCCACTCCCCTGATCACTGGCCAGATTGCCATCACCCGCACGCGGGCGGGGTCGCATTTCAGCGGTGGTGCGACCTACGGCCTCCACGACTATCACCCGCACGCGGGCAGGCCACAAATACTGACATTTCATCCGTTCCCTATAAAACCCCATGAAAAAATCATAGGGAGGGGACGATTTTGGGTGTATTTGTGGGACCACATGTAATTGCAGACTGATTTCCATGTGTTTGTGCCAACCAGCCACCCTCAGGGTGTGCTCCAGAGACAAAATGTTTCACGTGAAATAATGCCTGCATGGCTGCACGCGACTCTTACCGAGGCTCCCAAAACCACTCCCACCGCTCCGACAGTTCCGGTTATTCAGGCCGCCAGAGCAACTCTTCCTACAGCTCAGACCGCCAGAGCCGCCACTCCTCCGGTTCAGGACACTCCTCCGATCAGAGCCGCCCCTCCTCCGGTTCATCCCGCAGCTCAGGCCAAGCCCGCAGCTCAGGCAACTATTCCGGTTCATCCCGAGGCTCAGGTCAGCGCCGCTTCAATGATGAGCCGCGCGAATCAACCCTCAATGAGCTCACCAGCCACCTGCACGCAATTGACGGCCGCTCCTACGCCGCATACAAGGCCATCGTTGGCCGCTACCGCTCCCCGCTGGGGTGGGTGCTCTACATTGACCGCATCCAGCCAGACCCTTACGCTCCGCCCACAGCTATCCGCGTGGTACTACCCCTGGCTCTGACAGGCGCCGACGCACGCCTAACCGGGTTTACCCCACGCCTGACCGGCGCCGACACACGGCCCACCGGCACCAACGAGACCCTAACTGGCGCCAACTCACACCTAACCGCCTCGCCCACCCGCGCCGTCGCCCTGCGCGATTACCTGGCCCGCACCCTGCGCGAACTGCTTAAAGGCCAGGCCATCTCGATTGCCCCGGCGGGGCAGGAAATCCTGGAGCGCTCCAGCGTCAACCTGCATGAGACCTGGCAAGATGACTTCTCCACCCCGGCCTTTAATGCTCCCGGCCCCTACCTGGAGCTGCGTCTGCGCTGGTCACTGCCCGCGTTCGGGCGCGAAATCGCTGGTCGCCAGGCCGCCCGCAACCTCAACTTGGATTTAGCCCGCGCCGTCGCCGGCCTGGACCTGCGCGAAAGCGAGTTGGGCGCAGAAGCCTGGAAGCACTGCCAGGTGGCCGAGGATCACGCGGCCCTGCAAGAGATTTTGGTTGAGCGCGGCTGGGTGGCTTTTTTGGCCGACGGCGCCAATTTGGCTCGCCGCTCAGGGGTTTCGCAGCTGCCGCTGGAGGGCGGCGTCCCACTGACCGCGCCGGAGACTTTAGCTCAAACCGTGCAGCTACCTCACGCCGGGGTGGTGCGCGGCACCGCTATCCCAGCTGGTGTAACCGTTATTGCCGGCGGTGGCTATCACGGCAAATCGACTCTGCTAAACGCCATTGCCCGGGGTATTTACCCGCATATCCCCGGTGATGGGCGTGAACTGGTGGCTACCGTGCCCGAGGCAATGGCGGTGCGCGCCGCCGACGGGCGTGCGGTTACCGGCGTCGACCTGCGGCCTTTCATTTCCCACCTGCCTGGGCGTGACGCAGACCCAGCCCAGTTCACCACCGCTAACGCGTCGGGCTCTACTTCGCAGGCGGCGTCGATCATGGAGTCCCTGGAGCTGTGGGGACAGCCCGCCCAGGCCGCCCTGCTGCTGGATGAGGACACTTGCGCCACTAACCTGCTGATTCGCGATCAACGTATGCGTGCCCTGGTCAGTTCGGAGCGTGAGCCTATCACCCCGCTGGTGGACCGCATCCGCGCCCTGCACCGCGAGCGCGGCATTTCCACCCTGATTGTGATGGGCGGCAGTGGTGACTATTTGGATGTGGCCGATCAGGTGCTGATCATGGACAGTTACCGCCTGGTTGACGCCACCGCGCAGGCCCGCCAGGTGTGTGCCAGTCAGCCTCGGGTGGACACGAGCCTGCCTGATTTCCCGCTGCCCGCCCAGCGCCTGCCCCAGAGACCTGAGGCTAAGCGTCGCGGCCCTAGCCGTACGCGCGCTTTGGGGACGCAGCGCCTGGTGTTGGACCGCCATGAGGTGGATGTGGCTGACGTTTCAGGCCTGGTGGATGAGGGTCAGGCGTTGGCGGTCGCTTGGGCTCTGCGCGCGCTGTTGGAGCGTCATTTTGATGGGCGCACTTCGCTGTCGCAGGCACTTGCGCAGGTGGCTAAGCGGCTCGACGACGTCGGACTGGATGCCTTGGGTGAGGCTCACCCCGCGTTTTTGGTGCGTCCGCGCCTGGTGGATGTGGGGGCGGCGGTTAACCGCCTGCGTTCCCTGCAGGTAAACCCCGGCTAAACCCCGGCACCTAGCGGACGCCCGGCCGCGCAGTAAGCATGGCCCGCCAAAACCATGGCCACGGCCCGCCGCCCGCGTGTACCGCTTGCAGCCCGCACTCCACCCAGCGCCGCCGATCAGGGTCTTTCCCCTACGCGCGTAGGGGGCGACTCCTCCTTAGGTATTAGTTAGCCCAGGGCTGAAGTTCGCTCGCATGGGCGATTAGTTTGCGTTCGCAGGCGCCTAGTTTTAATTGCATGAACACCAAAGAGTTAAGCGTCACCGATGCGGTTAAAACTTTTTCTTCCGAGATGGGCACCCCGGTGCGGGCGCTTAACTCGGTGAACCTAACTATCCCCACCGGCAGCCACGTGGCCATCATGGGGCCTTCGGGCTCAGGTAAGTCCACGCTGCTGCACTGCATGTCGGGCATTTTGCCGCTGGATGCGGGCACGGTCATGTTCGCCGGCACTAACCTGGCGGCTTTGCGCGAAAAGCAACGTTCGAAGATACGGCGTGAACATATGGGTTTTGTGTTCCAGGACGGTGCGCTGCTGCCGGAGCTGACCAATGAGGAGAATGTAGCCATGCCGCTGCTGCTGGCGGGCATGAGCCTGCCCTCGGCCCTGCCGCACGCCCGCGAGTGGCTGGTGCGTTTGGGGCTGGCAGATGCGGCTCGACGTCGCCCCGGACAGATTTCGGGTGGCCAAGCCCAGCGAGTGGCGATTGCCCGCGCCATGGTGGCCAGCCCCGCCGTCGTCTTTGCGGATGAGCCCACCGGCGCCCTGGACCAAAACACGGGGGCGCAGGTGATGCAGCTGCTGACTCAGGCGTGCACTTCCACCGGTGCCACTTTGGTGCTGGTTACTCACGACGACGCCATTGCGGCTTGGTGCCCACGGCTGGTGACCATGCGTGACGGTAACATCGTCGCTGACCAGATGCGGGTGGCAAAATGAGCGCCACAGTTTCAACCAACACTTCTTCAACCAACACTTCTTCAACCAACACTTCAGGTACCCCCACTTCTGCGGCCAGCACTCGCCACGTCACTTTGGCGCCTGCGAATGTGCTTTCCTCCCCCACCACGGTGGTGGCCCGCACTTTGTGGCGTGGGCGTGACAAGACCACGGCGGCCCTGTCGATTATCAGTCAGGGCGCGGCCACATACTTTTTGCTGACTGTGACCGGTGGGCTTCATGCTTTTGCTAAGCGCTATGAGCTTTCCCAGTCTTGGTCCAAGCTTCACCCGAACCAAGCGCCAACTTTAGAGACCATGTATTACAGCTACGCGCCCACCTACCTGATTTTGGCGGTGATCGCCACGGTGATGATGGTGATTCCGCTGTTGTCGCTGGCTGGGGCGGCGGCCCGGTTAGGTTTGAGTCGGCGTGAGCGTGATTTGGCGCGGCTGCGTCTGCTGGGCGCTACCGGCGGGCAGGTGCGTGGCGGCACGCTACTGGTGCAGTGCGCCTATGCGATGCTCGGCGCCCTGATGGGGGCGGTGGGGTATGTGGCCACGCTGCCGGCTTGGGGCTCGCTGCGCTTCACGGGCCACTCCCTGGGTGTGGATAACATGTGGCTGGGTTTGCCGCTGCTGCTTTTGGCTTTGGCTATGGTGGTGACACTGGCTGGGGTTAGCGCGGCGACGGCGTTGCAGCGGGTGGCGGTGACGCCGCTGGGTGTTTCGCGTCAGGCGCTGCCGGCTAAGGTGCACTGGATTCGGGCTGTGGCCCTGGTGGCCGTGCTGGTGGTGTGGATGTCTCTGGGTTCTTCACTGATGGGCGGCGGCACGGCGGTGGCGCTTACTATCACGCTGATTTTCTTCGCGATTGGCGGTTTTATGATCAACCTGGTGGGCCCGCTGCTGATGTGGGTGCTGGGCGCGATTATGCACAAGTTTGCGCGCCGACCTGCCATGCTGTTGGCTTCGCGACGCATCATGAATGACCCCAAGAGCTTGTGGCGTTGCCTGGGTGGCGTGGCTTTGGTGAGTTTTGTGGTGGCCGTGCTGCAGTTGGGGGCGTCTGCTTCGGCCGGCTCTGACGATGCAATGGCTCGGGTTTTTGCCCACGACATGCTGCAGGGCCTGTTCATTACCCTGGGGATTGTGTATGCGCTGGCGGCGGTTTCTACCGCGATTGGCCAGGGGGTGCGGGTATTGGATCAGGCTGGTGAGCTGCGTTCGCTTATGCGTGCGGGGGCTCCGTTGCAGCTGTTGACGACGGCGCGCCGCCTGGAAACTATCATTCCGGCTATGTTTGCGGCTTCTGGGGCTGCAATGGTTGGCCTGGCTTTCACCGCTCCGGTGTTGGGTAGTGGCATGTTCCAGAGCCAGGGAGCTTTACTGATGCTTGGCAGCCTGGTGGGAGGCACTTTGCTGGTGATTTTGGCTAGTGAAACTTGTGGCCCGATCACCAAGCAGGTGTTGCGCGAGCAGACCCGCCAAGAGTAAGGCCCACCCAGCTGCCAGCGTTAAATCCAACCGGCGTTAGTTTTTAACGACGCCGCAGGCAAACGCCTGGCCATCTAGCTAGAGATAGCTTGCTTAGCTGCTAATGCAGCTGCACGAAAACCAAGCTGGCCTTGCGCCGCCCCGTTTGGGGCGGCGCAACACCTACGTATAGGCACCCGGCACCAGGAGATAGCTAGGCACAAACAGCACTAAAAATATCTACGACACTAATATTTATCCTTACGAGTTCACGAAATAGGCAAGCAGAGGAACCTGGTGTAGCCGGCATTCACCGACTACACCGTGATTTCCCCAGGGAATAGCACGCAGTAGTGAGCTGTTACCCAAAGCATACATATGGTGAGCTAGGCCACATTTTTAAGCCTTGAGCGCCTTACCTGCGCATGATACATTTAGTCGCGAGGGTTGTATTACTGAGATAGGAACTCTACAATCGTCGTCAACAGGTTAATACAGGCGCAAGTAACCTTTAAAAAGGTTGAGATGACTTCGTAGTCAACCTTCTTAGTTGACTTGCGTCCATCTGGTTCGGCGTCTTTGATCTTCATGCTTTCACCTCCTCTCAGGACGGTTATGGCTGCGAGAGCTCGATATTATTGCACTCGCAGTTTATATCATTGTCTTAACATCTTCATGCTAGCTTGATATCATGCTACATGGTTGGACCAAAGTCCCGAAGCGCCTACATGTGCATCCACGTGATGGCGCGCCGGGGCGACTAGGCAGCCCCCACACTCGGACTTACCGCCCGCTTTTCTAAATGATTTCCTTTAGCCAAGGATTTTCAGCAGAGCACTTACTCTTAGCTTTCACCTAAACCCTAACTCTAGGCAGCACACTTTGACCTTTCCGGTCAGACCTGAGCTTCACCAAAGTAAGCAACCCTTTCGAGATAAAGTACCGTACGATTCGGCACGATCATAAACTCTAGCGCATGTCAATACATGCGACAAGTGAGCTATAGCTCAATTCTTGCGCCAACAACTTAAGCTGCCCTGATTTTATACAGGCATAGGATTTGAACACCCCGACCATAATTGCAGATCTGATCGGCTATTGATAGTACCGCAGGTTTGCACATAGAAAGTACGTGCCAGTCTCGCTAGGGCTTTAATATAGCAGCTAGCGGTCATAGAATTTCTGCGTGTGAGCACTCACTGCCAGCAAGCTAACGCACTCCCCTGTCAACCGGGCCAGGTAAAAACCGCGCACTTACACGGCCACGACCATTCCCACGCCTCCTCTTCACGCAAGCGCCTGATTGGCGCGCTACTGGTCACCGCCCTGGTGTTTGTTGGCGAGCTGATTGCCGCCTATATTTCTGGCTCCCTATCGCTGGCCGCCGACGCCGGACACATGGCGGTGGACAGCTCTGGCTTGGTCATTGCTCTGCTGGCGGCCCACTTGAGCCTGCGCCCGCGCGACAACGCCTACACCTGGGGTTGGGCCCGTTCGGAGGTGATTGCCGCCGCCCTGCAAGCAGGCATGTTGCTGGCCATCTGCCTGATCGTGGCCTATGAGGCCGTTGAGCGACTGTGGGAAAACCAGTCCCTGCAGCCTCTGCCTATGCTGGTTATGGGTGTGGTTGGCCTGCTGGCTAACCTGATCAGCCTGGCTATTTTGGCTGGTGGACGCGGCGCCAACCTCAACATGCGCGCCGCCTTCCTGGAGGTGGCCAATGACGCCCTGGGGTCGGTGGCGGTTATTGTGGCGGCTCTGGTTGCTCTAGCAACGGGTTGGGGTAGGGCCGACGCCGTCGCTTCCTTGCTCATTGCCGCACTGATGGCCCCGCGCGCCCTGCACCTGTTGCAGCGTTCGACGGCGATCCTGATGGAAGCTACCCCTAGCGAGCTGAATTTGGATGAACTACGCCGACACATGTGTTGCCTGCCCGGCGTCGTAAACGTGCATGACCTGCATGTTTCCAGCGTGTCCTCGGGACTGGTGGTGCTCACCGCGCATGTGCAGGTAGATGGGCAGGTCACCGCTGCTGAGCGCGACCTGATTGTGCATGACCTGTCTGAATGCGCCGCCCACCATTTCCCGGTGGAAATCGATCACGCTACCTTCCAGCTTGAACCCGCCCGCCACGCCGGCCACGAGCACCTAGAGCACTGACGCCGCCCAGCCCCTGCAGTGCGTAGCTGGGCACGCAGCGCGGCCGACTAGCCCGGCAGACCTGCCAGTCAGGCGCGCGGTCGGGCACGCTACGCGGTGTTTAGCCCTTGGTGGCTAGTACTTCCGGCGACTGGGCCTGGAAGAAACTGCTTTTATCTGCGTCAACTGTCTTGAGCGCCAAGATCTGATACTTCTCGTTAGGCCGCTCCACCGCGCCGCGCAGCACCTTCCAGGACAGGTTCACGGTTATGGCTTTACCTGCTGCTAGGTCGGCGGTGAGCGCCAAAATGGAATCATGCCCTTCTTGGCGCACAAATTTCAGGCCGGCATCTTCCAAGTCAGCAGCTTTCACGGCGCCATCGCTTCGATCAGCGTCTTTCTGGCCGCCATCCCCGCGCCCAGGTCCCACTGCAGCCGGGGTGACGGACTGGGGTTGGGTGGCGGACTGGTCCGGGCTAACGCCCGTCCCGCGCGCAGGAGCCACCTCAGCCTTAAAATAGTATTCTTTAGCAATATTTTTATTGCTTAACGACTGCCCTAAATTGTTTAGGCGCCTGCTGCGCACAGTAAACTCAGTCCCCGCCTTCCAAGCGGCATTACCATCGTTAATAATGGTTAAGGCCTTGGGCATATTGGTGAATTTAGCTGAGCGACCGCGTTCCTTGGGCACAACCATGCTCGTATCCGCGCTGATCAGCCGCAAGCTCACTGAGGCCTCGCCGAATGTGCCCATAAGGGCGGCTGAAGGCGGACATTTGGCACATTGGGACACGATCCCTTCGGCTAACAGCGCCTCCACGCTCACCGCATTAGCCCCGCCCGCGCTTAGGGCCTCGCTGTTGCCGGGCAGTGCGCCTTGATTTGCGGCGCCTTGAGCTGCGGCAGTTGGGTTGACGACGCCGTCGGTAATTTTCGCGGCCGTCTTAAGCCCTCCAGCCCCAAGTTCTCCGCTCCCAAGACCGCCATGGCTCAGTTGCCCATGCCCAAGTTCCCCATGCCCGCGCCCCTGCACCAGGCCCACCAGC
>ERZ773196.2069-NODE-2069-length-10624-cov-4.012300_pt1 | contig 10624 bp, 9 predicted proteins | sample MGYA00581009_ERZ773196 | MGnify/ENA primary metagenome ERZ773196 (study PRJEB29015, sample SAMEA2738162) | human oral metagenome | biome: human oral; feature: human-associated habitat; material: saliva | place: China | collected 2243 ...
TTTTCGGGTCAATCATAATCATGCGCACGTCTTCAGGCGTTGCTTTGAAGAGCATGGACAGAATCATGGCATTCACGCCTACGGATTTGCCCGAACCGGTCGTACCGGCAACCAGCAGATGCGGCGCTTTGGCCAAGTCTGTCACAACAGGCTGGCCGGTAATGTCTTGGCCGAGTGCGAGAGTCAGTTTGGATTTGGATTCGGTAAACGCAGGCGAATTGAAGATTTCGCTCAGGCGGATCATTTGGCGTTTCGGATTAGGCAATTCCAAGCCCATGCAGGTCTTGCCGGGGATGGTTTCCACCACGCGGATGGAAGCCACGCCAAGCGAGCGCGCCAAGTCTTTTTCAAGGTTCAAAACGGCACTGCCGCGTACGCCGACATCAGGCTCGATTTCATAACGCGTAATGACCGGGCCGGAATAGGAGTCCATCACTTTGACTTTAACTTTGAATTCGGCCAGTTTTTCTTCGATGGTAATGCTGTTTTCCAGCAGCTGTTCTTCAGTTTGCGAGGCGCTTGGGTCAAACTGCGGCGGCAGAAGCAGGGCAGTAGTTGGCAGGTGTGCATCGGTAAGTGTTGCCGAAGTTGGAAGAGCTAAGCTTAGCGTACTCTCTTGAACGATTGGTTCTACGGTTTGAACAGGCGTTTCAACGACTGTCTGAGTATATTCAGACGGCCTTGCGATTGTTTCAACAGATTCAACGGGTTCAATGGTTTCAACCGCTTGAATAGCTTCTGCTTCCGGTTGTACAGGAGCTTCCGGCTCACCATCGAATTCTGTTTCTTCGACGGCAGATTCACTGATTAAATAATCGCGGATACTGCGTTCAGGCTGATTGCTGACATGCGCATTGACTTGTGCATCAAAAATCGGTACTTGGATTTTATGTTCAAAAGCAGGCGGCTCGGGGATATCGATCGGCGCAATCGAGGTTTGGAAAACGGGTGGTTCGGGAATATCGGTTTTAGCCATAGGGACAACCGGTACGGCAGGCGGCTCGACTACGGTTGCGTTTGGTGCAGCAGGTCGGGAGATATAAGGGTATTTTTTAACAGGCGCAGCCGGTTTCGGACGGGACGGCGTTGCCGGTGCGGCAGGGTGTGGTGCAACAGCTTCCGTGGCAGCTTGTTTACGCGCCCATCTTTCGGCGGCCGCTTCGGTATGGCGAACTTGACGGCGCAGGCTGGCAGGACGGCTGATTTGTCCTAAGTTGGCCAAAATTTCGTCATTTTCGATGGTGCGCGGAGAGTAGTCGCGCAATGGAGCAACGGCCGCGGCCAGTTTGTGGCGTGCGGCGGTACGGCGGGCAAGGTTGTCGTGAATATCTTCCGCTTGGATTTCAGAAGGGAATGCCTGCATGGAAGTATAGGGGAGGATGGCTTCTTTTTCGGCAGTTCTTAAGGCCGTCTGAACGGTTTCGATATGCGGCGCATTAGCTTCTGCCACGCGGACATTATTGGCACGCGCCAAGGCACGCTCGCGTGTGCGGCGCAAGATAGGGTCGTTGTAGTCGATGATTTCCATGCCGGTCATCGGCAGGGATGAAGCGCGCAACAATGGGGTTTCAACTTCGTCTTTGTAAATCGGCGCATTTTTTTCGGCCAAATGCTCGTTCCATTCTTCAACCGCAGCTTCGTGCAGGGAGTGTGTGGCTTCTTCTAATGTGATTTCTTCAAAATTGCTGTTTTGCACCAAAGACGGGCTGTATTCGGGAGTTTCCATTTGTGCAAACGGCGTGATTTTAGGAATACGTTCCGGTTTGGCAGATTTACGGGTTTTAGGCGCAACTTTGATTTCTTCTTCGGTAGCTGCGATGTGTTCCGGCTCTTCGGCAAACGGCTCTGCTGCATGCTCTTCGTTTGTTTCGGCGCGTTGCGTTTTATTGTGTTCGAGCGCGGAAAGCAGGCGGATGCGGGCGATTTTATGGTTGTCGGCAGTGTGCTTGTTCATGCTGAACAAACGTTTCAGGCTGTCCAGTTGGTCGGAAAAACCGACCGGGCTGTCTTCTTCGTTTATTTCTTGTTCGTCGCCACTGAGTCGGGCCAATTCTTGGCGCCACTTTTGCTCTTGTTTCTGGCGCCACCAGAACAAGCCGGCTATGACAGCCAGCAGAATTAAAGCCAATATTGTCCAAAGCATGCGTCCATCCCCTTAATTAAACGGCAAAGTCCGTTATTCTAACGCTTTTTTCGGGTAAACAAAACCAGCCGAAACAAGCTTTAACGGCAAAGGCAGACAGGATTGTCAAAGCTATGGCTTGAGACGCGTATAATAGGCCGTCTGAACATTTTGCGGATGAGATGATGATTTTTCAAAACGGATGGTTTCCCGTTGGTGTCGTGATGGCGGCATGGCCTGTGTTGCTGGTGATTTTTGCTTTGTGTGCAAAGCAGGCATGGGTGTCGGTATCGCAGCATCGTTCCGCATTCTTGGTGGCTGCCGTGATGTTGCCGCTGGCTTGGAGTTTGAATGCCTCCCCGGAAAGCGGACAACTGGCCGGCATGAGCTATCATTTGCTCGCCTTGAACCTGACGGCTTTAATGCTGGGCACCTCTGCCGCATTCTGCCTTGGCGTTTTGCTGTTTTTTCCGTATTTGTGGCTTTGGGGCGATTGGCATATGTTCCCCATCAATGCCTTGTCCGTATTGCTTCCGCCTTTGTTGGTGAACTTGGGTTTCCGCCATTGGGTATCGCGATTGCCTGCCAATATCTTTATCTTTATTTTTCTGAATGGTTTTTGGGCTGCGGCGGTCGGTATGGTGTTTACCGGCGTAATTTTGGTCGGTTTGTTGGACTGGGCGGATGTATTTGATACGGCGGTATTGTGGAAAACCGCTTTTCCTGTTTTCTTCTTAATCGCTTGGGCAGAGGCATTTTTGAGCGGTATTTCAACAGCCATTTTTATCGCGCTCAAGCCGCAATGGATTTGTACTTTCGATGACGACAGGTATTTGAAATCCGCGCCTAAGATTTGGCAATGAGATATGAGGGCATCCTTGCTGGGTTTTCAGACGGCCTAATGACCAGATGGCCTGTTTTTTGAATTGAATTTTTAACTTGTTATGTTTGCTTATATTTTTCCCATTGTTTGCGGTGCCGCTGTCGGGGCTGTATTGCGTTGGCTGTTTGGCTTGGTGCTGGTGTCTTCGGCGCCTTTTTCTATCGGTACATTGGCGGCAAACTGGTTGGGCGCGCTGCTGATTGGTGTGTTGGCGGAACTTTTAACCGATCCGCAATGGCGTTTGCTTTGGATTACCGGCTTTCTCGGCAGCTTGACCACATTTTCAGGTTTTTCAGTGGAAATGGTGGGTTTGATGCAGGCGCAACGTTGGAGTATGGCTTTGATGGCGACCTGTCTGCATGTTTTCGGTTCGTTTAGTTTGACGGCACTGGGGATTAAATTGGCACAGATTTGGAAGTAAGTTGCTATTTTATCTGAAAAATAAACCGAAGGCCGTCTGAAAATCTGTTTTCAGACGGCCTTCGCCTTTATCAATTAGGGTTGTACATAGCTTTTTGTACACGCTAAATCGGTAATCAACAGCGGATTGTCTTTGCGCATCATATCGATCAGCTCTTGGCAACGTTTGGTTGTTGGATCTTGCCAGAGCCAGTCAAGCTCGGGCTGGGTAAGGCCGACCATCTGCAGAAATTGAACTTCGCCGTTTGGTGTTTTGATAGCAGGCAGCTTGGGGTCTGGTGCGAAGGCTACGCCGACGATGGCGGTTTCTGTATTCATTCGGATAGGGTCGTTAGTTGAAGTAAAGTGGTAGGCTTCAAACCAGTTACCACTTTCAAAAACGTAACGGCCAAGATTATTCATTAGATTAATTGCCCAGTAAGGCTCGTGTTTGGTGTTGTAGCCAGAATTCGGATCCTGATCGTAAGGGGGAGTACGGAAGGTAAATTCAAATCCCCATTTACTGTAATCTGCACCGGCAAGTTCTGGATTAAAGTAAAGTTCGCTCATGCCGTAGGAAACAATGTGGCGATGGAAGGTTTGCTTTTCGCAATCATAAATACTACTACCGTCTAATGGGTCATCACCACCTAGAATGTATTTGATAATAGAGCCGTAATGACGAGGTTTGATATCACCATAAAGTGCTTTAAGCGCAGTATCGATGGCTTCCCAGCCGACAGCCTGATCTTCTTTAAAAGTTTGGCGGTATTCTTGTTCGTTCATTGTCTGTTTCCGTGTCGTTGATGATTGGCTTGTAAATTAATTCGCGTGTTTTTTTTTAGAATGTGTTGTTTCTAAAAATAAAGCGATTTAAATATGACATATTATTTGCTTTTTTAATCAATGCCAATAGGCAAACAGACGGTTTCTTGACAATAGATTTTGCCGGACTCGCTTAAGTGTGCCGGTTTGTAGGCGGCAAAGGTGTAGGTCAGGTCTGCGCGGAATGTGTCGGGATCGGCTTCGGCGGTGTCGCAGTTGAGGCCGGTGGGAATATCGAGGGCGACTTTCAGGCCGTCTGAATGATTGAGTTGGCGGCAGAGAGCGGCGATTTCGGTTGGAAGGGCGCCGCTGAAGCCTGTGCCGAATATGCCTTCGATAATGATGTCGTAACCTTTTTTCAGACGGCCTTCCAGTTCTTGTGCGGATATCAATTCAATATGGGGCAAACCGTTAAGGCGTTCTCGATTGGTTTGAGCCAAGGGGGAGAGGTTTTCCCCGAGTGAAAACAGAATGTCGATGTGCCAACCTTGCGCCTGCATATATCTTGCCATGACTAAGCCGTCGCCGCCGTTGTTGCCTTTGCCGCAAACGATCAAGGCGCGTCCGGCTTGAGGGAGACGCTGCATGAGGTCTCGGGCGGCAGAGCTGCCGGCGTTTTCCATCAGTTGGTTGAAGCTTGTGCCTTTATCGACGGCTGCTTGTTCGCGTTCACGCATTTGGGCGGCGGTATAGACTTTCATGATTGGCTCTCTTTGTAGGAAGTTATTTGTCGGCGGTATTCATCAGGCGTAAGGCTTTCAGACGGCCTATTTCTTTTTGATATTCCGCCAGTCCGATAAATGTGCCGTCTCGGCTGTACACACGGATGGGCTGTTCGGCGGAAATGTCTTCGGTAAACTGGGGGCGTTGGCCGTGTTTGAGCATGGTAACGGCGTAGTCGTTTAACTCAAGTTTGGGGAAATGTTGCACCAAGACATCGCAAGGCAGCAGCAGGGCATCGCGTTTGGCTTCGTCCAGTTCTGCCAAGGCTTCGAGCGTGTGGCTTTGGGCAATGGTAAATCCGGCGGTTTCAGTACGGCGCAGGGAGGTCAGGTGGGCGAATGTGCCGATGTGTTTGGCGATGTCTTCGCTGAGGGTGCGGATGTAAGTGCCTTTGCTGCAACGTACGTCTATCACGGCTTTGGGTGCATCAAACTCAGTAATATCAATGGAGTAAATTGTAATATCGCGCGCTTTGCGTTCAATAACAATGCCTTTGCGTGCGTATTCGTACAGCGGTTTGCCTTCGTGTTTGAGGGCGGAAAACATAGGCGGCACTTGGCGGATATCGCCCGTTAAAGCTTGGCAGGCCGTCTGAAATTCGGACAATGAAATATCGGCGCGTGCAGTGGCAACGATTTCTCCTTCTGCATCACCTGTGCTGCTGGCTTCGCCCAGTTTCAGCGTGGCGGTGTAGGCTTTGTCGGCATCAATCAGATATTGGGCGAACTTGGTCGCTTCGCCGAAGCAAACAGGCAAAAGCCCTGTGGCCAAAGGATCGAGTACGCCGGTATGCCCGGCTTTTTCGGCACGGAACAAACGCCGCGCTTTTTGCAGGGCGGTATTGCTGGAAAGACCTTCGGGTTTGTCGAGGAGAAGAACGCCGTTAACCGGGCGTTTGGTGGGTTTGGCTGTCATATTAAGTAGAGGGAATATTAATGTTTAGGCCGTCTGAAAGCATTCAGACGGCCTGTGTGTTTTAATCAATCAGTCTTCAACCGGTTTTTCCGCCGCCACTTGGTCGATCAGGCTGGAAATGCTCATGCCGCGTTCGAGTGATTCGTCGTATTTGAAGTGCAGCTCGGGCGTTTTGAAGAGTTTGATGCGTTTGGCCAATTCGCTGCGCAAATGACCTTTGGCGTGTTCCAAGGCTTCTTCGGTGATGTCGCGGGTGCTGTCGTCGAGGACGGTGTAGAACACGGTGGCGTGGCTGTAATCGCGGGTGACTTCGACTTCGTTGATGGTGATGAAGCCTGCGCGCGGGTCTTTCAGGCCGGTGCGGACGAGTTCGGCAAGCTCGCGCATGATTTGTTCTTTGACACGGTCTTGGCGGGCGTAGCCGCGTTGGGGTTTTCTCATGGTTTTCCTTGATGTATGGCAGGCTGTCGTTTCCAGACGGCCTGCGGTTTGAATTTTGAAAAGCTACCTATTATAACGGAGCGCGGTTTATTGTGCTTGAACCGAGAAAGGCATATCGATTTTTTGCCATTGCGCGCTTTCGTAGTCCAGCGCATCGGCGATGAGGGGGTGTTGCTCCAGCCATTGGGCGTTGATGCGCAAGATGAAGCTGTGGTTGTTTTCATCGACGCGAAGCTGGGTTTGCGGCGGCAAATCAAGAGGCAGGCGCGAGCGGCAGAAGAGGGCAGCCAGGCGCAGGGACAATACGGCACACCACATGATTTCGTTGTTGCCGATAATGTCCGCCATTTTCTTGAGGTCGCCGCGATGGCCGATAACCAGTTGCGCCAAAATGGTTTGCTCTTTGCGTGAGAAGCCCGGCATATCGGCGTTTTCGAGAATGTAGGCGGAGTGTTTGTGATAACCGGTATGGGCAATATCCAAACCGATTTCATGCAGACGGCCTGCGCGGCTGAGGTATTGGTTCCACAGGGCAAGTTCTTGAACGGTTACGTTTTTGGCGTGGCACAGGCTGTTCATGAAGGCTTGCGCGGTATCGGCAACGCGTTTGGCTTGGTTGAGGCTGACGTGGTAGCGTTTTTGGAACTCTGCCGTTGTCTGTTCGCGCATATCGACATTGAGGTTGCGGCCGATTAAGTCGTAGAACACACCGTCGCGGAGTGCGGCTTCGGTAACGGTCATTTTGGTCAGCGAGAGTTCTTCAAAAGCGGCCATCATCACGGCCAATCCGCCCGCAAAAACTTCGATGCGTTCGGGTTTGAGGTTTTCAAATTTGGCTTTTTTAACCGAACCGGCTTCGATAATCCTATCGGCAAGATAACGCATGCCTTGGGCGGTAATGTCGGCTTCTTGCGGCAATTCGGCCGCCAAAACGTCGCGTATGGATTTTGCCGAACCGGACGTGCCGATGGCGAAATCCCAACCGGTACGCTTCATCATTTTGCTGATGCGTTGGATTTCGATACGTGCGGCGGAAACGGCGGCTTGGAAATCTTTGGCGGTCACTTTGTTTTGGAAGAAACGCATGCTGTACGTTACGCAGCCCAAAGGCAGGCTTTCTGTAGTTAGCGGTTGCAAATCCGAGCCGATGACAAATTCGGTCGAGCCGCCGCCGATGTCGATAACCAGCATTTTATCGCCTTTGGGCGGCAGGGTATGCACTACGCCGGTGTAAATCAGACGCGCTTCTTCACGGCCGGCGATGACTTCTATAGGAAAACCCAGCGCCGCTTCGGCACGGGGCAGGAATTGGGCGATGTTTTTGGCGACGCGGAAAGTGTTGGTGGCCACCACGCGCACGTTTTCAGGCTGGAATCCGCGCAGGCGTTCGCCAAATTTCGCCAAACATTCCAAGGCTTGTTCTTGAGAGGCTTCGCTCAGGTTTTTTTGTTCGTCCAAGCCGGCGGCAAAGCGAACCATTTGTTTGAACGAGTCGATGACTTTCAGCTGGCCGTTGTTGTTTTCACAAATTTGCAGGCGGAAACTGTTGGAACCCAAGTCGACGGAGGCTAAAACGTTGGCGGGAGTGGTGGTCATAAAAAATACCGGTTGATTAGAAAAACCTAAATGTTACTTGAGGCGCTATCACTTGACAATAAAAGGTATACAGCTCTTTGATTCTGCTCATAGATGTATTTTATAATGCTGATTTTAAGCAAGTATATCAAAGGCCGTCTGAACTTTTCAGACGGCCTAAAAAGAGAAACACATGAAATCGGAAAACCAAGATTCCTTATTTTTATCGCGCCGCCGTCTGTTGCAAGTCGGCGGAGCCATGCTTTTGACGCCTGCGACCGCATGGGCGGGGGCGCAACGTGAAGAAACGCTGGCCGATGATGTGGCTTCCGTGATGCGCAGTTCGATTAATAGCGCCAGCCCAGCGCGGCTGGTGTTTGCCGATTCAAGGGAAGGGGAGCGTTGGTTGGCGGCGATGTCTTCCCGATTGGCACGCTTTATTCCCGATGAGGGCGAGCGCCGCCGTCTGTTGGTCAATATTCAATATGAAAGCAGTCGTGCCGGACTCAATACTCAAGTGATTTTGGGTTTGATTGAAGTGGAAAGCGCGTTTCGCCAATATGCCATCAGCGGCGTGGGTGCGCGCGGTTTGATGCAGGTGATGCCGTTTTGGAAAAACTATATCGGCAATCCGTCGCACAATCTTTTCGATATCCGCACCAATCTGCGCTATGGCTGCACCATTCTGCGCCATTACAACAATATCGAAAAAGGCAATATTGTCCGTGCTTTGGCAAGGTTTAACGGCAGTTTGGGCAGTAACAAATATCCGAATGCCGTGTTAGGCGCGTGGCGAAATAGATGGCAGTGGGGTTGATTCGGGATAAATGGGATAGGGCAGATGTCGCGTGATGTTGTTTTTTGTTGAAACCGTTTTATACCGATGAAGCAGGTTTGCGGTAAACGGCTTGCGATTTGACTCCATGCAATTCCTTTGAATCCTGTATAATCAGAAAATCTGTTAATTCACACTTTCAGACGGCCTTTCGCAAACTTAAGGCCGTCTGAAACATTATTTATGGCAAGAGATAACCGCATTCAAATGTTTCCGCACGAGTGGCGTGCCAGTACCACACTTTCCGGCGTTTACGCACTGCGTATGTTGGGGATGTTTTTGGTGTTGCCTGTTTTGGCGATGTATGCCGCTTCGTTGCCCGGCGCAGAAAACAATAAAGCGCTGGTCGGTATGGCGATGGGTATTTACGGACTGACACAGGCTTTGCTGCAACTGCCTTTGGGCATGGCTTCCGACAAGTTCGGCCGTAAAAAAGTGATTTATGCCGGCCTGATTGTGTTTGCGGCGGGTAGTTTTTTGGCCGCAGTTGCCGATAGCCTGCAGATGTTGGTCGCCGCGCGTGCCATTCAAGGCGCGGGCGCAGTCAGCGCGGCGGTAACGGCTTTGCTGGCGGATTTGACCCGTAACGAAGTGCGGACGCGTGCGATGGCGATGATTGGCCTGAGTATCGGCTTGACCTTCTCCGTCAGCCTGGTGCTGGCGCCGATGATTGCCAGCTTTATCGGCGTATCCGGCCTATTTGCGCTGACCGGTATTCTGACGGTAATCAGTATCGGCGTGGTTGCTTGGATGACGCCTGATCCGGAAGTGTCAAAAATGCACGAAGACACGCAGGCGCAGCCTTCGCGTATGGGCGAAGTATTGAAAAACCGCCAACTGCTCAATCTCGATTTCGGTATTTTTGCCTTGCATGCGGCGCAAATGGCTTTATTTACCGCATTGCCGTTTGCCATGACGCAGTTGGGTTTGGAAAAAATCCATCACTGGCAAGTCTATCTGCCGTCAACCATTACCGGCCTGATTATTATGGTGCCGCTGATTATCGTCGGCGAAACGCGCAACAAACTCAAACAAGTGTTTATCCTTGGTATCGTCTGCATTGCCGCGGCGCAAATCGGTCTGCTGTTTGGCATGCACTCGGTATGGTTGATTACCGCTTATCTAATTGTTTATTTTATTGGTTTCAATGTATTGGAAGCCAGCCTGCCGTCTATGGTATCTAAAATCGCTCCGTCCGATTTGAAAGGTACCGCGATGGGCGTGTATAACACCATGCAGTCGGTCGGCTTGTTTGTCGGCGGCGCAACCGGTGGTTTATTGTTCCAAAAATACGGTTTTGCAGGCGTATTTGCCTTTTGTAGCGTACTGATGTTGCTGTGGCTGGTATTGGCAGTCATTTCGCCGGCACCAAAGCCTGTCAAAAACCTCAGCTATCCGCTTAACGCCGAATGGCAACAAAATCCGGATTTGCTCTACCAAAAATTGACCGAAATTGAAGGCGTTGAAAGCATCAGCTTTAGCGCAGACAAACAAACCATTTATATCAAGGCCTTGCAAAAAGGATTCGACCAAGAGGCCGCCGAAAAAATTATCACAGGAGTGTAAAATGTCATTGAATAAAGTTATCCTCATCGGCCGACTCGGCCGCGACCCGGAAGTCCGCTATATGCCCAACGGCGAGGCCGTCTGTAACTTCAGCGTTGCCACCAGCGAAACTTGGAACGACCGTAATGGCCAACGCGTAGAACGTACCGAATGGCACAACATCACCATGTACCGCAAACTCGCCGAAATCGCTGGTCAATACCTGCGTAAAGGCAGCCAAGTGTACCTGGAAGGCCGTATCCAAAGTCGTAAATACCAAGGCAAAGACGGCATCGAACGCACCGCTTACGACATTATCGCCAACGAAATGAAAATGCTCGGCGGTCGCAACGACAACAGC
>ERZ773196.2073-NODE-2073-length-10612-cov-8.377759_pt1 | contig 10612 bp, 7 predicted proteins | sample MGYA00581009_ERZ773196 | MGnify/ENA primary metagenome ERZ773196 (study PRJEB29015, sample SAMEA2738162) | human oral metagenome | biome: human oral; feature: human-associated habitat; material: saliva | place: China | collected 2243 ...
GCCGAATACGCCCAAACGTTCGTGGCGCAGAAGAGCCGCACCAAGAAGCTCTCCCGCGCCGCGTTGCGCCGTGAACTCGCTGAACGCGGGGTGCGCGGTGAAGAGGCAGAGAACGCACTGGCTCAGCGCACCGACGAGCAGGAACGCGAGGATGCTGCCGAGCTGGTGCGTAAGAAGCTGCGCCCCGGCATGGATTTGAGCGACCGCGCCGAAAAGGATAGGGTGACCCGCCGACTGCTGGGGATGCTGGCTCGCCGCGGGTACTCCTCCTCGGTGTCGATGTCGGTGATTCGTGAGGAACTAGCCGCCTACGGTGCGGATGACGAGCTCTGGTAGTTCGCGGCCCCGATAGAGGGCAAGCAGGTACGCTCCGCCAAAGAGCTTCCGTTAATAAGCTAAAGGGGTGAGCCCGCTACAGACACACTCTGTAGCGGGCTCACCCTTACGTTTTTAAGTTTTATAAAATGCCTTGTCGAAGGCTGTATCTGCCGTTGGCGTTGCTGTTTACTCGACCGCTCCCAGGCGGTCCGCGAACTCGGCGAGGGTTGCATCCTGAGAACCGGCGATCTCCAGGAGCAGGCGCATCAGTTGCGCGCCCTCACGGCGAATACGAGGCAACAAGCCGGCACGCGCCGAAGAGGAGTACAGCTCCAGTAGAGCGCACACGGTCACCGCCGTGCACACCGCCAAATCCTCCGCCAGGTGCTCATCCAGCGGGGCGTCCTCGAACAGTGCAGAGTACAGCGCCGGTAGCGCCTTCTTACGATCCACCCGGTAGCGCGGGTACTCCGGCGAGGAGGGGAAGCTCAGCATCGCCTCAACGAAGGGGAAGCCGCGGTGGTGCAGGCAGGTGCCCTCCGCATCGACCATGCGCACCTGCGCGCCATCCGCCGAACCGATCAGCACGTTCTGCGGCGAAAAATCGCCCGAAGAGAGCATATACACCTTGCCGCGGTTGAGTTTGAACTGCTCGGGTACCGGCGGGCGTTTGGTGAAGAAGGGCTGCAGAACGCGGCGGAACCGGAAGGATAGCTCCTCAACAGCGGCGGGAAGAACGGGCGCGTCCTCATGCGCGGCAGGGCTGGAGTCGGGGCTGTCAGCATCCTGCTCGGGGGAGCGCGTCTCATCAGCCACACCGTACAGCTTCTTCAAACCACGCTCAGCCAAACCCGGCGAGGCAATAGCGCCCGGGAACTGCACCTTGCGATCGGCACGCGCCAGGTTCAGGCGGTAATCCTCCACCGCCTCGCCCATAATGCCGCTGGCGGCAAGGCAACGGTACGCCTCAATGTAGTAGTTCAGAGCGTCCAGTGCCTGCTGTTCGGTGCCCTCCAGCAGGGCGTGGGCGACCGAATACTGCTCGCCCTCAACGGTTCCGGCGCTTACATCCTCCAGAGCCAGCACACGCAGCTCAGGATCCGCGCCGTAGAGCTGCGGGAACAGGCCCGGAACCTGCAGGTTCAGCGCCTCCAAACCGTAACGCTCACGCAGGTACCCGAAACCGCCCGCGTTCACCGTCGAATCCTTACGGCGGTAACGCTTCACAATAATCGAGGTCGGCAAAGACTCCGCAGGCTTGGCTGCAGGCTCATATGCCACACGCACCACAACCGAACGCATGCCGGTGCCCAGAATCTGCACGCGCTCAACCGCGCGGGCTGCTACCTGCTCCAAAGAATGCGCCCAGCTGAGCAACTGCATCAGGTTCTGACGCATCGAGGCAGAATCAGCGCTCGCCTGAGGCGGCACGGGGGAGTAGGCGGCAATCGCCTCCTCAATGAGGGCGCTCAGAAGCTCCCCGTCAGGGGCGGGAGCGGAAGAATCGTTCGGTGACAGAGCCGGAAAGTTACTACTAAGGGAAACCTGCATAGAGCCATTATCCCCCATCGGATACCCTATAGGGCATGACTTCGACCCTCAGCGATTCCGCCCAGACCCCCGAAACCAGCCCCCGCACCTACGAAGTGCGCACTTTCGGCTGCCAGATGAACGTGCACGACTCCGAACGAATGTCCGGCCTGCTGGAGGCTAACGGCTACGTTCGCGCTGAGGAAGGCACCCAGCCCGACCTGGTTGTTTTCAACACCTGCGCGGTCCGCGAAAACGCGTCCAACCGCCTGTACGGTCACCTCGGCCAGCTTGCACCGGTCAAGCGTAGCCACAAGGGCATGCAGATCGCTGTGGGCGGCTGCCTGGCGCAGAAGGACCAGGATGCCATCATTGAGAAGGCACCCTGGGTTGACGTCGTGTTCGGCACCCACAATATCGGTTCCCTGCCGGCATTGCTGGAGCGTGCCCGCCACAACCACGAGGCGCAGGCAGAACTGCTCGAATCCCTCGAAGTTTTCCCCTCCACCCTGCCCACGAAGCGCGATCACGTGTACTCCGGCTGGGTGTCCATCTCCGTGGGCTGTAACAACACCTGCACCTTCTGCATCGTGCCGTCCCTGCGCGGTAAGGAGAAGGACCGCCGCCCCGGCGACATCCTCGCCGAGGTTCAGGCGCTGGTCGATGACGGCGCTATTGAGGTGACCCTGCTCGGCCAGAACGTGAACTCCTACGGCGTGGAGTTCGGCGACCGCCAGGCGTTCTCCAAGCTGCTGCGTGCCTGCGGTGAGATTGAGGGTCTGGAGCGTGTGCGCTTCACCTCCCCGCACCCGGCAATGTTCACCGACGACGTGATTGACGCGATGGCGGAGACCCCGAACGTCATGCCCGTGCTGCACATGCCGCTGCAGTCCGGCTCTGACAAGGTGCTTAAGGATATGCGCCGTTCCTACCGCTCCAAGAAGTTCCTGAACATTCTGGACAAGGTGCGCGAGCGCATCCCGAACGCCGTGATTACCACCGACATCATTGTGGGCTTCCCCGGCGAGACCGAGGAGGACTTCCAGGAGACCCTGAAGGTTGTGGAGCAGGCCCGCTTCTCCTCCGCGTTCACCTTCCAGTACTCGATCCGCCCCGGCACCCCGGCGGCGACCATGGAGAACCAGATTCCGAAGGAGGTCGTGCAGGAACGCTACGAGCGTCTGATTGCCCTGCAAGACCGCATCGCCGGTGAAGAGAACCGCAAGCAGCTCGGTAAGACCGTCGAGCTGATGGTCGTTGCGGAGGCAGGTCGTAAGGCCGAGCAGACTCACCGCCTCTCGGGCCGCGGCCCGGACCAGCGCCTCGTGCACTTCTCGGTGCCCGAGGGCTGCGAAGCTCCCCGCCCCGGCGACATGGTCACCGTGCCCATTACCGAGGCTGGCTCCTTCCACCTGATTTCTGACCCGACCGCCGAGCAGTACCAGCTGCGCCGCACCCGCGCCGGTGACGCGTGGGACCGCTCCCAAGCTGACTCGTGCGGTACCGGCACCACCCAGGTGCCCGGTGCGCCGGTGGGTCTGGGCATGCCGACCATCGGTCTGCGCCCCTAAAACCTATAACGAATCATGCGCCCTGTTCTTCAGGCTCGCACCGCCACCGCAAGTGGGGGTGAGGGAACCGGTAGAATGGGGCGCATGACTATCTCCGAAACTCTGCCCGTTATCGCTATTGTGGGCCCGACCGGCACCGGTAAGAGCGCGCTCGCCATTGAGCTGGCTCTGCGCCTGAACGGAGAGTGCATTAACGCTGATTCTATGCAGTTCTACCGGGGTATGGATATTGGTACCGCGAAGGTCACCGCGGAGGAGATGCGCGGCGTTCCGCACCACCTGCTGGACATTATGGACGTGCGGGATGAGGCGTCCGTGGCGGAGTTTCAGGAGCGTAGCCGTGAGCTGATTGAGCAGATTCGTGCCCGTGGCCGCTACCCGATTCTGGTGGGTGGTTCCGGCCTGTATGTGCGTGCCGCCCTGGATAAGTTGGAGTTCCCCGGCACGGATGCGCGGGTGCGTGAGCGGCTGGAGGAACAGGCACGTACCGAGGGTATTGGCGTTCTGCACGCCCGCCTGGCGGAGGTCGACCCGGAGTCGGCTGCGCGAGTGAAGGATGAGCGCCGCATTATTCGAGCCCTGGAGGTGTTCGAGGTGACGGGTCGCCCGTTCTCGGCGTTCATGCCGGTGCGCGAGTACGTGACCGAGAGTATTCAGATTGGTTTGGATATGGATCGTGCCCTGCTGCACGAGCGTCTGCACCGCCGCGTGGAGCTGATGCACGAGCAGGGTCTGCTCGATGAGGTTCGCGCCCTGAACGCGCAGGGGCTGCAGGAGGGTAAGACCGCCTCCCGCGCAATTGGTTACGCGCAGTTCGCTCGGGCCCTTGAGAATGCGGACTACAGCGTGGAGCAGGCGATTGAGGATACGACCATTGCGACCCGCCAGTTTGCGCGCCGCCAGCTGACCTGGTTCCGCGCGGATCCGCGCGTGCACTGGCTGGATGCGCTCTCACCCACCCTTGCAGATGAGGCGTTGGCTACAATTTTGCAAAAATAAGCAAATGGACGTACTAAAGCTGGGAAATTGAGGTTACTCTAGGGACATATTGAACTCAATTATAGAGGAAATATGTCACTCACATCACATACGAAAAATTCTGCCACTCTGTCTGCGGCAGAATCCACTCCGCGTTCCCTCTACGATGCCATTCTGGGCGGAACGAATTCACTGAACTTTCTTCGCCTCTCATTGGCCTCGTTAGTTATCGTGGCCCATGCTGCCCCTCTTGTCGGTTTTAACGCTGGAATTCTCGGAATTCCTGTTCCCGAACATATCGGCACTTTGGGTGAATGGGCTGTGAACATGTTCTTTTGCATCTCAGGATTCCTGATTGCTCATAGCGCGCAACGGGGTACTATCTCCGGCTATGTTAAGCGTCGTGCCCTAAGAATTTTCCCCGGCTACTGGGTATCTATCCTGTTTGTTGTCTTCCTGTGTGCACCGATTGCTGTAGCCACCGGACACACGGCAGAGCCCTATTCACTGAAAGGTGCAGGCGGATACATCGCGCGCAATTTTGACCTTTTCAATCTGCAATACCCCCTTTTTGGTGGTCCCATTGGCATCCCTTTCACCCACGCATGGAATGGGTCAGCTTGGACCCTGGGTTTTGAATTCCTCGCCTACCTAGCACTTATCCCGATTTTCTACATTGGGTTTATTCGTAAGAACGCAAAATGGTTGGTTCCTGTCATCTATGCTGGGCTATTTTTCGGGCACCAGATTTTTGAACTGATGGGGCGTGAACCTAATCGTTTTGTAGAGCATATTCTTCGCCTGCATCCTTACTTTTTCGCAGGTGTCATTCTCTACATGTGGGGTAAGCGTATTCGCTATAACGCTACTGTGGCTATTGCGGTCACGATTCTAGGATTTGCTCTGCAATGGTTTGCACCTGGTATTGCCCAGTACATGCACCTGCCCGTGGCTTACGGAATCCTGGCTCTCAGCGCTGCGATTAAGACCGACCTGTGCCGACATAACGATATTTCTTACGGCGTGTACATCTATGCATTCCCGGTGCAGATTCTGTTGACAATTTTCGGTAGTGCATCGCTGGGCTGGGTTCTGAACGCCATCATCACTTTTGCTATCACCGTTGGTCTGGCGTGGCTGTCTTGGCTGTATGTTGAGAAACCTGCGTTGGCTTTGAAGGATCGCAAGCTTCTGCGCATTCGTCGCGATCGTCCCACAGACACCGTAGCGGCATCTTCATAAACCGGTAAAGTATCCCGCCTATTTCTGCGGCTTTCGGTAATCTTGACGAACTCATCAAGTGAACCGGGAGCCGCAGAAGTATTTCCGAGGAAGAATGCCAGGTTCACTATCTGGCGCGGTAAAATCATAAACGGACAGGTCACCAACCTTAAGGACAGCATATGAGCGAGAACCCTTCCACCTGGGGCGAGCTGGCAGGCCTGACCCTCACCAAGGGTCACGGCACCGGTAACGACTTCATCTTTCTGACGGACGAGAACGCAGAAATTGCCCTCACCCCCGAGCTGGTAGCCCGCGCCTGCGACCGACACTTCGGCATTGGTGCGGACGGCTTCATTCGTGCTGCCCGCAGCACCGCCTCCCGCGCGGGTCAGAAGCTGATTGAGGAGCACCCGGACGCTGTCTGGTTCATGGACTACCGCAACGGTGACGGCTCTATCGCTGAAATGTGCGGCAACGGTGTACGTGCGTTCGTGGAGTACCTGCGCACTGAGGGCCTGATTGAGCTTGAGGTGGGTGAGACCGTCAAGATTGGTACCCGTGCGGGCGTGAAGACTGTGGCGCGCACCGAAGAGGGCTACGCGATTGATATGGGTCCGTGGAGCTTCATTCACGGTGACGCTGCCCGCGAGGGTGGCGAGGACTGCCTGGTGTCTGCTCGCGGTTTGAAGACTCCGCGCGCTGGCCTGTCCATTTCGATGGGTAACCCGCACACCGTGGTGATGCTCGGCTCCGACGGTAAGCTGGACGGCCTGGACCTGCACAGCCTGCCTCAGGTGAACCCCGCCCCGGTCAACGGTACGAACGTTGAGTTTGTGGTGCCGGTCGACCTGGACGTTGAGAGCGGCGCGCATGTGGGCGCTATCCGTATGCGCGTGCACGAACGCGGCGTGGGCGAGACCCTGTCCTGCGGTACCGGCGCGTGTGCGGCGGCTGCGGCGACCCGTTTCTGGGGCGGCGAGGAAGCACCGGATGAGTGGCTGGTGCATGTGCCCGGCGGTACCCTCGCGGTGACTTTCGTGCTGGGCCCGGACGACCTGGAGCATGTTGTTCTGGCTGGTCCGGCACAGATGGTTGCGACCGTCGTGCTGCGATAACGTGCTGTTTTAGAACAGAGATTTTATAGAGAAAAGCGGCGGATGTTTTCTGATAACACATTCAGAAAACACCCGCCGCTTTTATATTTTAAGCAATTAGCGCCAGAGGATTTAGCGCCAGAGGTTTAATCCTCGTAGCGGTGTACCTGCAGAATACGGAAGCCCTTCGAGGTCGCATAGCGCGACACCTCAAACTCGCCGGGGTGCAGCTGTCCAAGTTGTGCGTCCATCCACTTCTGCAAAGAATCGGAGCCCAGGTTCTTTTGAACCACCAGGTAGGCGTCACCGCCGGGCGCCAGGCGCGGCAGCCAGGTCAGCAGGATTTCGTGCAGAACCTCCTTGCCCACGCGAATCGGCGGGTTCGACCAGATGGTGTCAAAACGCAGTTCGGGGTCAACCGATTCGGGGGTTCCCACGGTGACATTGGACAGGCCGAGAGCGGCGGCGTTGCGTTCGGTCAGGCTAATGGAGCGGGAGTTCACGTCCACCGCGTGCACCTGCGCCTGCGGGGCGAGCATCGCCAAAGTCAGGGTGATGGGGCCCCAACCGCAGCCGATGTCGAGCATGCGTTCACCCTGCGGGTCGGGTGCTTCCTGCAGCAAAATAGCGGTGCCCTTATCAATGCCTGAGGGGCTGAAAATGCCGTTAGCTGTGGTGACGGTGACCTTGCGGCCGGCAAGCTCCACCTGCACGGGGCGGGGCTTGAATTCGGTCTCGGGGGTTTCAGAGAAATAATGCTGCTCGCTCATGCTATCCAGTGTACCGGTAGGGCAAGAACCGACCGCACACGGGCAGAGTATGTGCGGGGTGGGGCAGTAGCTTGCACGCCCTGAGCGCACAGGCGACCGAACCCCCTACCTGATGCGGGCAACGGCGGTAGAATTAGAGGCGTATGAATTCTAAGAACACCCCCGTATCTGATACCGAAAAGCTGCCCAGCGATGAGCAGCTGCGCCGCACCGTAGACCGCGTTCTGGGTCGCTCCCAGGCCGCCGCCTCCGTCACTACTTATGACGCCGCCGGTACCGCGCATCACAGCGATAACTCCTCCAGCACCCACGGCAGCCACACTAGCCGCCGTGTGCTGGATACTCGCGCGCGTGAAATTTCCGATGTTCAGCGCGAGCACTCCGAATATGACGGTGATCAGGAAGATCTCGCTGAGCGCCGCGCACTGCGCCGTATCGCGAACCTATCCACCGAACTTGAAGACGTCACCGAGGTCGAGTACCGCCAGCTGCGCCTGGAGCGCGTGGTGTTGGCTGGTCTGTGGACTGAAGGCACCGTAGAGGACGCAGAGAACTCTCTGCGTGAGCTCGCGGCACTGGCTGAAACCGCAGGTTCCGAGGTTCTGGACGGCCTGGTTCAGCGCCGCCTCAAGCCGGACCCCGGCACCTTCCTCGGCTCCGGTAAGGCGCTGGAACTCAAGGACATTGTGGAGGCGACCGGCGCCGACACCGTCATCGTCGACTCCGAACTGGCTCCCTCTCAGCGTCGTGCCCTCGAAGACATCGTGAAGGTCAAGGTCATTGACCGCACCGCCCTGATTCTCGACATTTTCGCTCAGCACGCCAAGTCCCGCGAGGGTAAGGCACAGGTTGAGCTGGCTCAGCTGGAGTACATGCTGCCGCGTCTGCGTGGTTGGGGTGCGTCCCTGTCTCGTCAGGCGGGTGGCCGTGCCGCAGCCGGTGAGGGTATCGGTTCGCGTGGTCCCGGTGAAACCAAGATTGAGATGGACCGCCGCCGCCTGCGCGCTCGCATGGCGAAACTTAAGCGTGAGATCGCTGCGATGGCGCCGGCGCGTGAGACGAAGCGCCTGAACCGTCGCCGTAACCGTGTGCCTTCGGTGGCTATTGCCGGGTACACGAACGCGGGTAAGTCCTCCCTGCTGAACCGTCTGACCGATGCCGGCGTGCTCGTGGAGAACGCCCTGTTTGCGACCCTGGACCCGACCGTCCGTAAGGCTCAGACCCCGGACGGTATCGGCTACACCCTCTCTGACACGGTGGGTTTCGTGCGTTCGCTGCCGACCCAGCTGGTGGAGGCGTTCCGCTCCACCCTGGAAGAGGTCGCTGATGCTGACGTCATCCTGCACGTGGTGGATGCTTCGCACCCGGACCCGGAGGGGCAGATTCGTGCTGTCCGCGAGGTTATTGCGGAGGTTGACGCCCGCCATATCCCCGAGATTATTGTGCTGAATAAGGCGGATGCCGCCGACCCGTTCGTGCTGGAGCGTATGCGCCAGCGCGAGCCGGAGCACGTGATTGTTTCTGCGCGTACCGGTGAGGGCATCGAGGAGCTGAAGCAGAAGATTGCGGACACCATTCCGCGCCCCTCCATTGAGGTGAAGCTGCTGATTCCGTACTCGCACGGTGAGATTATTTCGCGCCTGCACGAGTGGGACGCCGAAATTAAGAGCACCGATTTCGTATCGGACGGCACGTTCGTGGTGGCTCTGGTCCGTGAGGATGTCGCTTCCGAACTGTCCGAGTATGTGCTGGAGGGCGACCTGCTGGAGGTTCTGGAAGAGGAACTTGCGGAGGCACACGCCCTGGCTGAAGCGACCGCTTCTGTTTCTGAGCAGTCTTCTACCTCTGAGGCTCTCTAGGGGCGTATGAGCGTGACTGAGAGCATCAACGCGCCCAAAAACGCCCCGGGACCTGTGCCCGGACCGGCGACCGACGGCACCCGATTCACCGGGCAGGAGCTTGAGACCCTGCCCGGTGCGAAGGACGCCCTGATCCTGCTGGACGAGGCGGTTGCCGCCACCGGCGGTCAGAACCGTGCCGGTCAGCGCACCATGGTGGCGCATGTGGCGCAGGCTCTTGAACTGCAGCGTCACCTGTTGGTCCAGGCGGGTACCGGTACCGGTAAGTCCCTGGGCTACCTGGTTCCTGCCCTGGCGCGGGTGGGGGAGTCGGACCAACCGATTGTTGTTGCGACGGCTACCCTCGCTCTGCAGGCGCAGATCGTGAACCGCGATATTCCGCGTCTTCTACAAGCGCTGGAGCCGCGCCCGGAATCGCAGGCGCAGGTGGCTCTGCTCAAGGGCCGCAATAACTACCTCTGCCTGCACAAGCTGGAGGGTGGCTACCCGGAAGACGAGCCGGATGCTCTCTTTGACATGCCCTCTTCGACCTCCCGCGTGGGTGAGGAAGTGGTGCGCCTGCGCGAGTGGGCCGACCGCACGGAGACCGGCGACCGTGACGAGTTGAAGCCCGGCGTCTCTGACCGCGCCTGGGCTCAGGTATCGGTCAGCGCCGCCGAGTGTCTGGGCCGCCGCTGCCCGCTGGTAGAAGAGTGCTTTAGCGAGATGGCACGTAGCCGTGCCGCTGAGGCTGACATTGTCATCACGAACCACGCCCTGCTGGCGATTAACGCTTTTGAAGGCATGAAGGTTCTGCCCGAACACGAGACGGTCATTATTGATGAGGCTCATGAGCTGGTGGACCGCGTGACCGGCGCCGTGTCTGGTTCTTTGACGGTTGCGATGGTCCGCCGTGCGGCACGCAGCGTGAAGAAGCATTCGAAGGCTGATTCCGGCGCACTGGAAATGGCTGCCGGCACCCTGGAGACCGCTTTCGAGGGTCTTGCCGAGGGCCTGCTGAAGGGCCTGGACGGTCGCCTTTTGACCGCTATTTCTGCGGTCAATGATGCCGCCCGCACCGCCCTGTCCGATACAAAACCGGACGGTCAGGACGTTGATGCCGGCCTGCAGATGGCGCGCTCGCGTGTCTCTGAGGTGCACGATATGAGTAGCCGCATTCTGGAGGCTTCGGGCGAGCAGGACGTTCTGTGGATTTCTCGTCAGGGCGGCTGGGAGAACGGCCGCTACGTGGCTGCATCCGATACCGACCCGGCGACCCTGAACATCGC
>ERZ773196.2076-NODE-2076-length-10607-cov-2.415561_pt1 | contig 10607 bp, 8 predicted proteins | sample MGYA00581009_ERZ773196 | MGnify/ENA primary metagenome ERZ773196 (study PRJEB29015, sample SAMEA2738162) | human oral metagenome | biome: human oral; feature: human-associated habitat; material: saliva | place: China | collected 2243 ...
TTTGTAATAGGCATGGTTACGCCTGCTATATCCACCTCCTGAAAAGAGTCCTTTCCAAGAAGATTGGTGCCTACATTCCCTGTAATTGCTACCATAGGAACAGAATCCATATATGCATTGGCAATACCGGTTACAAGGTTGGTTGCACCCGGACCACTCGTCGCAAGGCAGACTCCGACCTTACCTGTTGCCCTTGCATATCCATCAGCCGCATGTGCAGCTCCCTGCTCGTGAGAAGTAAGGATATGCTTTATTTCATCCTGATGGCGGTAAAGCTCATCATAGAGATTTAATACTGCTCCGCCAGGATATCCAAAAATAGTATCTACTCCCTGCTCCTTCAAACATTCAACAAGTATCTGTGATCCATTAAGTTCTGCCATAAATTCTCCTTTTCATTTCAATCAAATAAATATATTACTGCATCTTAGGCACTTCAAGTATGGCACCTCTGTTGCCTGATGTAACCATAGCCTGATATCTCTTTAGATAGCCTGTAACCTCAGCCATTTCCTTTGGTTTCCAGTTCTTTCTTCTATTTTCAAGCTCTTCATCTGAAAGCTTTACATTAAGTGTCATTTCAGGGATGTTTATAGAAATAATATCCCCTTCTTCAATAAGTGCAATAGGGCCTCCAACCGCTGCCTCAGGTGAAACATGTCCTATGGAAGCTCCTCTTGACGCACCTGAGAATCTTCCGTCAGTTATAAGGGCTACAGATGAGCCAAGTCCCATACCGGCAATTGCTGAGGTAGGGTTTAACATCTCCCTCATACCAGGGCCTCCCTTTGGCCCTTCATACCTGATAACCACTACATCTCCAGGCACTATCTTGCCGCCCTTGATTGCAGCTACGGCATCTTCCTCTGACTCAAATACCCTTGCAGGGCCTTCGTGCACCATCATTTCTTCTACAACTGCAGAGCGCTTTACAACGCTTCCGTCAGGTGCAATATTGCCTTTAAGTACAGCAAGGCCTCCTGTCTTGCTAAACGGATTGCTCACAGGCCTAATAACCTCTTCATCCCTATTGTAAGCATTTTTAATATTCTCGCCTATGGTCTTGCCTGTAACTGTCATACATTCGGTATTGATGAGACCAATGTCAGCCAGTTCCTTCATCACCGCATATACGCCTCCCGCCTCGTTTAAGTCCTCCATATAAGTATTGCCGGCAGGTGCAAGGTGGCAGAGGTTAGGGGTTTTCTCGCTAATTGGGTTTGCAAATGCTATGTCAAAGTCAAAGCCAATCTCGTGAGCGATTGCAGGAAGGTGGAGCATGGAATTGGTAGAACAGCCAAGTGCCATATCCACTGTAAGTGCATTGATTATAGCTTCACGAGTCATGATGTCACGAGGTTTTATGTCTCTTCTAAACATTTCCATGACTGCCATTCCTGCGTGTTTTGCAAGCTTAATTCTCTCTGAATATACAGCAGGGATGGTGCCGTTGCCACGAAGTCCCATTCCAAGTGCCTCTGTAAGGCAGTTCATTGAATTTGCCGTATACATACCTGAGCAGGAGCCACAGGTTGGACAGGCTTTATTTTCATATTCCAGTACATCTTCTTCGCTTAAGTTCCCTGCTGCATAGGCTCCTACTGCCTCAAACATAGAGGAAAGGCTTGTCTTGCAGCCCTTTACCTTGCCTGCAAGCATAGGGCCGCCTGATACAAAGACTGTAGGTACATTCACCCTTGCAGCCGCCATAAGGAGACCGGGTACATTTTTATCACAGTTAGGTATCATAACCAATGCATCAAACTGGTGTGCAAGTGCCATACATTCTGTAGAATCAGCTATCAAATCCCTTGTAACGAGGGAGTATCTCATTCCCACGTGTCCCATAGCTATACCGTCACAGACTGCAATAGCAGGGAAGACCACAGGCATACCGCCTGCTTCTGCTACTCCAAGCCTTACTGCATCCACTATCTTATCAATATTCATATGCCCCGGTACTATCTCATTGTATGAGCTTACTATACCTACCATTGGCTTTTTCATTTCCTCGGCAGTAAAGCCGAGTGCATTAAACAAACTTCTTGCCGGTGCCTGCTTCATACCGGCTCTAGCGTTATCACTTTTCATCTATTATATCCTTTCTATCTCTTGTGCTATCCTGTCTCCCATTTCCTTACAACCGATTAAGGTATTACCCTCTCTGAAAATGTCTCCTGTCCTATAACCCTCTTTAAGCACTGATTTCACAGCCTCTTCTATGCTTTCGGCCTCTTTACTTAGGCCAAATGAGTATCTAAGGAGCATAGCTGATGACATTATGGTTGCGATAGGATTGGCCTTATCTTTGCCTGCTATGTCAGGAGCTGAACCATGGCTTGGCTCATAGAGGCCAAACCTGCCTTCTCCAAGGCTTGCAGAAGGGAGCATTCCTAAGGAACCTGTTACCATACTTGCTTCGTCTGAGAGTATATCTCCAAACATATTTTCAGTAAGAATAACATCAAACTGTGCAGGATTGGCTATTAGCTGCATGGCACAGTTGTCAACCAGCATATTGGTAAGCTTTACTTCCGGGAAATCCTTTGCGACCTCCGCTACCACCTGTCTCCAAAGCCTTGAAGAATCAAGCACATTTGCTTTGTCTACACTGCAAACCTCTTTTCTTCTACCTTGTGCAGCCTCAAAGGCCCTCCTTGCTACTCTTTCTATCTCATCCTCGGTATATACCAAGGTGTCTACTGCCTTCCTTTTTCCTTCTACTACTGTAGTGCTTCTTTCTCCAAAATAGAGTCCTCCGGTCAGCTCTCTGAAGATGACGAAGTCAAAGCCTTTTTCTCCTGTAGACTCCTTTAATGGGCAGGAATGTCTTAGCTCATCAAATAAAATCGCAGGTCTTATATTGGCGTAAAGCCCAAGTTCTTTTCTTATCTTAAGTAGTCCTGCTTCAGGGCGCTTTTCAGGCGGCAATTTATACCAAGGTGAAGTATCGGTATTGCCTCCAACTGCGCCAAGCAAAACCGCATCAGCAGCCTTTGCTGTCTTTACCGCTTCATCTGTAAGAGGGATGCCATACTCATCTATCGAGCAGCCACCCATAAGAATCTCATTATAGATAAACTTATGACCATATAGGGAAGCTATTCTATCAAGCACTTTGACGGCTTCATTCACTATTTCAGGACCAATTCCATCACCTTTTATAAGGGTAATATTAGCTTCCATATATTTTCTTCCTCCTGCTTACAAATGTTTCCCATAATAATACAATATGACCGCCTTAAATGCAAGGGTGTACCATTTATTAAACATAACAGTTTGGAATATTACTTATACTTAGGAATTATGAAACTAATTATTACCAAAAAGATTGTGCTATGCAAGCCTTATAACGCAGATAAATCCCTCTCCTTCTCTTTTCTCAAAATGTACTTTCCATCTGTGTAAGACTGCGATTTTTTTGACTATTTTAAGTCCCAAGCCATGACTGCCGCTACTAGGTTCATTAGCATAGTTTCTACTGTTTAACTTGTTTATAACCTCTCCTGAGACTCCCTTTCCATCGTCTCCTACTTCCAGGAAAATGTGACTTCTCTTATCATTATACAGTCTGACTATGATATTGCAACCATCTTCATTGTGCACAATCGAATTGTTGACCAGATTAACTAAAACTCTTTCCATCAAATTTTCATTTACCGAAAGTTCAAGATTGTCAAGGCTTTCATCTATTTCTATGTCAAATTGAAAATGCTCATCCTCAATCTGATTTATAAATTCAGTAAGTGTTTTTCTAAGTAATTTGCTAATTATAGCTTTATTCATTTCAAACTTACCAAAGCTAAAATCAAGTTTACTGGAAAGGTTCATATTTTCAACCAATCTGCGGATGCGAAGTCCCTGTACCTTAATTTGCTCAGCGTACTTGGAGATGTCTGTTCCTGCTTCTGAATCAAGAATCATATCAGTATTCCCTAGAATAATGGCAAGAGGTGTCCTTATATCGTGAGATACGCCTGCAATCCACTCTGTCCGCTCCCCTTCCCTGCGCTTTTGGTATTTTTTCTGTTGCAATACGGGAACAATAATTAGAACTAGCGCATTAATAAGCAGTATAAGAGGTGTCATAAGAATAACATTTCTAATATCATTTTTATTATATTCTAAAATATACTTCCATACCTGTTTTTCTTTATCTCCAATCACCAGAATCCCCTGCTTTACTATATAAGTATGAACCGGATATTCATCAAGGTAGTATCTTACAAATTTTACCACATCCTGAATACTATATTTCTTTTGCAATTCTTTAGGTAGTGATTCACTCCAAATAATCTCACCGTCCTTATTTAAAAGCATGGCAAATTGGTTATTCTTTACGATTCTTTCTTTTTCTTTATCATCTAACCTGTAATTCCCACCTTCCACACTAATATGTTCTATAAGATTGCTCTCATTCCAGTGAGCATCCGGTATATTTAAAACTAAAATTGCATATATTAAAGTATCCAAAATAAGAAGCACAAATGCCATTAGTATTATACCTGCGAAAAACTGAATTTTTCCCTTTTTTCTTTGTCTCATCTGTTTTTCTCCAATTTATATCCAAGTCCACGTACTGTCGTAAGAAATTCAGGCTTTGACGGATCCTTTTCTATCTTTTCTCTTAGATGGCGCATATGAACAATCAATGAACTTTCAAGTCCATAGTTGCCTTCAGGCCATACCGCATTGCATAGTGCATCCATAGTTACAATCTTTCCTCTGTTGCGGTAAAGTACCTGGAGCAAGGCAAGTTCTTTAGATGTAAGTGATACTTCTTTGCCCTCACGCTTCACAACTCCCGCATCTATGTCCACTACCACTTCCCCACACCTAAGTATAGCCGTTCCCTCTTCTAGTTTATATGTTCTTCTAAGAACAGCAGCAATCCTAAGAAGTAATTCTTTAGTAAGAAAAGGCTTTGTGATATAGTCATCTGCACCAAGTCCCAGTCCTCTTAGCCTTGCTGTATCTTCATCTCTTGCAGATAAAAATATAACCGGTATTTCTGATAAATAACCTAACTGACATAGTTTCTCGTATAGTTCAAAGCCATTCCCATCCGGAAGCATAACATCCAAGAGAATTAAATGGTAACTATTCCTAATTATGTTATCCTCAGCCCCCCTACAGTCCTCTGCCACATCTATGGAAGAATAACCCTCTCTTTTTAATATACTTACTACCAGGTCTGCAAGCTTTTTTTCATCATCTACTAACAATATTTTACAAGTTGTCTTATCCATATTTTCACCTCTTATATATAATACATTTACTATACAGCATTTTATATCAATACTCAACGAATCCTGCATTTCTTAATCTAACCTTAATGTTAACGCAATGTTTACATAATCTTCTTAATGTATCCTATCACTCGTAAACATAATACATCTTAAATTTTTTGGAGGTAAGGTTATGAATTATATTCTTGAAACAATGAATCTAAACAAAAAAAGCGGAAACTCATACCGTGTAAGGGAGCTATCCATGAAAGTACCCGTGGGCTCTGTGTATGGTTTTCTTGGTCCTAACGGTGCAGGAAAGAGTACTACTCTTAAGATGATACTAGGGCTCATTCATCCTGACTCAGGCGAAATCAAGGTCTTTAATCAAAAATTAAACTCCTCAAACAAGCTTTCCATCCTTGGCCAAACCGGAAGTCTTATAGAGAACCCGGGTGGATACGGGCACCTTACAGGTCTTGAGAATATGCAAATCATACAAAAACTAAAAGGAGTCAAAGAGGATGAAATCGAGCGCTCTCTTAAGACAGTCAGGCTCTTTGAGCAACGTGATAAAAAGCTAAAAAACTATTCACTTGGTATGAAACAGCGACTGGGAATTGCTATGGCACTGCTTGGCAACCCTAAACTCTTAATATTAGATGAGCCTACCAACGGCCTTGATCCTGCAGGAATACATGAAATCCGCGAACTGATTAGTTCACTGCCAAAAGAAAGGGGTATTACAGTGATTATTTCCAGCCACCTTCTTAGTGAAGTCGAACAGATGGCTGACTATGTTGGCATTATTAATAAAGGAAAAATGCTCTATCAGGGAACTCTTGCCGAATTAGAAACAAAGGGTGAGGGGCTTGAAGATGCCTTCCTTAAACTTACAGGCGGAAAGGAGTCATTATGACACATATAGTTGAACTTCCTAAATTAGTTCATATTGAATTTATGAAATCACGTCATAAACATCATTTTCTACTGCTTATTGCAATGTTAGTATTAAATTACTTTCTTCTGTTTAAGGGTATAAAAAATGATGGCCAGCAATGGTTGAATGTATTTTATGGAATTCCTTTAGTTAACAGCATTTTACTTTCAGTTTATATGGCAATTCTAGCCAGTCAGACTGTTGATGTCGAGAACAAAGGTACTATGTGGAATCTTATATCTACCTTGTGCAGCAAACGCAATATATTTCTGTCTAAAAATCTGTATGGACTTATTCATATTGTATTATTCTGTATCATACAGATGAGTTGTGTAGGTCTTTTAGGCAGGTTCCTTGGTTTTCACGGAAATGTACCTAATTCGGTCATTATGATTACCTTTTTTGCAGAAGTTATAAGTGGCATGATTTTGTTTCAGGTGCAGTGTCTGATTTCTCTCTTGTTTCCAAGCCAGTTTGCAGCACTCTCCATAGGCTTCGGAGGCACCCTCACAGGTTTATTCCTTGCCTTTATAAGCAAGATAGCATGGACTCCTTGGTCAGTTCTAATTTCTCTTGGCTGTGTAAGAATGGATTATGAGGAATCAACCCGTACTACGAATGTATTCTGGGAACTGCCTGCAACTACACAGATTGTTGTTGCACTAATTTATCTTCTTTGTACATTTTTGATCGGCCTGTACCTTTTCTCTGCAATAGAGCCCGGAGAAGCACTTGGAAGTAGCGGCCGTGTAAGGGCAACACACTCTCTACACAGCGGTATTCCTGCGGAACTAATTAAATTAAAGCGCAATCCTGTATGGATTCCTTTTATTCTGATTCCTGTAATATCCGCCATAATTGGAACATTTAATTTTACACAGAATCAAGGTATTCTTCATTATACCTGGGGTGATTTGTGGACACAGCACTCCATTTTCCTAAGTTTCTTTTTCCTTGCGCCGTTAATAGGAGTTGTATGCAGCCTTCAGTGGAGGATGGAACATCTGGGAAGCAATTGGAACCTCATTTTATCTGTGACATCTCCTTTTAAATTATTTAAGGATAAGTGGGCAGCTACCTCCTTTGTATCTTCGCTGTGCATTATATGGCTGGTAGTTATATATGTCGTTACCGGGAAAATTCTTGGTATTCCTGACAGCATACCTACGTTGTTCTGGAGCAGGATTCTTGCAATGCTTATCTCTGTGATGGCTATTACGGCAGTGCAAAATTTATTGTCACTTATATTACATTCTTTTGCATTACCTGTTGCCATTGCTTTCCTTGGATGCCTAAGCGGAGTTGCTTTCATTATGAAGGGCTTATACTTTCTGACGCCATATTCTTTACTGATATATGGAGCAGGAAGCACATCAATTACAGAAAATCTTAATCTTCCTATGGTTTTGATTTCGGCTTCTATATGGATTTTCGCTTCCATCGCAGTAGGCATATTATTCATAAAAAACACTGATGTAAGAACGCATGTCTAATTTTTGGTATAAGAAAACCGGCAGAGGATAAAGGCTAATATCTCTGCCGGTATGTGTATATCATGGATTCATCTATACATTTATCTCAGCCTCAAGTCCCAGCAGAGCCTTGTTTTCCTCAAGTATAGGCCTTATGACTTCCTTTAAGAAGTCCTCTACCTGCTCTTTGGAACGGCCTGTGTACTTGGACGGATCCATCTGTTTTTTTAGCTCTTCTAAGGTTATGTTAAAGGATGGTTCGGCTGCAATTAGTTCAAGGAGATTGTTGTCAAGTCCTCTTTCCTTTACATTCCTTCCTGCTTCCATAGACAAGGTTCTTATCTTCTCATGAAGCTCCTGCCTGTCTCCTCCTCTTTTCACTGCGTCCATCATTATATTCTCAGTAGCCATAAATGGAAGCTCCGCCATTATATGCTTCTCAATCACCTTCTCATAAACTACAAGGCCGTCAGCTACATTCATATACAAATCAAGGATGCCGTCTATAGCAAGGAAGGCCTCGGGTATAGACAGGCGCTTGTTGGCAGAATCGTCCAGAGTTCTCTCAAACCACTGGGTAGCCGCAGTTATGTAAGGGTTCATCAAATCGCTCATCACATACCTTGAGAGGGATGCAATACGCTCACTACGCATAGGATTTCTCTTGTAAGCCATAGCAGATGAACCTATCTGGCTCTTTTCAAATGGCTCTTCCACCTCTTTAAGATGCTGCAACAGTCTGATGTCATTTGAGAATTTGTGGGCACTTGATGCAATTCCCGCAAGTACATTAAGAACTCTTGAGTCCACCTTTCTTGAATAGGTCTGACCTGATACAGGGTAGCAGTCTGCAAATCCCATCTTCTTGGCAATTAACTTATCAATTTGCTTTATCTTCTCGTGGTCTCCGTCAAAGAGCTCCAAAAAGCTTGCCTGAGTACCTGTAGTTCCCTTTGAGCCAAGCAATTTCATGCTGTCTATAAGGTAGCAGATATCATCATAGTCAAGCGTAAGCTCCATAAGCCAAAGTGCAGCCCTCTTTCCTACGGTAGTAGGCTGTGCAGGCTGAAAATGAGTAAAGGCAAGAGTTGGCAGAGCCTTATATTTATCAGCAAAATCAGCAAGTTTGCTCATTACATTAACAAGTTTTTTCTTAACGAGTTTTAGGCCCTCAGTCATTATGATAATGTCTGTATTGTCCCCTACATAGCAGGAGGTTGCTCCAAGATGAATGATTCCCTTTGCCTTAGGACATTGTACTCCGTAGGCATAGACATGGCTCATAACATCGTGGCGGACTTCTTTTTCTCTTGCTATGGCTACATCATAGTTGATATCGTTTACATGCTCCTTTAGCTCTGCTATCTGCTCTTCGCTGATATTAAGGCCAAGTTCTCTTTCTGCTTCTGCAAGGGCAATCCACAGTCTTCGCCAGGTGGTGAATTTCTTATCCTGTGAAAATATGTACTGCATTTCCTTGCTTGCATACCTCCCTGAAAGTGGGCTGTCATAACGGTCTGTACTCATATTATCCTCCTGTGTGTAGATGGTGTTAAAATTGCTAACTTGTAATTGCTGTAGGAATTTCTGCAAATTACCGCTCAATTATTCACGCATTTAGCCTTCGGCTAAATGTGATTTCATCAAAATATCTGCGCAAGCACATAATTCTAAGCCTGCGGCTTAATTATGTGCTTTCTCGATATTTCGTGAATAATTTCGCTTAAGATGCTTAGTATTCTTGATTGAAAAGCTTACTAAATATAATTGTACTATACAGTGATTAGTCAATATAATCAAATCACTCGTTACTTTTTAGCTCATCACCGGACAGTTCTATGATATCAGTTAGTTCAGCTTCGGTCAAATTAGTATAGCTTGCAAGTTCTTTAAGTGTAGGTGATGAACCGTTTATTTCTTTCATTTTTTTGGCTGCGTCACTAACAAAGTTTACCTTTGCTGCCATAGCGTTTGCTGTGCTTTCTATCTCAAGGCTCTCTTCGATAAAGTCCTGCATTGCACTTTCTATTCTGCTCTCTATAAATTCTATTGGTTCTCTTTCACCCTCTTTGGACTTTAGTTCAGAAAGTCCAAGTAATAGTCCTACATTTCCTTCTGCTATCAGCTCCTTAAAATAATCTTCCGTTAGTTCAAATCCTCTCGCTATTTCCACTACTTTATGGAGTTTTCTTTCTATGTAGTCTGCTTCAGCCTTTTCATCTCCGCTAAGTATGAGTTTAATAAGCCTTTCTTCTTCTTTCGTACTCATCTTTTCTATGTCCCTTAGTTCTTCGAGGTACATATTTAGGAAGTCTGATTGATAGTTAAGTGTCTTCTTGGTGTTCTTCTTTTTTATTCCGCTTTTTTTCTCATAGCCTTCTCTTGCTGCTTCTTCAAGCTGTTCCTTCGCAGCATTTTCATATTTTTTAACCTCAGCCTCGATTTCTTCTTTAGTTTCGTAGCCTTCAATTGTAATATGTGATGCCGTAAGGTATGCAAAAATATGGTCAAACTGAGCATCATCAAGTTCTAAGTCTTCAAAAAATTCTCTTATATCACTTACGTGAACCTTATTTCCGCTAATCTGTGCCTGAGCCACAAGGTCTGCAAGGCGGGTAGCAAATTCATATTGTTTATCTGCCATTTTTCCTCCAAAGAATCCCCTTATCTTTACACTTTACGACTGAGAGATTCATAGTTTATATAATGATTTATACCATCTCTAAAGCATATTTTTCATACTTTTTCTCTGCTGCATTTTTAGTGAGCTTAAATTCCTTGCATAGCCTTTCTATTATTTTATCCTTACCCACTCCATATGCTATTCCTGCTGTTACTGTAGTAAGTAGCGATGCCTCTGTCTTCTCCTTATTTGCCTTCTTTTCTACTTTAGCAATCTTCTTTTCTGCCTTTTCTCTTTCTTCTTCACGAATTTCCTCTACAAACTCTTCCCATTTTGAACTCATA
>ERZ773196.2082-NODE-2082-length-10592-cov-17.039860_pt1 | contig 10592 bp, 10 predicted proteins | sample MGYA00581009_ERZ773196 | MGnify/ENA primary metagenome ERZ773196 (study PRJEB29015, sample SAMEA2738162) | human oral metagenome | biome: human oral; feature: human-associated habitat; material: saliva | place: China | collected 2243 ...
TATCAGTAAGATAATTATCCCCCACCATGACAATTTCTTGGCGTTCAAGTCCTAGGTGTTCAACAGCCTTATCCATAATAATCGCGTTTGGTTTTCCAATATAAACTGGTTTTACGCGAGTTGCTACTTCAAGAAGAGTAATCAGAGAACCAGCACCAGGTAAAAGTCCACGTTCTGTTGGAATATTTAAATCTGGGTTGGTACCGATAAAATAAGCACCTTTATGGATAGCTAGGGTTGCAGTAGCAAATTTTTCATAGTCAACTTGCCAGTCCAAACCTACAACCACATAGGCTGGATTTTCTTTATCTTCAACATAACCAGCTGCTCGAATGGCATCCTTGAGCCCTGCTTCTCCAATCACATAAACGGTCTTTTCAAGTCCTAGGTCATTCATGTAATCAATGGTCGCTAAGGTTGCAGTATAGATTGTCGATACAGGCGTGTCAATATTAAACTGATTGGCCAACATCTCTTGGACACTTTCAGGTGTACGAGTAGTGTTGTTTGTTACAAAAAGATAAGGAATTTCCCTTTTCTGCAGCTCATGAACAAAAGCTTCTCCTTCAGGGATGCGGTCTTTACCCTTGTAAATCGTTCCGTCTAAATCGATTAAATAACCTTTATAAGTCATACATTTCTTTCTAATCTGTGTTAATTTCTTGCCAAGTTATCTTTGCCTGAGCATTGATGTCACCTTCACTTGTGACCTGGTGATTGCTTTCTAGTTGATTCAATTCGTAACTAGAAGTAATCATGCCACCTGGTCGAACTTCCTTAACATACTTGAGGTTGATTTTTTTAGGAATATGATTGGTTAGGAAATCTGCCCCCATGACCTCAAAAATCCAGTCTAGGTATTTGCTGTTATTGACGTGGCCATTCATATCCAAGTCGTAAAAACGAACATGGTAATCTTTACTAATCGCATTTTCCAGCTCTGCATATTTTGGCCCACGAAGGAGTTTTTTAGAAAACTCAGATTGATAGGGTGCGACAATTTCTGGAACTACAGGATGAACCTTCCGACTCTCACGATCCATAAGGACAAAGGTGGCTACCATGTGAATAATTTCTTGACCAGCTTCATCATAAATAGTAAATCGACGGTAGCAAAATAGACGATTGTAAGTCAAGGCTTCCGTTTCAATTGTGATTTCCTCAGCAAATTGAGGTAAACGTACAACATCGATATCATAATCAGTGATAATCCAGACTAGATTATACTGTTCTAAAACATCCTTGTCACTCACTCCTAGATTAATTGATTGCATTCCTGATACTTGCAGGGACAACAAAATAACATCTGGCAACTTGATATGGCCATTCATATCAGCCATATCAAAAGGAATTTTCATCTTCATTTGATAAGTTAAGCCCATAATTCTACTCCAATATAAATCGTTCTGCTACTGTATCTCCTAAAAAGAGACCTTTTTTTGTCATTCGTATTTGTTGACCTTCTACTTGTAAAAGACCTTGATGACACAAATCTCTTACAACTTGACCATATAAATTGTCAAAAGATGTGCCAAATTTTTCTTCAAATCGTTTCATGGAAACACCTGACTTCTTACGAAGGCCAAGGAACATCTCTTCTTCCATTTGTTCCCTTAGACTCAGGTGCTCTTCATTGATGTGAGCATTGCCTTCTTCTACTGCCTTTAGATAATGGCGGATAGGCCCATGATTTTTATAGCGAACACCGTTTACATAGCCAGACGCACCTGCACCTATACCATAATACTCAGCATTATCCCAGTACATTAGATTGTGACGACTTTCAAAGCCAGGTTTTGAAAAATTTGAAATTTCATAATGCTCAAAACCACCTCTCTCTAATTCAGCAATGATATATTCAAACATTTCAGCCTCTACTTCTTCTTTAGGAAGTGGTAACTTCCCACGACGCATACGATTCATAAAGACCGTATGGTTTTCCAAAATCAAGCTATAGAGACTCATGTGGGGAATATCCAAAGCGATGGCCTTGGCAACATTGTCCTTAACCTGGTCCATAGTCTGACCAGGAAGAGCGTAGATCAAGTCAATGGAAATATTATCAAATCCTGCTAACTTGAGACGATCAATATTTTCATAGATATCTTTCTCCAAATGACTACGACCAATTTTTTTCAGCATTTTGTCATCAAAGGTTTGGACACCCAGTGAGACACGGTTGACTGCTGAATTTTTCAAAACTGCAATCTTATCCTCATCCAAATCACCGGGATTAGCCTCAATGGTTAATTCTTCTAAGACTGACAAATCTAAGTTTTTAGTCAATCCATCCAGAAGCACCTCTAACTGTGGCGCAGACAAGGCTGTCGGTGTTCCTCCCCCAATATAGAGAGTACGCAACTTCTGAATGTCATAAGAATGAAATTCTTGCAGTAGATGTTCTAGATAGCTGTCTACTGGTTGATTTTTAATAAAGACCTTAGAAAAGTCACAATAATAACAGATTTGTGTACAAAATGGAATGTGCACATAAGCTGATGTTGGTTTCTTCTGCATAGTATTTATTATACCACAAAGACTTGCCTCAAGAAAAAAATCACCATCTCCGACTCTAAGGGAATCAAAAATGGTGATTTCTATTTTAATCTTCTTTGATTTCGATGATGATTTCTTGACCGTCTTCTGGGTCTTCAACAACTACTTTTTCTTCCAATTGTTCCTTGAGACTGTTCAAGGTCACTTTTGAAGCTTCAGTCGCTTGTTGAGCTAAAGATTTAGATTTTTCAAGAACTGAATCCAAGGTAATTTCGCCTGATTCTACTTGTTCTTTTGTCTTTAGAACAAAATCTCTGGTTTGTTCTTTGACTTCTGTCAATTTTTCAAGAGCTTGTTCCTTAGCATATTCTGGATTTTCTCTCAGATCTTCAATAAAGTCTTGTGCCTGACTAGTAACACGTTTCCCTTTTTCACTTGTTAGAAACAAGGCAACAGCCACACCTGAAACAGTTCCTAAAAGGATTGATGATAATTTACCCATGAGCTATCTCCTTTTTATTTTTTAAAAAATTTACTTGCAATACGAACGGCAGATAAACCTGCACTAGTCTTTAATGTTTTTGAACCTGCAGATGATGCTTTTTTACTCAAGACACGAGCCTGCTCATTTAAGTCAGAGACAGAAACAGAAAGGTCTGCAACTGCTGTAAAGAGTGGATCAATGGTTGCAACTTTAATATTGATATCATCAGCAAGAACATTGACCTTAGCAAGAAGTTCGTTTGTGTGATGTAGAGTGACATTTACATCTGAAGTTAGCGTTTTAACAGTATTTTCTGTTTCATCAATTACACGTCCAACTTTTTGAAGGGTAATAATCAAATAAACAATAAATACAATCAAGGCAATAGCCACAAAAATATAAGCAACTTCTAACATTTTAATTCTCCTTTTTTACATTATAAAATGGTGCTTTTTTCCGATTTTGATAAACGATAATATAAATACCAAGTCCAATTAATAGAACAGACAACCACTGAGATACTCGAAGTCCAAAGAACATGAGACTATCTGTACGCATGCCCTCAATAATCATACGCCCAAATCCATACCAAATTAGATAAAAAGCTGTGATATGACCACGACGAATACCTTTTAATCGACGTCTAAAAATAACAATTAAAGCAAACCCAATCAGGTTCCAGATAGATTCGTATAAGAAGGTTGGTTGTCGATATGAGCCATCAATATACATTTGATTCTTAATGAAACTAGGCAAGTAGTCAAGATTCTCTACAACTGCACCGTAAGCTTCTTGGTTAAAGAAGTTCCCCCATCGTCCTAGACTCTGAGCAATCATAACGCTAGGAGCTGCAATATCCAAGAAATCCCAGGTATTGATTAATTTACGGTCTGCGAAAATATAAAGTACAATCGCTCCGGTAATTAGACCGCCGTAAATCGCAAGACCACCATTCCAGACAGCAAATATCTCCCCTAAATGTTGGCTATAATAGTCAAATTTAAAAATAACATAGTAAAGTCTCGCGCCGATGATTGACAAAGGGAAAGCCACTAAGATAAAGTCCAGAATATCTTCTGATAAGATTTTCTTTTTAGGAGCTTCTTTACTTGCCAAATATACCGCTAAGATAAGACCGGAAACGATACAAAGTGCATACCATCTAATGGCAAATGGACCTATTTGAAAAGCAACTGGATCAATCATTTTGCACCTCGTTCTTTTCAATTAATTTCGTCAATCTTTCTTCAAACAGACGCGTCGCATCAAAGCCCATGTCTTTTGCACGATAATTCATAGCTGCCGCCTCGATAACAACAGAAATATTGCGCCCTGTTTTAACTGGGATGCGGATACGTGGAATGGTAACTCCAGAAACTTCTAGTTCTTCAGCATTATTTCCTAAGCGATCAAAGGTCTTATGTGTATCATAATTTTCCAAATAAACAGCTAGCTGAACTTGTGAAGAATCCTTAACTGCACTAGCACCGTATAGACTCATGACATCAATGATCCCTACTCCACGAATTTCAATCAGATGTTTCAAAATTTCAGCAGGTTCACCCCAGAGAGTCATTTCATCCTTAGAATAGATATCTACTCGATCGTCTGCCACCAAGCGGTGACCACGTTTAACTAGTTCTAAACCTGTCTCACTCTTACCAATTCCACTATCACCTTGAATGAGAACACCCATACCATAGATATCCATTAGGACACCGTGTACACTAGTACGTTCTGCTAGACGAGAATCAAGATAACTAGACAGTTCTCCAGAAAGACGACTTGTAGCTGTGCGACTTGTTAAAATTGCGATCTTACATTCTCTAGCTGCCTTCAACATTTCCTCTGGAACTACCAAACCACGGGCAACAATGACCGCAGGTGTCTCCGGTTGAAACATTTTTTTCAAGACATCGTAACGATTTTGAGATGGCATAGAGACTAGGTAAGACCATTCCTTCATCCCCAACAATTGAATACGCTCTGGGGTATAGTAATCAAAATAGCCTGTCATTTCAAGACCAGGTCGCGTTATATCTGCAGTATTAATTTCCTTTTCAAGTAATTCAGGCTCCCCATAGACAACGTCTAATCTAAGCTTATCAATTACTTCTTTGACTAAAACCGACATATATTTCTCCTTAAATCGAGTTCTCTTACTATTATATCAGATTGTAGGAAGAAGTTTGTATTTTTTACCGTGTTTACGCTATTAATTTATCTGATAATATTTGAACGATACAAAAAAGGATTAAACAACAAATTGTTGTCTAATCCTTCTGACTATTATTTCATAATAGATAGTGCACTTTAGTTATCTTGTTTCTTTAAGCCCAAGACTCCAAGACCAGCTACCAAGAGTGCTACACCAGTCGCAAACAATGATTCTTTAGAACCAGTATTTGGCAATTCCTTTTTAGGTTCAGATGTTGTAGACGTAGTTTCAGGTCTTGTTTCTTCAGTTGTCTTACCTGAAGGAGTTTCTTCACTTGATTTACCTGGAGTTGGCTCAACTGTTGTAGTAGTTGTTGTTGGCTCTACTGTCGTTGTGGTTGTTGAAGTAGTCGTTGGCTCTTCTGTTGTTGTCGTTGTTGAAGTAGTCCTTGGCTCTTCTGTTGTTGTCGTGGTAGTTGTAGTCGTTGGCTCTACTGTCGTTGTGGTTGTTGAAGTAGTCGTTGGCTCTACTGTCGTGGTAGTTGTTGAAGTAGTCCTTGGCTCTACTGTCGTTGTAGTTGTTGAAGTAGTCGTTGGTTCTTCTGTTGTTGTCGTGGTAGTTGTAGTCGTAGTACTAGTTGTTGTTGTCGTAGTTTGTTCAACTTTTTTATACCAGTGGATACGATTTCCTTCACGATCTTTTTCTGTTTTTACAAACTCATAACCATCAATAGTAGCTGGATCTTTCCAACCCTTATCCTGTGGTTTAAGATTTTCTTTTGTATCGATATCTTTGTAGTCTGTGACAAGCGTATCAAGAACTAATTGTGCACCTGCAGAGTCATTAATGATACGGTAAATATAGATACCCTTTGAATTTTTCCCATCAATAGTTGCCGTAGCTACTTTCGAAACATCATATTGCATTTTTTCAAGATCAATCTTAGATTTATCGATGATATTAATACGGTTTTGACCAACACCGAAGAATACACCTAGTTCTTTTGGAACATCTCCTGAAATCATTTCAAGTGTGATTTTCTTAGCTGAAACTGAAGTTACTTTAAACTTAGGTGCTACACCTGTCGGGAACACATAAGCACCGTATTGGTTAACACTATAGCTACTATAGACAGGTAAGATAAAGTAAGCTTGGTGTGTGTCGCCCACTTTAATTGCATCATCTCCACTTGTTTTCCACTCGATACCTGAAGCATCGTTGAATTCTAATTCAACAGTTGAACCAACCTTCATCCCTTCTCTTCCACGAACTTGGAATTGTGTAGACGTTTCATATGAGCCATCTGCATTGAACTTAATTGTATTTCCAGAAGGTGTGAAGTGAATTGAGTTTGTTTCTGTCGCAAATTGTTCTACTTTCGGAATATCTACTGTACTTGTCACAGAAGAAGATCCCACTTTAATCACTTGGTTTAAAGTGTAGTCTTTATTTGCGATTACAGCTCCATTATAAGCGTTATCTGATTTAATTTGGAACTTGACTTGTTTCAATACATCTGGTTTTTCAGCTTCAATAGCTTTCGTAAATGTAATTTTTAATGTCGCGCGTGTTGATTCCAATTCAGCTTGTTGCATTTGAGCTGTATCGTTTGAACCTTGACGTGCTTTATTGACGTTTTCGAACGAAACAATTGAAATTTTACCAATTGTCTTACCTTCGTAAGTGACATCCTTGCCATTTAATTGATTTAACACAGCGACGTTTTCTAATGTAACTGTAACATAGTCGCCTTCTTTCACATCATCTTCTGTAAGTGAAAAAGAAAGGTCTACATCTGTATAGTATTCATAATATTTAATATCATGGTTTTTAATAGTTCCAGTCACTTCTGCAGCTACCTCTTTTGCTTCACGTGCAGGAGTTTCTGTAGTTGTCACAGCTTCAGCACTAGTTGTTGCTTCAGCATTTGTTGTAGAAATTTGCTCAGCTGTCGTTGTTTCTTCAGCAGTAATGATTTCTTGACTTTGAAGAGCAGCCAAAAGCACACCTGTAGACAATAAAGTGATTAATAATTTCCCAAACCTTTTCTGGTTTTTCATCCCTATTTACCTCCGTGTAAAATTACACTATTTTATTACAATTTTACTACATTTGTCTTTCAAAATCAATTGAAATGTATGATTGTTTTTATATTTCAAATAAATTATTGAATAACTTCTACAATTTTTTGACCAACGAATCAATTTAGACAGATCTATATTTGATAATTGTAGGTGAACATCTATTTCTTAGTAAGCAAGTGATTTATTTAGAAAATAACACAATCATCATTTCAATACTTTAGCCAAATCAACGGCAAATCGATCAACATCTATTACCAAATTCCTTCCTGATTTTTCTATGTGAATTCTCGGAAGTTCATTTTTTAGTATTTTGTTTGCATCAGCCATATCTTGTGGATAGATATAGAACTGTTGTCCTTGTGGAAACTGATTTTGAACTTGCCATTTTTCAAATTCACGCAGAAAAGTCTTATGAGACGGCATACGAACCTCTTCAAACATGGAATCATCAAAATATTTCACCAATCGATAAAGACCATGAACTTCATCAGCGAAGCATTTATCTATCTTCTCAAAGGGATAACCCCGTCTCTAATAAGCTAGGCATAAGTTTTGTAAGTTTTGGCTTATCCCAGCTGCGTCTTTTCTTGCCAAGTTTATAAAGTAACGAACAGAAAATTCTTCCATACCTGTTCTTTTTTTCTTCTCTAGAAACTGTTGTGCCAATATGATAGACTCCGATAATCTGTCTCCGTCCTGATAATAAAGAGCGTGCAAAAGATTGATGACATTTTGGGGATAATAGGTTCCTTTCAGTAAAGGCAAGTCTTTTGGTATATAAGATGAAATGACTGAAAAATCGTTACATGCAAAAGAGGTAAATAAGCCCCTCAAAATACCATCTGTATAGATTGTTCCACTTGCAAGCAAACCACCTCTAATCAATTCTTCTCTTCCTGTTTGCCACAGAGCATTATTTAATTGTTTGTAATCTCCGTCTAAAAAGGCTATATAGTATGCAAAATACTTGATATCATCTAGCAATAAGCTACTGTACAACTTTGTCCTTAAAACATCATCGGACAATACTTTCGAATCCTTCAAATACTTTTGAAAAATCCTCTGATTAGACTCTTCAAATTCCTGCCAGTTTATAGGAGTTGAATAATAACCCCAATCCTTAAAGCGTTTTTCGCGTAACTTTTGATATTCTTTTATATACTCTTTCATAAGTTCATCCTATCTCTAAACAGTGTGCAAAAAAAGACTAGACAAGTCTAGCCTTTTACTTCAATTAGAATTTTTTACGTTTACGAGCTGCTTCTGATTTACGTTTACGTTTTACAGAAGGTTTTTCATAGAATTCACGTTTGCGTGTTTCTTGAAGAGTACCAGCTTTAGTAACCGCACGTTTGAAACGACGAAGTGCATCGTCAAGAGATTCATTCTTACGTACTACTGTTTTAGACATTTTTTTCACTCCCTTCAAGTTCAAGATCTATTCTATTTTACATGGAATGATATAAATTGTCAAGAAAAAATAGTGTAATCTATTCATTTTATTCATAAAAAAAGAGGACATTAGAGCCCTCTTTTAAAAATTATAGTTGTTTTAAATCAATTATTTAGAAGAATTCTTTTTCAGAACTAGAGCACTTGCAAACATCACAACACCTGCAATAACTAGTGCTAAACTAGTAGACTCCCCAGTATTTGGAAGTTTTGGTTTTTCCTCAGTTGTAGTCGTACCAGGAACATCTGGTTTTGAAGTTGTTGTTGTCGTTGAAGTTGTTGTTGGCTCTTCTGTTGTTGTCGTTGTTGAAGTTGTCGTAGGCTCTTCTGTTGTTGTCGTACCAGGAACATCTGGTTTTGAAGTTGTTGTTGTCGTTGGCTCTTCTGTCGTTGTTGTCGTTGAAGTAGTCGTTGGCTCTTCTGTTGTTGTCGTTGTTGAAGTAGTCGTTGGCTCTTCTGTCGTTGTCGTTGTTGAAGTAGTCGTTGGCCCTTCTGTCGTTGTTGTTGTTGAAGTTGTTGTGGTTTGTTCTTTTGGATTGACAATTGTTTTGGTAACTGACTTATCTGCTCCAAAATCCGTTGCATTTACTTCTGTATCTGCAGCATTCATAACATAACCTTTTGGCGCTTCAACTTCTGTAAGAATATACTTATCTTTTAAAAGGCCAGTTACTGTAATTTTTCCTTCAGCATCTGTAACGTATTCTCCAATAACTTGATTATTAGCTTGTCGTACGACTTTAAACTTAGCACCAGCTACTGGTTGATTTTCATCATCGACTTTATGAATATTAATCGTAAATACGTATCCGACCCCAGAACCACCTGATACTTGAACGACAGTGGATTGCTCAACATATTTGATAGCCTTTCCTTTACCTTTTAGGACAGCATCATTATTTAATACTTCTCCGTCTGCTGGTGAATAATTGGCTTGAACATTATATTCAATGCGGTATTGGTCATTTTCTGTGATATCACCAAGTTTAATAACAAATGACTGGCCATCTTCACTTACTGTAACAGTATGTTGGTCTGTCACATCTGTTCTATCTGTAAATTCCCAAAGACCAGCCACATAGTCAAATTTACCTTTGATTACTCGAATACTATCTTTGATATAAGTTGCGTTAGAAAACTTTAATGTATCTTCTACTGTAGCATCTTGAAGATTTTCCTTCGTACGGTTGATTGAAATGGTGTAAGAAAGTGTCTTTTGATCTTCACTACTTACCCATCCAGTTTTAGAAAACAACACAGGATTTCCATCTCCAACACCAGTGAAGTTAACTTTTCCAACTACCGTTGTTTTTCCATTAATGGTAACCTCGATAGGAATTTCTCCTTCTTCAGGATGTTTTTGGAAATCTACTCGAGTATAGACATAAAAAGAACCTTTGGTATCAGAGTGTTTTTCTACGTAATCTGTATAAGTTAAAACGATATGTTTTTTTGTTTCATCAATTTTAGCATTTGCGATTACTTCATTTGTGTTTTTATCACGAATCTCAAAATTTTCTGATTCTATATAGAGTAATTCTGACAAATCTACAACAGTTGTATCTCCAGCCTTAACATCCTTATCTGTTAAATCATAATTTGCATTAAGCCTGAATGTAACCCACTGCTGCAAATCTTTATCAAGATTACCACCTTTTTCATTCGTAATATTGAGTGAAGTAATTGTGTCAACAGTCTTGCCACTGGTTGTATTTTCTGCAAAAGCTTTGCTCAAGCTAAGAGAAAATATAACAGTAAATACGAAAATCATAAACGAAAAAAATGTAATTTTTTTCTTATTCACCTTGAATTGTCTCCTTAAATTTAATTGTTTAACAGTAAACGAATTCAGTATACCAGTATTTTTTATTAAAGTCTAGTTTTAATCATAAAATAATTTGAAATATAATTACAAAAT
>ERZ773196.2087-NODE-2087-length-10565-cov-2.381732_pt1 | contig 10565 bp, 8 predicted proteins | sample MGYA00581009_ERZ773196 | MGnify/ENA primary metagenome ERZ773196 (study PRJEB29015, sample SAMEA2738162) | human oral metagenome | biome: human oral; feature: human-associated habitat; material: saliva | place: China | collected 2243 ...
CGTGGCGAGGGCGAAACTGATATACGCCTTTTTGAGTTGTCCGGTGGAGAGGGTGCTGAAGTTGACGTCGGGCGACAAGTCGAATTGTCGGAGGTTTTCGAGCAATAGCTCATCGGAAAAATGCGGATAGAAGTCGCGATGCAGCGACACGTAGCGCGAGAGTTTCATGGAGGGCAGCTCGATGTGCTCGGGCACCACGAAGAGATCGGCGAGCACCGCCGGGTTTCGATCGCAGACCGGGCGCTGTTCGAGGCGCACCTCCCCTTGTTGTGGGCGCAGCAATCCGGCCATGAGATAAATCAGTGTCGATTTTCCGGTGCCGTTCTTCCCGAGCAGGCCCACAATTCGCCCGGCGGGGAGGTGGAGGGTGACGTCGCTGAGCACCTCTTTCGGGCTGTTGCTGTAGCGAAAATGGAGTTGTTGCAAGTCAATCATATCGTCATCGTGTGAAGTGTTTTGGTGTAATACTGTTGTAGTACACCGCAAAAGTAGACATCTCTCCCTTGTTGACCAAATAAAAAGGAGACTAATTTTTTGTATCCGCCTCGGATTAACACACCGATGGTGATATTTGAATGAGAACTTGTTGTTTTGTCAATTTTGTTGGAGCTGAGATGAGGCATGAGCGAGGATAATGACGAAAAGTTCCCGTGTGTTTCAAAAAAGTTCCCCGCTTTTCGCGAAAACACGGGGGCTTTCGCGAAAGAGCCCCCGTGTTTTTCTCGTCGGGCGGAAGGGGCCATTGCGCGCCGCGAGTGAACGAAGGCGCAGGTGGAGGGCGTTCGTGCACGGTTGGGGCGAGTGGTCGGCGGTGTGCGGGGAGCGGGTGGAGTGCCGGCGGAGACGTCGCAGTGCATCGGCGTTTTGAGTTGAGCGCGTAGGTTTTCGCAGTGAAGGGGCGGCAGCGGTGGGTGGCGCCACGGCATCCCGTGCGAAAATGAGCGTTTTCGTTTCGTCGCGCTTCGGGCCGACGCCGCTCGGTCGGCAGATCAGAGCGAGCGCCGCGCACCGAATGGCGCTCCATAGCCCACCGCGTGTGCGCCGCGCGCGAGGTAGCGGTCTTTGCCGCTCAATTATTCGCCGACTCAGTTTGCTATATCACGCAGAATTTCTAATTTTGCACCCTAACGGCGAAAGTGTGCCGTTTCCCCCTACATCTCGTACAAGATTCCCCACCTATATGGAAAAAAGAAAAATTCAGTTCTCGCTTGTCTATCGCGACATGTTCCAGAGTTCCGGCAAGTTCCAGCCCCGCAAGGACCAGTTGGAACGCATTGCACCGGTCATTGTCAAAATGGGTTGCTTTGCCCGTGTTGAGACCAACGGCGGTGCCTTCGAACAAGTGAACCTTCTGGCCGGTGAGAACCCCAATGAGGCCGTGCGCGCCTTCACGAAGGCGTTTAACGAAGCGGGCATTAAGACCCACATGCTCGACCGCGGTCTCAACGGCTTGCGCATGTTTCCCGTGCCGGCCGACGTGCGTCGTCTCATGTACAAAGTGAAGCACGCGCAAGGTACCGATATCACGCGCATCTTCTGCGGTCTGAACGACGTTCGCAACATCATTCCTTCGATCAAATACGCCATCGAGGGCGGCATGACCCCCCAGGCCACGCTGTGCATCACCACCTCGCCGATCCACACGGCCGAATACTATGCCGGCATCGCCGACCAACTCATCGAAGCCGGCGCGCCCGAAATCTGCCTCAAGGACATGGCCGGTATCGGTCAGCCCGCTATGCTCGGTAAACTCTGCCGCATGATCAAGGAAAAGCACCCCGAGGTGATCGTGGAATACCACGGCCACACCGGCCCCGGCCTTTCGATGGCTTCGATCCTCGAAGTTTGCCGCAACGGTTGCGACATCATCGACACCGCCATCGAGCCGCTCGCTTGGGGTAAGGTGCATCCCGACGTGATCTCGGTGCAGAGCATGCTCAAGAACGCCGGTTTCGACGTGCCCGAGATCAATATGGACGCCTACATGGAGGCGCGCAAACTCACGCAGGAGTTCATCGATGAGTGGTTGGGCTATTTCATCAATCCCGGCAACAAACTCATGTCGTCGCTCCTGCTCGGTTGCGGTTTGCCCGGCGGAATGATGGGCTCGATGATGGCCGATTTGGCCGGTGTGCGCGAAGCCATCAACGCCAATCGCCAGAAGAAGGGCGAAGAACCCCTCTCGGAAGACGCCCTCTTGGTGAAGCTCTTCGACGAAGTGGCTTATGTGTGGCCGCGTGTGGGGTATCCTCCCCTCGTTACGCCCTTCAGCCAGTATGTGAAGAACATTGCTTTGATGAATCTCCTCACCGAGTCGATGGACAAACCCCGCTATTCGATGATGGACAACGCCATCTGGGGTATGATCCTCGGCAAGAGCGGTAAGTTGCCCGGCGAATTGGCGCCCGAAATTGTGGCTCTGGCCAAGGAAAAGGGCTACGAATTCAGCACCGAAGACCCGCAAACGAACTATCCCGACGAGCTCGACCGCTTCATCAAGGAGATGGAAGAGAACGGTTGGGATCGCGGTCAGGACGACGAGGAACTTTTGGAATTCGCCATGCACGAAACGCAATATCGTGACTACAAGAGCGGAGCAGCCAAGAAGCGTTTCCTCGCCGATCTCCAAGCGGCCAAGGACAAGAGCGCCGCATCCGGTCTCACCCCCGAGGAGGCCGCCGCACTCAAGCACGCGAAAGCCGACGCCATCGTGGCACCTGAAAGCGGTATCGTGCTTTGGGAAATCGGTGGCGACGCCGAAAGTGTCAAGTCCATCGAGCCTTTCATCGGAAAAGAGTACAACGAAGGCGATTTCTTCTGCTACATCGAGAACGGCTTCGGCAAGATCCTCGAAATCCCCGCAGCACTGGGCGGCAAATTGGTGGAAATCAATGCCAAACAGGGTAGCCACGTGCAGAAGGGCGATGTGATTGCCTACATCGAACGCTCGTTCCGCGACTAATCTCACCGACTGCTGTTCGGCAGTCGGCATCTACAAGGGGCGAATCGAGGACAGCGGGATGTTGCTTCCCGCAGTTCGCTCGTTCTCCCGATCATTCCCTTTGACCTTCTCGCGCCCGTCGCGGTGCGAGGAGGCTCAAAGGCTTTTTAATTTCATCTTGTCGCTGCCATGCTCCACCGTTTGTTGCATTTCCGCCTGACCGTTCTGCTGACGCTGGGCATTCTGGTTGTGTGTTTGCTTCCTGTTCCCGAAACGCCGCTCGAAAACGTGCGCTTCATCGACAAGTACACGCACATCTTGCTCTTTGGCGGTTATGCGTGGGTGCTGTGGTGCGAAAGCGCCCTGTATCGGCGCAGTGCTGTGCGCGAAGGTCGTGTGGAAACGGGTCGCCGTTCTTTCAACCGCTCGCTACTTCTGCTCACCGTGGGCTGGCCTGCGCTGTTCGGTGGGCTGGTCGAAGTGCTGCAAGCCACGCTGACGACTTGCCGTTCGGGCGATTGGCTCGATTTTCTGGCCGATGCCTTCGGAGTGTTGCTCGCACTCGCGGCGGGTATTCCCACCTATCGTTTCCTTGTGCGCTGAATAGCCTTTTTCTTTCCCCTCCATCAAAACTCCCTTGCCATGCATTTCCTTTACCTTGCCGACGACCATGCCGATTGGCTCACTTTGCGTCCGACAACTTCGGATCAAGCTGCTCCGCTCTTCGATTATGACCGACGAGAAGTGGCAAAAGGAGGCAATATGATCGGTGCGGTGCGCGAATTGGCCGTGCATTGGCGCGCAGATCGGGGAAGCGCATCCGTAAATGTGGGAGTGCTTTCGCCCGCCACGGTGTTGCCCTTGGCCGAGTTTGAGGAGTCTACGGTCGAAACGGTCTATCAATTCGTTTTCGATGGGCGGCGCGCACCGAAAACGCCGCGCCGCGTGTTCTACGACATGTTGCCTTCGTCAAATGGTGTGTTGCTTTTCGGCGTAGAGGAGCGAAATTGCGCTGAGATTGAGCAGGAACTGGGCGAAGTGCATTACTTTTCGCCGTTCAGCGGTTTGTTGCAATGGATGGCCGGGCGCAAACAGACGGCCCGCCAGCGACGAATTTTTGTACATTGCCGGTCGACGCAAATTGACGTGGCCTATTTCGAGGGACACCGCATATTTGCCTTCAACACGTTCGACGTGCAAACGGCCGACGACGTTCTTTACTTCACTTGCCAGTTGGCGCGACAGTTTGATGTGGATTTTTCTGCGACGCCGTTTATCATTTGTGGGCGGGCGGACAAGATGCCGGTCGTTGCCGCATGTTTCCGTCCCTTTGTGGCGGAGGTGGAATGTGTCGATGCCGCGCCGGAATTCGATGGCCACCCGCTGACCGAATTATCTCTACTTCCATTTGAATTACTGACCAATTTATTGAACTGATGCGCATCATCACCGGAAAATACAAGGGCAAGCACTTTGAAGTTCCCCGCTCGTTCAAGGCACGCCCCACCACAGATTTCGCAAAAGAAAACCTGTTCAACGTGCTGCGTGCGTATGTTGATTTCGAAACCACGCGGGCGCTCGATTTATTTGCGGGGACAGGGAGCATCACCCTCGAACTGTTGAGCCGTGGATGTCCGGAAGTGGTGAGTGTAGAGCGCGACCGCCAGCATTTTTCCTTCGTGCGAGCGGCGGTGGAACACTGCACTGCCGGCGACGATGAGGCGCATTTTCGCGTGCTCAACGCCGATGCGCTGCGCTTCATCGCCAAGAGTGCCGAAGCTTTCGACCTCGTTTTTGCCGATCCCCCCTATGCCCTGCGCGAATTGCCCGAATTGCCCGATCGCGTGATGGGAAGTCGCCTGTTGAAGCCCGGCGCTTTGTTCGTGCTTGAGCACGGAAAAGACCAAAATTTCTCGGCGCGGCCCGATTTCTTGGAGCATCGCGTCTATGGTTCCGTCAACTTCTCTTTTTTCCGCAAGGCGGAAGCGAACAAATGACGGTAGGAACACTTTTCGAACAGAGCATTGCCGCAGAGTTCCCGCACGATTTCACACCCCACCAGCGAGAAGCTGTGGCAGAGATCGGGAGTTTCCTGGCCGACCCGCGCAACGACCGGGCTTTTGTGCTGCGCGGCTATGCAGGAACGGGCAAGACATCGCTGGTATCGGCCGTGGTGCGCGTTTGGCGCAGGCTGCAGCGCCCCGTTGTCCTCTTGGCGCCGACAGGACGCGCGGCAAAAGTCTTTTCGCTCCACGCCGGTATGCCGGCACACACCATCCATCGCGTCATTTACCGCCAGAAATCTTTCGAAGGTGAGGATACGCAGTTCGATCGAGGGTGGAATCCGGCGAAATCAGCCTTGTTCATCGTCGATGAAGCCTCGATGGTGGCCAACAACGGCGGAAACAGCCTCTTCGGCACGGGCCGTTTGCTCGACGACCTGATACAATATATATATAGTGGCGAGAGTTGCCGTCTGATGATGGTGGGCGACACGGCGCAGCTCCCACCTGTGGGCGAAGAAGAGAGTCCCGCACTGCAAAAGAGCGTACTCGAGAGCTACGGACTCCATGTTCGCCTGTGCGAGTTGACCGATGTGGTGCGACAGGCCTCAGCTTCAGCCGTTTTGCGCAATGCCACGCGCCTGCGTTGCCAGATCGGCACGCTGTCGGGCGCACCTTTGCCGGCAGATGAGGACTTTGATCTCGATCGCTACGTGAATGCGGATGGCATGCCCCTGATCGAAGTGGCGAAAGGCACCGAGACCCAGCTCATGCCCGGCGACGAACTCATCGATGCACTCGAACAGAGTTACAGAGCGTGGGGAACTTCCGACACCATCGTGGTGACGCGCACCAACAAGCGCGCCAATATTTTCAACAACGGCATACGCTCGCGAATTTTAGAACGGGAAGACGTGTTGGAACGCGGCGATTTGGTGATGGCAGTCAAGAATAATTACTATTGGACGGTAAAAGCCGCCGAATCGCTCCCCGAGGGAGAACGCGTGCCCATGGCTTTCATCGCCAACGGCGACACTGCCGAGGTGGTTCGTTTCAGAAATGTGCACGAAATGCACGGATTCACGTTCGCCGACGCCACATTGCGTTTCGGCGACTACGACAATTGGGAAATGGAATGCCGCATTCTGCTCGACACCTTGCAGTCGGAGGCACCGGCGCTCACGCGCGAAGAAGCGGCGCGCCTCTACGAATCGGTATATGCCGATTATGCCGACATTGCCAACAAGCGCGAGCGCATGAAAGCCATTCGACAAGATGCTTACTACAATGCGTTGCAAATCAAGTACGCTTATGCGGTGACTTGCCACAAAGCACAAGGCGGACAATGGCACGAGGTCTACGTAGATCAGGGTTATATTCCGGAAGACATGGATCCGGTGGCCTATTTGCGCTGGCTGTACACCGCTTTTACCCGCACTTCCGATAAACTATACTTGGTCAATTGGCCAAAAGATCAAATCTACGACATCAATGATCGCAATACTGATTAACGTACTGGCTGTTTTGGTGGGAAGTGCGGTCGGCGCGCTGGCCAAACGCGGAATCACCGAGAAATACATCACCGTGCTCAACACCGCCATGGGCTTGGCCGCTTTGGTGCTGGGCGTCAATGTGGCGCTGACCAACATGCCCAAGAGCCATTTTCCCGCCTTATTCATCTTCTGTTTGGCTTTGGGCGGACTGTTGGGCACCGTGCTTCGTCTCGATGAGCGCATGCAGGAAGCCACACGCCGCGTGTCGAAGACCGGAAGCAACCTCACCGAAGGCATCACCACGGCCGTCTTGTTCTGCTGTGTCGGCACGCTCTCCATGATGGGCCCCGTTTTGGCCGCACTCAAGGGCGATAACACCTACTTGATGACGGCCGCCACGCTCAATTTGGTGACCATGATCGTCGTTGCCTCCAGTTATGGCTTTTGGGTCAGCATCACCGGCTTGTTTGTCTTCGTATGGCAGGGGGGGATTTACGGGATAGCCAAGCTCTCGGCGGGATTTATCTCCGATGCCTTGATCTCCGAAGTCTCCATTGTGGGCGGTGTGCTCATTGCTGCGGCAGGGCTTGGCGTGATGAACATCAAGGATTGTAAGACCATCAACCTATTGCCGGCTCTACTCATGCCGATGCTCTATTTCCTGTGCGCGCATTTCTTGGGTTTCTGACCCGCTGTCGGTTGCCACATCGTGTGTTTTTTGACAACGTTGCTTTGCTGCCTGCTGATTTGTGACTAACTTTGTCCTATTCATTAAAGATTCGAATCATAACGCCTCTCATTTCGCTCCTTATGTCCCTACGCTATATTCTTCCTCTCTTCTTTTCTCTCGTGGGTTTCCTCACAGTAGCCGCACAACCCAAGGCACGTTATTTGACGCCCAAAGTAGAGTTGGGCAATGTCATGTGGAAAGTGCCGGCCTTGGCGCACTTTGAAATTCGCAACACAGGCAATCAGCCATTGTTGGTGACGGGCGTCTACACTGACTGCGCCTGCACGGTGGCCGCGTGGGACAAGCGCCCGATTGCCCCCGGCGCCACCACGACCCTCACCGTGACGCTCGACGCGGAAACCCTGGGCACGTTCGACAAGTCGGTGTATGTCACGACCAACGCCGAGAGTGTTGCACGCCGCCTGCGCTTTTCGGGGAAAGTGATGCAGAAAATCATCAACTATGATCGTGACTTTCCCAATAAGATCGGAGATATCCGCCTCTCGGCCGATAATATTGAGTTCGACGACGTGAAGCAAGGCGAAAAACCGCAGGTGACGCTCTTTTTGCTCAATGCCGGCAAGAAAGATTACGCCCCCGAGTTGCTCCACCTGCCCAATTATCTCACGGCCAAAGCCGAACCGGCGACCATTCGCCCCGGTCGTGTCGGCAAACTGGTGGTCACGCTCAAAAGTAACCTCTTGCACGGCTTGGGACTCACCCAATCCAGTGTGTATCTTTCGCGTTTTGCCGGCGACCGCGTGAACAAAGACAATGAACTCGGGATCTCGGTGACGCTCCTCCCGAACTTCACGGCTGCGGAACTCAGTTCTCCGCAAGCCCCTCTCGCAGAAATGGCAACAGACGTAGACTTGGGCGCGTTCAACGGGAAGTCGAAACTCAAAGGAATCGTTCTTTTGGCCAACAAGGGGCAATCGCCTTTGGAAATAAAGATGCTGCAGGTCTACAACCCCGGCCTTTCCGTTTCGCTCCCCAAAACAACGTTGCGTCCCGGGGAGACTACGGAAATGAAGATCGTAGTTTCCACAGCGGTAGATCGCTTCCGTGGCAGTCGAAAAGTCCTGTTGATCACCAATGATCCCCGTCATCCGAAGATTTTGGTGAATGTGATCACAAAAAAGTAGCGCATTTCTTTTGTGTGTTGGCAGGAATGCTTATCTTTGCACCATCAAAACGAGCATAGCTCGCGAGGAGTCTCTTTCGGACTCCAAGAAATCGGAAAGTAGCGCAGTTGGTAGCGCACTACGTTCGGGACGTAGGGGTCGGGCGTTCGAGTCGCCTCTTTCCGACTTCGCAGGAAGCGGTTCACAACTGGGTTGTGGACCGCTTTTTTCGGCTATTTACGCCGCAAACCTCCCTGATATTTTGAACTATATGCCGCATACGATGAGGAAGACGGAGAGGAGCTGATGAAAGCCGGGAAAAAAATGAGAAAAGCAGGGAGCGAAGTGAAGAGAGCAGGGGAGAAGACGAGAAAAACGGGGAAGAAAATGAGAAAACCGAGGAGTGAAGTGAAGAGAGCAGGGGGGGGAGACGAGAAAAACGGGGAAGAAAATGAGAAAAGCAGGGAACTAAGTGAAGAAAGTGGGGAAGAAAATGAAAAAAGAAGGGCAGAAGATGAGCGAAGCGGGGGAGCGGGTGAACAAATGTGCGCGTAATCGCCGTGTGATTTTGACATCGGCTATCATCTTCGGAAGAAAAGTTGTAACTTCGCGGAGACTATCCATTTTTATGGCGGCGATCGAAGGGAGAAATCACCTTAGTGGTGAGCGAACATGCCCGTTTGCGTCGCGCCGCTTACACTTTCGTAGAAAAAATACGATCGACACAACGATCAGCATCCAATATGATTTCGGTAGAACATCTTAAAGTCGAATTTTCAGCCCGCGCACTCTTCTCAGATGTGAGCTTCGTGGTCAACAAGCGCGACCGCATCGCTCTCGTCGGCAAGAATGGGGCCGGGAAGAGCACGATGCTCAAAATCTTAGCCGGCATTCAGCAGCCGACCGACGGGCACGTGGCCGTGCAGCGCGATGTAAGTGTGGGATACCTCCCGCAAGTGATGGTGCTCAGCGACGATACGACGGTGGCTGCCGAAGTGGAAAAAGCTTTTGCCCACATTCATCAGCTCAAGGACCGCGTGCGCCGACTGAACGACGAGCTTTCCAGCCGCACCGACTACGATACGCCGGAATATATGGAGCTTGTCGAAGCCTTCAGCCGCGAAAACGACCGTTTGCAGATGATGGGTGCGCAAAACTATCACGCAGAAATCGAGCGAACGCTCACCGGTCTGGGCTTCAACCGCGAAGATCTGGAGCGCCCCACACGAGAATTCTCCGGCGGATGGCGCATGCGCATCGAGTTGGCCAAACTTTTGTTGGCCCGTCACGATGTGTTGTTGCTCGACGAGCCGACCAACCATTTGGACATCGAGAGTATCCGCTGGTTGGAGCAGTTCCTCTCGCGCAATGCGGATGCTGTTATTCTGGTGAGCCACGATCGCGCGTTCATTAACAACGTTACGAATCGCACGTTGGAGATTTCGTGCGGAAAGGTGGTGGACTATCGTGTGAAGTACGACGAATACGTACAACTTCGCGCGGAACGGCGCGAAAGTCAGTTGCGCGCTTACGAGAACCAGCAGAAAGAGATTGCCGAGATCAAAGATTTCATCGAGCGCTTCCGTTACAAGCCCACCAAGTCGGTGCAAGTGCAGAGCCGCATCAAGCAGTTGGAGAAAATCGTCCCGATCGAAATTGATGAGGTCGACACTTCGCGCCTACATCTCAAGTTTCCTCCCTGCTCGCGTTCGGGCGATTATCCCGTGATTTGCGATGATGTGGAGAAACACTACGGCGATCATCAGGTCTTTGCGCAGGTCAACCTCACCATCCGCCGCGGTGAGAAAGTAGCCTTCGTGGGCAAGAACGGCGAAGGCAAGTCTACGCTGGTCAAGTGCATCATGTCGCAAATTGACCACGGCGGTGTGCTCAAACTCGGGCACAATGTCGAGATTGGCTACTACGCACAGAATCAAGCCCAGTTGTTGGACGACGAACTCACCGTGTTCGACACCATCGATCGTGTGGCCAAAGGAGATATCCGGCTGAAAATCCGTGACATCCTCGGCGCCTTCATGTTCGGCGGGGAGGCATCCGACAAAAAGGTCAAAGTGCTCTCCGGAGGTGAGCGGAGCCGATTGGCCATGATCAAGTTATTGTTGGAACCCGTCAACTTTTTGATACTCGACGAGCCGACCAACCACCTCGACATGCAGACCAAGGACGTGTTGAAGGAGGCCATCCTTGCTTTCGACGGGACGGTCATTGTCGTAAGTCACGACCGCGAATTTCTCGACGGCTTGGTCACGAAAG
>ERZ773196.2090-NODE-2090-length-10549-cov-3.346198_pt1 | contig 10549 bp, 9 predicted proteins | sample MGYA00581009_ERZ773196 | MGnify/ENA primary metagenome ERZ773196 (study PRJEB29015, sample SAMEA2738162) | human oral metagenome | biome: human oral; feature: human-associated habitat; material: saliva | place: China | collected 2243 ...
GTGGCGTACTTGCTCATTAAAGATAAAATGGTTTGCGTCATTTTATTGTGTAAAATACGGCAAAACACACGACCATTTGACGCATTTTAGGGCGTAAAATGACGCTGTTTAGAATACCATTTTAGTTCAACGCCTACAATGTTGATTATCAATTGCATTGCAAACGATATCATTTTATCCCTTAAGATGATGAAGATTCGTAGCATTTCTCTTGTTGATTATAAATTATTTGTATTACTTTTGCAGTTGAAAATAAATGTTGGTAAAAAGCAAGTAATATGGATAGATTACCCAATGACCCAATGATTCTTTATAGTGCAGTTAATATGTTGCTGCGCGATAACTATGGTTCGCTTGATGAACTATGTGATGATATGAACGTGAATCGTAAGGATTTGGAAGATAAACTGGCTGCGGTTGGTTTCAAATACGACGAGAAACAGAATAAGTTTTGGTAAGAAAAAGGTATAGAAAGGACTCTCATGGCGTGCGTGGGAGTCTTTTTTTGTTTCATACATTCATAGGATTTGTGACAAGTTTCGGAGGATAGTGTTTTATGAAAGAGGAGGCTTTTTAGACCGATAGCCTTTGAAACAAATACAGAAAAGCGTGATTTGGAAAAGAAATTACTTATCCATCGAGAACAAAGTTGACGAGAAAAGCGTATATTTGCAACAAGAGTTGCATAGAAAGAAGATATAACATTCATCATAAAGAACAGGAAAATGGTAAACTTAAGATTTGAGGCTGTAGCAGAAGCGTTTAGGAAACGTCCGTTAGATGTTGCTGTTCCACAAGAGCGTCCAAGTGAATACTTTGCTAAAAAGGTGTTCAATCGTCAGAAGATGTATAAGTATCTGCCACTTGATGTGTATGAGAAGTTGACAGATGTCATTGACAATGGCGCGCAACTTGACCGCTCTATTGCCGACGATGTGGCTCATGCCATGAAGCAATGGGCAATGGAAAACGGTGTCACTCACTACACTCACTGGTTCCAACCGCTAACAGAAGGGACGGCAGAAAAGCATGATGCCTTTGTAGAACACGATGGAAAGGGTGGCTTGATAGAAGAGTTCTCGGGGAAATTACTGGCACAGCAAGAGCCTGATGCTTCTTCTTTTCCTAACGGAGGCATTCGAAATACGTTTGAAGCACGTGGATATAGTGCCTGGGATCCTACCTCTCCAGTGTTCATTATCGATGATACCTTGTGCATACCGACTATATTTATCTCTTACACGGGTGAGGCTTTAGATTATAAAGCGCCTTTATTGCGCTCGCTTCATGCCGTGAATGTGGCTGCCACTAAGGTGTGTCACTACTTCAATAAGGATGTAAAGAAGGTGACAGCCAACTTGGGTTGGGAGCAGGAATATTTCCTTGTAGACGCTGATATCTATTCAACTCGCCCCGACTTAATGCTTACCGGTCGCACGTTGATGGGCCATGATTCGGCTAAAAACCAACAGATGGACGACCATTACTTTGGTACTATCCCCGAGAGAGTACAGGCTTTTATGAAAGATTTGGAGATACAAGCACTTGAACTTGGTATCCCCTGCAAGACAAGGCATAACGAAGTGGCCCCTGGTCAGTTTGAGTTGGCACCGATTTTTGAGGAATGTAACCTTGCTGTTGACCATAATATGGTGTTGATGAGCCTAATGAAGAAGGTGGCAAACAAACATGGGTTTAGAGTGTTGTTACACGAGAAACCATTCGATGGAATCAATGGAAGTGGAAAGCATAACAACTGGAGTCTCACGACCGATACGGGCATACTATTGCATCGTTCAGGGAAAACGGCTGAAGATAACCTGCGTTTTGTTGTCTTCATTGTAGAGACTTTGATGGCAGTTTATCGTCATAACGGGTTGTTAAAAGCCAGTGTTATGAGTGCAACTAACGACCATCGACTGGGTGCAAACGAGGCTCCTCCAGCCATCATCTCATCGTTTTTAGGAAAGCAACTCACTGATTTGCTCGACCATATTGAACTTGCTGACAAGAAGGATTTATTCACTGTGTCGGGTAAGAAGGGCATGAAGCTTGGCATACCAGAGATACCTGAGCTGCTCATTGATAACACAGACCGCAACAGAACGTCGCCCTTTGCTTTCACAGGAAATAGATTTGAGTTCCGCGCGGTAGGCAGTGAAGCCAATTGTGCGAGTGCAATGATTGTATTGAATGCTGCAGTTGCTGAGGCTTTGACTAACTTTAAGCAACGTGTTGACGCGCTCATTGCTGGGGGAGAAGATAAGACCAGTGCTATCATTGACGTTATTCGTGAGGATATCAAGACTTGTAAACCCATTCGTTTTGACGGCAATGGATATAGTGATGAATGGAAAGAGGAGGCTAAGAAGCGCGGACTTGACAGCGAATCTTCGTGCCCTGTGTGCTTCGATCGTTATTTAGATGAGGACAGTGTGGCTATGTTTGAGTTGACAAATGTCATGAGTCACGATGAACTTAAGGCTCGAAATGAAGTTAAATGGGAGACTTACACGAAGAAAATACAAATAGAAGCGCGCGTCATTGGCGACCTTGTGATGAATCATATCGTTCCAATTGCTACACATTATCAAAGTCAATTGGCCAAGAATGTGCAGAGTATGATTGATATTTTCGGTCGGGAGGAAGGGAAACTCCTAACGGAACGCAACATAAAAATTATCAAGGAGATTGCAGAACGCACGCAACTCATAGAGTCAGGAGTTGAAGAACTCGTCAACGCTCGTAAGGTTGCGAACCGTATTGAGGATGCCCGCGAGAAGGCAATTGCCTATCATGACAACATTGTTCCTAAGATGGCAGCCATTCGTTATCAGGTAGATAAGCTTGAACTTGTGGTGAGTGATGAGCTTTGGACATTGCCAAAATATCGTGAGTTGCTTTTCATCAGATAAGGAAAAGAATCGAATGTGTTGCTGAAACGATAGTATTCTATTGTTGAAGGATAAGTCGTTTGAAGCACAAATCGGCTGATTGAGTCGATAAAACCATAGGAAAAGGAAGTTTGTTTGTGGCATATACGAATGTATTATGACCCAAATGAACTTCCTTTTTGAGTTTTATGAATCATGGAGAACGCGCTTTTCAGCTTTCATTTTATTGCATGTTGCAAACTTAAAGGCTTTACTCTATATAATATAATAAGGTGGAAGTTTGACTTAAATGATTCGGCTTGAAGCGTAAACTATGGGTGGGCATGAGATTATTGGCATAAAAAAAGGTAACCGAACAATGTCGGTTACCCCATATGAATTTAGAAATCAATATTCAAAACGCGTGGTTATGATTGACGACTCTCTGCGCTTTGGCAGGTGTCGAATGGCTGTTTGGCAGTCCATCCATAGTTCACAACACTTTCAAAAAGTGTATATGAAGCCATATCATCAGTCATAACGTGGTGTTATGAAAGTTGATTTACGATTTAGCGAAGCTTAGTATAGCCATATTTTGCTACGCAACCAAGTTCTTCTTCGATGCGGATGAGCTGGTTGTACTTAGCCATACGGTCAGTGCGGCTCATTGAACCAGTCTTGATTTGGCCTGAGTTTGTAGCGACAGCAATGTCTGCAATGGTTGTATCCTCAGTCTCTCCAGAGCGGTGAGAAGTAACCGTTGTGTAGCCATGGCGGTGTGCCATCTCAATAGCTTCAAGGGTTTCAGTGAGAGAACCAATCTGGTTAACCTTGATAAGGATAGCATTTCCGGCTCCCATCTTAATACCTTTCTCGAGGAATTTAACGTTAGTTACAAACAAATCATCACCAACCAACTGGCAACGATCACCAATCTTAGCGGTCAGTTTCACCCAGTTCTCCCAGTCATTCTCATCGAGTCCGTCCTCAATTGAATCGATAGGATACTTTGTAATGAGTTGTTCGAGGTAAGCAATCTGCTCATCTGCTGTGAACTTCTTACCGTTAGGATCCTTTGGCATGCCGTTCTTCAGCTGACGATAGTCATAGAACCACTGGCCATTCTCCTGTACTGCAAACTCTGAAGCAGCGCAGTCCATAGCAATCTTAACGTCTTTTCCTGGCTCGTAACCAGCGTCCTTGATAGCCTGAATGATTGAATCAAGAGCGTCTTCGATACCATCAAACTTAGGAGCGAAACCGCCTTCATCGCCTACTGCAGTAGAAAGACCACGCTTCTTCAAGTTCTTTGCCAATGCGTGGAATACCTCTGCACCCATTCGAATAGCCTCTTTCTCTGAAGAAGCACCTACTGGACGGATCATAAACTCTTGGAAAGCGATTGGTGCATCACTATGAGCTCCACCGTTAATTATATTCATCATAGGAACTGGAAGCACGTAAGTGTTGGCGCCACCAATATAGCGATACAATGGTAAATTGAGTGCTTTTGCAGCGGTTTGTGCCACAGCTAAGCTCACACCAAGAATGGCATTAGCACCAAGTTTGCTCTTAGTTGGCGTACCATCAAGTGCTAACATCTTGTAATCGAGAGCGCGTTGGTTGCGTACATCCTCGCCTTTTAGGGCAGGAGCAATAACGTTATTGACGTTCTCTACAGCCTTAAGTACACCCTTACCACCATAGCGTTGCTTGTCGCCATCACGCAGTTCGAGGGCTTCATTCTCACCCGTTGATGCACCAGATGGTACACTTGCACGGCCCATTACACCGTTTTCGAGGGTTACTTCTACTTCAACTGTTGGATTACCTCTTGAATCGAGGATCTCTCTTGCATGGATTTTTTCAATCTTCATAGTTCTTTTTGTTATAGAGTTCTCTATGTTTTCGTGTGGCAAAGATAACAAAAAATATTCAAAACTGCAATACCTAATTATGAGGGTTTGCGTGGTTTAGCTGTCAGTTTGCCTCGTTTTCTGTTATAATACAACTATTATGCCAAGATGAATGCATATAAACAAAAATTATAATTAAGTTTGTTTAACCACTCAGATATATGGTTTTTTCACTATCTTTGCGTCATCTCATGAAGGATGTGCTGTGGAGTGACAAGCTAATGACAGCTTTGTCATGCCAATATAACAATGTTTTTGCAAAACACATTCCTCATCATGAGCTATCAACAACAAAGAGAATGGAGAATAAAAGCTATCAGCCTGCCGAGTTAAAACAGTTACATGGCGTGCTATATGAAATCCTTGTCGAGATCGATCGTGTGTGTCGACTGCTTGATACCCCTTTCTTTATGATTGGAGGATCGGCAATCGGCGTTCACTTTTGGGGCGAAATAGTGCCTTTCGACGATGATATTGACATTGGAATGAAGCGAGATGACTATGAACGCTTTATTAAAGAGGCACCAAAACTATTGAATTCGTCGTATTTTTTGCAATGTTTCGCGACAGAACCACATACCCCTTATTACTTCGCTAAGGTCAGAAAAAACAACACTTTGTATGTAGAAGAAACGGTAAAGAACATCCCTATGCACCAAGGTATATTCATTGATGTGATTCCTTTCGACCATATTCCAGACTCACCGAAGGCAGAACGTCGGCAAAGAAAACTCGCAAATCTCATTGATGTGTGCTTTCAGGCGAAAGAAGTATGGCTTTGGCGTTACTTCGGTCATTGCGAAATAGAGCATCCCCAGCGTCAAACTTTCTTGAATTGTTTGGTGACCCGTCTTGTTGCTACCTTCATTCCAAAGCGCCTTATCTATGCTTTGCTTCACAAAATCCTGACTTATTATAATAAGAAACACGTCACCTATTATAATAATGTGATGATTTCGGCCGACCATATTCCCATAGTCGATCTTGAAAATTTAGTCAAACGCCCCTTTGGCCCATTGCAAGTTAATGTGCCATCAAACTTAGAAAGCTATCTCAAATACCATTATCCAACACTTAAGAAATATATGACTGAAGAAGAAATTGCACGATATAGTCACGCGCCCCAAGTGTTAAAGTTTTGAAGAATGAATGGGGTAGCAAAATGAAGTGCGTCAAATTACCGAGTGAAGTGAATCATTTCATCGAGTAAAATGAGGCAGATTGCAGTGTGATTTCAGTCAGTTTGTTTTTTCATTTTAGTGGAGTTTGAGAATCACATCATTTATAAAGCAAAGAAAACTGCGCTATATTCGTGTGAGTATAGCGCAGTTTCCTATTGTTAGTCCAATGCAATCATCATCGGTTTAGTTTCCAAGTGACTCCATCTTTCGTATCTTTTACTTCAAAACCAGCATCAGAAAGTGCATCACGTATCTTGTCGCTGGTTGCCCAATCCTTATCCGCCTTTGCCTTAGCACGCAAACCTAACACCATGTCTACCACCTTTCCATAGGCTTCTTCGCGTGCTTCGTTGTTGTCACCCTTTTCATTTTTCAAACCCAAAAGGTTGAAAGCAAAGAGTTTCATCGCTTCACTTAGCTCATGAAGGCTATCAGAATCAATCGTAGTTTTATGGTCAAGAAGAGTATTTATGAGGTGACATGCTTCGAAAAGATAGCTGATTACGAGTGGCGTTTGCAAGTCGTCATTCATTGCATCATAGCAACGTTGGCGGAAGTTCTTAACAAACTGCTGGGTCTCTGCATCACAATGATCGCTCACAGGAACGCGTTCGAGGTCATCAAAGGCATTCATCAGTCTCTCATATCCTTTCTGAGCAGCTTCCAAAGCCTCATTAGAGAAGTCGACAGTACCACGATAATGTGCCGAAAGAATAAAGAAACGAATCGTCATTGGGCTATAAGCTTGGGTCAAACTTGCATGATTCCCGGTAAAGAATTGTTCCAAAGTGATAAAGTTTCCCAAGCTCTTTCCCATCTTTTGACCATTGATCGTGATCATGTTATTATGCATCCAATAGTGTACCATTTGGTCTCCTTGGCTTGCAACTGCTTGTGCTATTTCGCATTCATGATGTGGAAAGATGAGGTCCATACCGCCTCCATGGATGTCGAAATGACTGCCCAAATACTTCCTTCCCATAGCCGTGCACTCGCAATGCCAGCCAGGAAAGCCAACACTCCAAGGGCTTGGCCATCGCATAATGTGTTCAGGCTGCGCCTTCTTCCATAGTGCAAAGTCCACCTGATGCTTCTTTTCGCTGACGCCTTGAAGCTCTCGGCTGTTATTTATCAAGTCCGTTAGGTTGCGACCCGATAGGATTCCATACCTGTGGTCATTGTTATATTTCACTACATCGAAGTAAATGCTGCCGTTACTCTCATAGGCATAGCCGTTGTTTAGAATCTCTTTTACGAGTTCTTCCTGTTCAATGATGTGCCCAGTAGCATGTGGTTCAATCGAAGGTGGCAACACATTGAGCGCTTCCATGGCTGCATGATAGCGGTTAGTATAGTGTTGTGCTATCTCCATTGGCTCCAGTTGTTCGAGTCTTGCCTTTTTTTCTATTTTGTCATCTCCTTCATCTGCATCGTGCTCTAAATGCCCAACGTCGGTTATATTGCGTACATATCTCACCTTATATCCTATGTGTTGCAGATAGCGGAATAGGATATCAAACGTTATTGCGGGTCGAGCGTGCCCCAAATGTGGGTCACCATAGACGGTCGGTCCACATACATACATGCCCACATTAGGTGCATGTTGCGGTTTGAACAGCTCTTTATGACGTGTCAATGTATTATAAATGATGAGATTTTGTTCCATATTTCGAATGATTAATAACAATGAATGCAAAGTTAATGGAAAAAAGATGAATGGCAAAGCAAACGCTTTTTTAATTTGATGTAGGCTTGAATTATCCCCTCGATAAAATCAAATCATCTCATAGGAAAAGTGTAATCCACGCAATGTTTGCCATTCCTTTGCACCTTTTCTTATGCCTTTTATTTTGTAATCCATCCTTTTTGTTGTAATTTTGCAACAGAAATCAATTTGAAACAACATATCGGTATGAATATAGAAAACGCAATATCAAGTTCTGTTCTCCTTATAGTGAAAGAACTTTATGGCCAGGATGTGCCGGCAACAATGGTGCAACTGCAAAAGACACGTAGTAACTTTGAAGGCAATCTCACGTTGGTTGTGTTCCCCTTCTTAAAGCTTTCAAAGAAGAATCCCGAGCAAACGGCGCAGGAAATTGGCGAAGCTTTGGTGAAGAAATGTAGTGCAGTGTCTTCTTTCAACGTAGTAAAAGGTTTCTTAAACCTTGTTGTTGGCAAAGACGCTTGGCTGAGTTTGCTTAATGATATCAATGCCGATGAGAAGTTTGGTGAAAAGAAAGTAGCCGATGATTCGCCATTAGTGATGATTGAATATAGCTCACCTAACACGAACAAACCATTGCATTTGGGTCATGTTCGCAATAATCTTTTGGGCTGGTCTTTGGCTCAAATCATGCATGCTAACGGCTATAAAGTAGTCAAAACCAATATCGTTAACGACCGCGGTATACACATTTGTAAGTCTATGTTGGCTTGGTTGAAGTGGGGAAATGGCATTACTCCCGAGCAAGCGGGCAAGAAAGGCGACCACTTAATCGGTGATTTCTATGTGGCTTTTGACAAACATTACAGAGCCGAATGCGAGCAACTCAAAGCTCAATACATGCAAGAGGGCTTGTCAGAAGAGGCTGCTACCGAGAAGGCTAAAGCCGAAGCGCCTCTCATTAAGGAGGCACATGCCATGTTGGTAAAATGGGAACAGGGCGACAAAGAGGTCAGAGCACTCTGGGAAAAGATGAATAATTGGGTCTATGCTGGCTTTGATGAGACCTACAAAACACTTGGAGTGGGTTTCGATAAGATTTATTATGAGTCAGAAACTTACCTTGAAGGTAAGAAAAAGGTTGAGGAAGGACTCGCTAAAGGCCTATTCTTCCGCAAAGAAGACAATAGTGTTTGGGCCGACCTTACAAACGAAGGACTTGATCAAAAGTTGCTACTTAGAAGCGATGGCACATCGGTTTACATGACACAAGATATCGGAACAGCCGATATGCGCTTTAAGGATTACCCGATAGATAAGATGATTTACGTCGTGGGTAATGAGCAAAACTATCACTTCCAGGTGCTTTCCATCTTGTTAGATCGCCTTGGTTTCAAGTGGGGTAAAGCCTTAGTACACTTCTCTTACGGTATGGTTGAACTGCCAAATGGTAAGATGAAGAGCCGCGAAGGCACTGTTGTAGACGCTGATGACCTTGTAGCGGCGATGATAGATGACGCTCGTAAGACAAGCGATGAACTCGGAAAGTTTAAGGATATGACCGAAGAAGAGAAACAAAACGTGGCTCGTATCGTTGGCTTGGGTGCCTTGAAATACTTTATTTTGAAGGTAGATGCACGCAAAAATATGCTGTTTAACCCTGAAGAAAGCATTGATTTCAATGGTAATACAGGGCCTTTCATCCAATATACCTACGCGAGAATACGTTCTATTTTGCGTAAGGCTGAGGCCGAAAACATCACACTTCCCGAGACGTTGAGCATGGATGCACCTCTCAATGAGAAAGAAATCCAACTCATTCAAAAGCTTAATGACTTTGGTGCTGCAGTCGAACAAGCGGGTAAGGACTATAGTCCAAGCGGCATAGCCAACTATTGTTACGAGCTAACAAAAGACTTTAATCAGTTCTATCACGATTATAGCATCCTCAATGCCGACTCAAATGACGAGAAGATTACACGTCTTGTGTTGGCCAAGAACGTAGCAAAGGTCATCAAAAATGGCATGGAACTGCTCGGAATTGAGGTTCCAGAACGTATGTAAGCGCCTTTTTCAATCCCTTCAAACGGAGGGGATTGATGGGCTTAGACATGCACCTTGTTTTATCTTCTGAATCGTTTTACATCATAAATCGTTATATCTTTGGCAAAGAAACACGAATTATCAGATGTCCCAGACTGGCGAAACGATACGGTTTTGCCATTGGCTGAGGACGTAGAAGCGTATGCCTGGGCAGTCGATGCGGCTTGTTCGGGCAACCCAGGTCCTATGGAATACCAGGCCGTCGACCTGCAAACGGGAGCACGTGTGTTTCATTTCGGCCCCATGTATGGCACAAATAACATTGGCGAATTCCTTGCTATTGTCCACGCTTTGGCCTTGATCGATAAGCAAGGTGACCGCAATCGTGTTGTCTATTCAGACAGTTATAACGCCATTTTGTGGGTAAAGAACAAGAAATGTAAAACGAAATTAGACCGCAATTCGCAAACCGAAGCCCTCTTTCAAATTGTAGAACGCGCCGAGAACTGGCTGCGTACGCATCAGGTAATGACGCGGGTGATGAAATGGGAAACCAAGAAGTGGGGGGAGGTTCCCGCCGATTTTGGGCGCAAGAAGTAAATCATCATGCAATGAAATGCCGCATTTTATTTAGCGAAAAGACTTGTTTTACACGATAAAATGACGCAGATTGTGCGGTTATTTAACGCAGTTTGCAAAGTGTTTGTAGTTCAACACTGTAGGCGTTGTACTTAAATGGTATTCTAAATAACGGCATTTCATGCACTAATCTGCGTCAAATGTTCGCATGATCTGCCGTATTTTACACGATGAAATGACGCAAACCATTTAACCTTTAATTATCAATCATGTCACGCCCACAATTGTTTC
>ERZ773196.2109-NODE-2109-length-10473-cov-10.644845_pt1 | contig 10473 bp, 7 predicted proteins | sample MGYA00581009_ERZ773196 | MGnify/ENA primary metagenome ERZ773196 (study PRJEB29015, sample SAMEA2738162) | human oral metagenome | biome: human oral; feature: human-associated habitat; material: saliva | place: China | collected 2243 ...
ATTATTCGATTTTTTATTTGGAAAGAAGAAACCTGATCCGAGTTTTACTCTGGGTAAGGAAGAAGCAGAATCAATCTGTATGCTTGGAGTAAGTGATGTGATTGGTGTTGATGACAACGCTACAGACTTCATCATTGAGGGCTTTGTTCAAGGAAGCCTCAAAGTAGGTGACGAACTTGTTGTTACAAAGATAAGTTGTTTGTCCAAGACGCCTGTAAAAACCGTCATTACATCCATTTATGTTAATGAAGAAGAAGTTCAAGAAGCCTCAGAAAAAATGGTGAAGGTAACAGTCAAAGATGGAGATAAACTGGGGATTTATAAAGGTACCGTGTTGCATTCGGAAAACGTGACAGATACTCAGGTTTATTATACTTATCGTTTTGCAATGGATATCGCTTTTGTAAGGGTACAAGATGGAAAACTCACTGAAGAGGATCGTGAAAAATTAGCCGCTTCAGATATTTCGGAGATTTGGAGTTTATATTGGAAGGCCCATCTTGAAGACTTTAAGAGGGTAAAAGAAATAGAACTGAAGGTGGATCAGAGAAGACGAGATTTCTTTAAACTGATTCGAGAAAAACTATTTTTATTAGATGACATTTATGTAATATACTCACCAATAACGAACGAACCTCATTTGTTTGCTACTGCATCATTAGATGGAAATAAGGGGATAACTGTTTCACATTCACGGATTTATCTGGTTCCAAGCTCATACATGCATTACCGTAAAGATTTTTATAAGAAAAATGAGAGATTTGATTTTAAACGGATTGAAAACGGACCTGAAAAAGAGGGGATTCGTAATTTTCTAAGAGATTTATTTATATATGATGGAGTAGAATCGATTCTATATTTCACAGAAGATACGTTGATTTTTGCAAAAGAATTAATGGACCTTCCGAATTATGAAGGGGTAGATGAAGCAGAAATCCCTGTAACGAATCCAGATTTAATGAAGTTTTTGCATCTATCAAGTCAATCGGACGGAATAGAAGATAAAGAACAAAAGAATATCGGTAAAGCATATTTTTATATGCTTGCCAGATTTACAAAGACCGCAAAATTTATTGCGCCAATGCAACTTCATGGCTATGACCAACTTCTTGAAGATAACCCGCAAACGGACACAGAACCTAATATTCCTTTTAATTTAGCGATACGACCAGGAAAAACGAAAGAGAAGGCCGTTCAAGTGTATACAGATTGGAAGAGACTCCGTAAACACTTTGGTGAAGAGTATAAAGGGTTAGTTGTAACGCTTGATGAATTGGTAAAGGATTATGATGTTGTTATTAATCCTGGCGAATATCCGATAGCTGTATTTATGACAGAAGAATTCTTTAATGCAGTTAATTAAATAGTTATAAGAAAAGCAACTCCTTGAGTTGCTTTTCTCTGGTTTAGTGGTTTATATATTCTCGAAATAAGCTATGATATAATTGAAGTATCAGCGATTAGCAAACGGGAGGAATATGAATGGGATTATTCGATTTTTTATTTGGAAAGAAGAAACCTGATCCGAGTTTTACTCTGGGTGTTGTTAATTTTTTTAAGGGAGATGACAATCCTTCAGACTTAATGGTAGTGGGCTTTGTTAAAGGGTCCATCAAAGTTGGGGACGAAATTGTTGTAACAAAGATGAGTTGTGTGACGGAAACTCCTGTGAAAACAACCGTTCTATCACTTGAAGTTCCTGAAGGCGAGGTTCAAGAAGCTACAGAAACAATAGTGATGGCAAGAGTCCAAGATGGGGCTAAACTTGATATTTATAAGGGAACGGTGTTGCATTCGGAAAATGCTCCGGATGCACAACGATATAATGCTTATATTACTGCGCTGGGAATCGCTTTTGTGAATGAACAAGAGGGCAAACTTACTAAAGAGGATTGTGAAAAATTAGCGGCATCAGATATTTCGGAGATTTGGCAATTATATTATAAAGTGCATGCTGAAGAGGCTAAACGATTTGAAGCCAAACAGGTACTATTAAATTATAAAAGACGAGAATTGTATAAACTGATTCGAGAAAAACTATTTTTATTAGATGATGTTTATGTAGTGTATTCAGTAGAAACAGATGAGCCTTATCTGTTTTCTCATGCATCAGAAGATGAGAAGGGCTCACTCTCTGTTACAATGCCAATGGCTCAATTGATTCCAAGCTCATACATGCATTACCATAAAGAGATTTATAAGAAAGATGAGATATTTGATTTTAAACGCATTGAGAATGGGCCTGATAAAGAAGGGATTCGTAATTTCATAAGAGACTTATTTATCTATGATGGAATACGTGGAATTCAATATTGTGGTGAAAAAACAACGATTCTTGCGGAACAACTAGTGGATCTTCCGCGATATAAAGGGATTGATGAAAAAGAAATACCTGTAACGAATCCGAATGTGATCAAGTGGTTATATTTGGCACGTCAATTGGGCAAGCTGAATACTAAAGATAAGAAAACACTCAGCCAGGTCTATTTATATCAGTTTTATGAAGCTTTAAAAACAGCAAAATTTATTGCCCCAATGCGACTTCATGGATATGACCAACTTTTGGAAGACAACCCGCAAACTGAAATAGAACCTAACATTCCTTTTGATTTAGCAATGCAAACCGGAAAAACGAAAGAGTGGACACTCAAAGTGTATACGGACTGGAAAAGACTTCGTAAGCACTATGGAGAAGATTGTAAAGCATTAATTGTGACGCTTGATGAACAATTAGAGTATTATGATGTCGTTATTAATCCGGGAGACCATCCGATGGCAGCTGCTACGATTACAGAAGAATTGTATAATGAAGTGAAGAAGAAAACAGTATAAGAAAAGCAACTCAAGGAGTTGCTTTTTCTTTGTTTGTAATATTCTTAAAGCTCATAACAGAAGGATTTTTTGATGAAAATTCAAGATAACTTGGGGAGAGCTAAAAATTTTATCAAAAACGTTATAATTTCTTAACTTTTCAGTTGATTTTTTCTGAGAAAAGCGCTATTATACAAATAATCTTTTGCTCTGTAATTCATTTTGCACGGCAAGAGATGTTCGACTAACGTTAACTTTCGCAGTGTTTACACCGAAGGCTAGCGTTCTTTTTTTGCGCAAAATTTAGACACTTTGTGATAAAAGAGAAGTATAGTACAATAGATAAGAACAAAGAGAGGAGGTTTTTGATGGATACAGCAGTCTTAAAACAGAAAATTATCGCTAAAAGTAAAGAGCTTGGCATCGATAAGATTGGTTTTGCTTCTGCCGAGCCGTTTACGCACTTAGAAGAGAGTATGCGCCGTTCCAAAGAACTCGGCCATACGACAGGATTTGAGCATCCAGTGCTAGAAGAGCGTATTTATCCTGAGAAAATCTTCGACACTCCAAAAACCATTATTTCCATCGCGCTGGCATATCCGACACTTCCAAAGAATAAGCCGGAACGTGTGAAGGGAGAGCGTCGCGGGGCCTTTGCGCGGGCTTCGTGGGGAGAGGATTATCACTTTATTCTCTCAAGACGCATGGAAGCACTGATTAACTACATCAAAGAAGAAGTTCAAGACGAAGATTCCAGATTTAAGCCGATGGTCGACACCGGCGAATTAATCGATGTCCGCGTGGCTGAGCGTGCAGGAATTGGCTTTGTCGGTAAGAATGGACTTCTCATTACGAAGGAATTTGGCTCGTATGTCTACTTAGGGGAGCTGATTACGAATATCGAGTTTCCAACCGACGAGATGGTAGACTACGGATGCGGCGATTGTACGCGCTGTGTGGATTTCTGTCCAACCGGTGCGCTACTAGGCGACGGGCGTATGAATGCCATGCGCTGCTTGTCGTATCAGACGCAGACGAAGGGCTTTATGCCGCAAGAGTTTCGTAAAAAAATCGGGCATGTGATTTACGGCTGTGATATTTGCCAGCAAGTGTGTCCGTATAATAAGGGGAAAGATTTCCACTTGCATCCTGAAATGGAGCCATCCGTTGAGGAGACGCATCCGCTATTGAAGCCGCTCGTGACGATTTCGAACAAGGAATTCAAGGAGCGCTTTGGCAAAATGGCAGGATCGTGGCGTGGAAAGAAGCCGTTGCAGCGAAATGCGATTATCGCCCTGGCCAACTACCGCGATAAAACGGCGGTGCCACTGCTGCTTCGTGTCATGAAAGAAGATATGCGTCCTGTGATGAAGGGGACCGCTGCATGGGCTGTTGCAGAAATCGTAAATGAATCCAACCAAGAGATGATTGATTATTTTAACGAGCAAAAAGCAGCAGCAACCAAGAAACTCGAATCGCTCGAAAATCCATCGAAGGAAGATATCGAGTTAATTGAAGAATTAGACAAAGCAATTGTAGTCTTACAAGAAAAATATAGAGAAGAGGCAACCAAATGACGGTAAATCATATCGTATTATTTGAACCACAAATCCCAGCCAATACTGGAAATATCGCAAGAACTTGTGCAGCGACGAATTCGCCACTGCATCTGATTGAACCGCTTGGATTCTCGACAGATGACAAGCACTTAAAACGCGCGGGGCTTGATTATTGGCATGATGTCGATATTACGTATCACAAATCCCTCGAAGCGTTCTTAGAATATTTAGGAGAACGTCCATTATATTTAATTACAAAATTCGCCAACCATACGTATGATGAGGTGGATTTAGCCCGCGATGAGGAGCAATTCTTCATGTTCGGGAAAGAAACAACCGGTCTTCCTGAAGAGTTTATGCGCGAAAACGAAGAGAAGTGCTTGCGTCTTCCGATGAACGATACGCATGTAAGGTCATTGAACTTATCGAATACGGCAGCGATTGTCGTGTACGAAGCGCTTCGCCAACAACGTTTTGCAGGGCTTGAACTCGTGCATACGTATGACCATGATAAATTGAAGTAGGTGACAGGGATGAATCAAAACTTATATCAATGTATTGTGTACGCCATTTGTGCGATTGCCTTTGTGATTTTAGCGTTCGTTTCGAAGCCCCTCTACGGAATTGTGGCAGTTTTATTTGCCCTGTCGTCAATCGTCAATGGGATTCGTTATTTCAAAGAGAAGTAAAATTGCAAAATGAGGCTAGTTATGATACAGTGGATGACAGTTAAATAGCAAAATTGATGAAAAAGAGAGTAGTTTTTAACCGAATGTATTAGCGAGTTGGAAGGGTGAAAGCCAACCATTCATTAAAAATGAACCGCACTTTTGAAATGATTATTTGAAATGTAGGATAATCCGGATTCGCCGTTACCGAGTAAAGTGGCTCAATTTGAGCAAGCAGAGTGGTACCACGGGAATTCTCGTCTCTATATGACTGTCGTCGTATAGGGATTTTTTTGTGCAAATGGATATCCGAGTATAAAAACCAAAGAAAAGGAGAACAAAGATGAATTACAAGAAAATTGTTGCAGAACAAATCGCAAAAACAGTCGGCGAGCATTTAAGCGTTGATGAAATCGTATCAATGATTGAAGTGCCTAAATACGCAAACCAAGGGGACCTCGCTTTCCCTGCATTTACACTTGCAAAAGTATTACGTAAAGCACCACAAGCTATCGCGACAGAAATCGTGGAAGCTGTAAGCGATAAGCACATCGAACGCGCAGAGGCAATGGGACCATACGCGAACTTCTTCTTAGAACGTAGCGCTTTTGCTGATGAAGTCTTAAAAGAAGTCTTAGAACTTGGAGAACATTACGGTGACTGGGATTACGGTCAAGGACGTAAAGTCGTGATCGATATGTCTTCACCAAACATCGCAAAACCAATGTCAATGGGACATTTACGTTCAACAGTAATCGGGAACGCGATTGCGAACCTTGAGAAAAAAGTGGGCTACGAACCAATTCGTATCAACCACTTAGGAGACTGGGGAACACAATTCGGGAAACTCATCGAAGCGTACAAATTATGGGGAAGCGAAGAGCTTGTAAAAGCAGATCCAATCGCAGAACTGATTAAATTATACGTTCGTTTCCACGAAGAAGCAGAACTAGACCCAACGCTCGATGACAAAGGCCGTGCATGGTTCAAGAAACTAGAAGATGGAGACCCAGAAGCGGTTCGTCTATGGGAATGGTTCAGAAGTGAATCATTAAAAGAATTCAACCGCGTGTATGACTTACTCGGCGTGACTTTTGATTCATACAACGGTGAAGCGTTCTATAACGACAAGATGGACGTTGTGGTCGACATGCTTGAAGACGCCAACTTACTAAAAGTGGATAACGGCGCTACCATCGTAGACCTTGAAAAATATGATTTACCACCAGCATTAATTAAAAAATCAGACGGCGCAACACTATACATGACACGTGACTTAGCAGCCGCAAACTACCGTAAGAATACTTACGATTTCGCAAAATGTATTTACGTGGTAGGGATGGAACAATCAAACCACTTCAAACAATTAAAAGCAGTCTTAAAAGAATTAAACTTACCTTGGTCTGAAGATATCGTGCATATTCCATTCGGACTAATCACATTGAACGGTAAGAAATTATCGACACGTAAAGGAAAAATCATCCTTCTTGAAGGCGTGTTAAAAGAAGCAACAGAACTTGCTTTGAAACAAATCGAAGCAAAAAATCCATCGCTTGAAAACAAAGAAGCTGTAGCACACGCTGTTGGGGTGGGTGCGGTGATTTTCCACGACTTGAAGAACGACCGTACAAACAACTTCGACTTTGCGCTTGAAGAAGTCGTACAATTCGAAGGAGAAACAGGGCCATACGTACAATATACACATGCTCGTGCGATGAGTATTTTACGTAAAGCCAACCATACTGTCGATACAAAAGAGGCCTTCTCATTAACAGACGATGATGCGTGGGAAGTATTGAAACTCATCGAAAACTATCCAAACGTTGTGCGTTTTGCTGAAGAAAAATGCGAGCCATCAGCGATTGCGAAATACGTGATCAACTTAGCACAAGCATTCAATAAATATTACGCACATACAAAAGTACTCGTTGAAGATGAAGCCTTCAACAGCCGTATCGCTTTAGTACAAACAACAGCAAGCATCCTAAAACAAGGCTTAGCGCTTCTTGGCGTAGCTGCTCCTGATGAAATGTAGTCATTGACATCAAGTAGGATAAGCCGTATACTAAATGCACATATAGAAGCAATGAACAAGCGCAGTAGTGGTTGTCCACGGGAGAAAGAAGAGAATTGTCGGTTGGTGCAAGACAATCCCCCACATCCGCGAAGTACACTTGGGAGCAATCCGTCAGGACGTCTCATCCGCGATAAGGATGCTCGAGTGGATGATGCCTCGCATCGTCAACAAGGGTGGTAACACGGTGAAAATCGTCCCTAATAGTCTTTTTGGCTATTAGGGATTTTTTATTTACAAGAAAGAAGGGAAGAAACAAGATGAACATTATCGATGATTTAGAATGGCGCGGCGCCATCAACCAAATGACAGATGAAGAAGGCTTACGTGCCTTAACAAACGAAAAGGCTGTATCGCTCTACTGTGGGGTAGACCCAACTGGGGACAGCATGCACATTGGACACTTAATTCCATTTATGATTCTTCGTCGTTTCCAATTAGCAGGACATAAACCAGTCATCTTGATTGGTGGAGCAACAGGTTCTATCGGAGATCCAAGTGGTCGTACAAGCGAACGTGTACTTCAATCAATGGAACAAGTTCAACATAATGTTGAAAAATTAACAGCGCAAATGAAGAAATTATTTTTCACAACAGATGAAGACCAAGCAACATTACGCCTTGTAAACAACTACGATTGGACAAAAGATTTATCATTATTAGACTTCTTGCGTGACTACGGGAAGCATTTCAACTTAAACACAATGCTTGCTAAAGACGTGGTCGCAAGCCGTCTAGAAGTGGGGATTTCATTTACAGAATTCTCATACCAAATCCTACAATCAATGGACTTCTTGCATTTATTCAAGACAGAAGACGTGCAACTTCAAATCGGTGGTGCGGACCAATGGGGGAACATCACTTCAGGACTTGAGTTAATCCGTAAAGTGGAAGGGGCAGAGTCTCGTGCGTACGGTTTAACCATTCCATTGATGTTAAAATCAGACGGTACAAAATTCGGAAAATCAGCTGGTGGCGCGGTATGGCTTGACCCTGAAAAGACAACTCCATACGAATTCTACCAATTCTGGTTAAACCAAGATGACCGCGACGTGATTAAATACATCAAGTACTTCACATTCCTAGACCGTGAAGAAATCGAAGCGCTCGAAGAAAAAGTGGCGACAGAACCACATAAACGTGAAGCGCAAATCCGCCTTGCGGAAGAAGTGACTCGCTTCGTTCACGGCGAAAAAGCCTTAGAAGATGCGAAGAAAATTACAAACGCGCTCTTCACAGGGAACGTACAACAATTAACAGCCGACGAAATCGAACAAGGCTTCAAAAACATGCCAACCTTCGAAAGCTCAAAAGAAAGCCAAAACTTAGCAACTTGGCTTGTTGATCTTGGCATCGAACCATCAAGAAGACAATCACGCGAAGACATTCAAAACGGCGCGATTTCAATCAACGGTGAAAAAGTAACCGACCTCGAATTCGAATGGACGAAAGAACAATCTTTTGAAGAACGCTTCGTCATCGTCCGCCGCGGTAAGAAAAAATACTTCTTAGTAGTGTTGAAATAATAAAACGACAGATGATTCTTTTGAATCCATGCGGGAGTAAGACCAAAGACAAAACAGGACTCACAGTGTGAGTCCTGTTTCTTGTTTGTGAGCTGACGATAACGAGCGGTTCACAAACTTTGGGAATAAAAAAGTTTTTTAAATAGATTTTCAAACCCTCTATAAAGTCCTACACAATAACATTTCAAAAGCAAATGTAAAAAACGTAATATAACGTATACGTTATATTGCAAAATAACTTCTTTGATCAAAAGCTCGAATTTGTTGCCTCCAAAACTCAAGATTTTAGGCAGCGCATTTCGAATGCAAAAGCTGAGCACCTTCCCATATAAAACTGCATCCGCTCAATCCATTAAAGCAGGACTGCTTTATGACAAGATTCTTTCAATGCGGCAACCTTGATGGAGAAGCAGGAATTGATTTTGGATTTCGGAAAGTGTATGACTTCAATAGTGACAGTAACGTGTTTCGTATTAAAACGAATAAGAGGGCGTAGGATTTATAATCCGTACGCCCTCTTTGAGGCTTTAAAGGTGAGAGACTTTGGCTCGAACCGGTACAACGTTACAGCTACTATGAAGAAATCCGTGAGGATTCGTAGGAATTATTTATATCGTGCCTAGTCTAGAATCCGATTAAGTAAAGAATCGTTGCGACAATTGTACTTGATAAACCAACGATGGCTTCATAAGGGATTAATTTCATACGATCTTCAATCGCCATGAAGACAGAACCGCCTGTCGCATGGAAGAATGAACCATGTGGAAGTGAGTCGAGTACCGTTGCCCCTGCGTGAATCATCGCTGCTGCAGATACGGCTGGAACGCCTGCTGCTGTCAATGGACCTGAGAAGGTTTGAGACGCAATCGTTGAACCGGCAGTTGTTGAAGCTGTCGCAGCCCCCATTAAAATACCAGAAAGAGGAGCTAAGACGAAGGCTGGCATGTTCATCGCTTCAAGAAGAGCAATCATATCGACTTGCAATGCGGAAGCTTTGATAATTCCGGCGATGGTACCAGTACCGATTAAAAGAATTGATACGCCGATCACTTTGCTAAGCCCAAATTCAGTAAATTCAACCGTGTTTTTCGCATGACCCGTTACAACAATCGTCACTAAACCACCTAGAGGAAGTGCGATTAATGGGTCTACGCTGATTCCAGCGATTGAGCGAAGGGCAAGAAGGGCGATTACAACGATTGGTCCAAGCATGGCTTTTAAGAAAGAGAGAGACACGCCGCTTGTTCCTGCTTCGTCAATCCCGTCAAATTCATGTGCGCCGCCTTTTTTAGCGAGTAATCCAGAAAGGATAATGGCCACGAATAGCGCTACAAAGGCTGGGATTAAGTTTTTCACCATCAACGCTGTAAGGTCGATTCCGAACGCTTCGGATGCGGCGATTGTATTCGGGTTTGGTGAAATGATGTTTCCGGCTTTACCACCACCGATCATCGCAAGTAAAATACCAGCTTTAGAAAGATTTGCTTTTTTCGCAATGGCAATGGCGATTGGAGCTACTGTAATAACGGCGATATCGATGAAGACCCCAACGGCACAAATAATCATTGTGGCAATCGCAATCGCGGCAATCGCACGTTTTTGGCCGAGTTTCTTTACAATCGTATCGGCAATCGTTTCAGCCGAGCCTGTCTTAATTAATGCTCCGGCTAAGATCCCACTCGTCATGATACGAAGGACAGGAGACATCATGCTTTGAGCCCCGCTGACCATGGCTTTTACCGTTTCGGCAAGACCGCCACCTCCGATAATTCCCCCGATCAGAGCGCCGAAGATTAAACTGTAGGCTGGATGAACTTTCTTAACAATCAAAATAA
>ERZ773196.2111-NODE-2111-length-10473-cov-2.524957_pt1 | contig 10473 bp, 8 predicted proteins | sample MGYA00581009_ERZ773196 | MGnify/ENA primary metagenome ERZ773196 (study PRJEB29015, sample SAMEA2738162) | human oral metagenome | biome: human oral; feature: human-associated habitat; material: saliva | place: China | collected 2243 ...
ATTCATTCATGGAAACGCCGACATAATATCTACGGCGTTGCATCGTTGCAACATTCGTCATGGTGGATTCATTCATGGTTTTTAATTTCTTCTGCTGAAATCCTGGACACAAATTGCGAATTTCTTTCGTCAATAAATCGTAATTTATTCGATTTTAAGGCTTCAGTCGACTTGGTTATCAAAAAAAAGTAGTAAATTAGCACCCTTGAAAAAAGGTAGAAAATCGCTTAGAACGAAAATAAACGCCCTTTGAGGCATTTTTGTTTTACTTTTGTTTTATAGCAAACAGCTAATAATAACGATCAATTACATCAATGGACGAAAATCAAACAATTGACAATGACAGGATTTTAAGAATCAACATTGAGGAAGAAATGAAGTCCTCTTACATCGATTATTCGATGTCAGTTATCGTGGCTCGTGCGCTTCCAGATGTTAGAGATGGTTTTAAGCCTGTGCATCGTCGTATTCTTTATGGTATGCTGGGAATCGGCAATACCAGTGATAAACCTTATAAGAAGTGTGCACGCGTTGTAGGTGAGGTGTTGGGTAAATACCATCCTCACGGCGATTCATCTGTGTATGGTGCGCTTGTTCGCATGGGACAGGACTGGAATATGCGTTATACGCTTGTTGACGGCCAGGGAAACTTCGGTTCAATCGACGGCGACTCACCAGCTGCCATGCGTTATACGGAGTGTCGACTCAGCAAGATGGGTGAGCACATCATGGACGACTTGGAGAAAGATACCGTAGACATGACGAACAACTTCGATGATACCCTTGTCGAACCGAGCGTTATGCCGACAAAGATTCCGAATCTTCTTGTAAACGGAGGTAATGGTATTGCCGTTGGTATGGCTACGAATATGCCGACCCACAACCTTAGCGAAGTCATCGAAGGATGTTGTGCTTATATTGACAATCCCGACATAGACCTTGATGGCTTGATGCAGTATATCAAGGCACCAGACTTCCCAACGGGTGCATATATTTATGGTATACAGGGTGTGCGCCAGGCTTACGAGACCGGTAGAGGGCGTATCGTGATGCGTGCTAAAGCCGAAATCGAAAGCGGCGAAAGCCATGACAAGATTGTTGTAACCGAGATTCCTTATGGGGTTAACAAGCAATTGTTGATTGAAAACATTGCAGACCTGGTGAAAGAAGGTCGCATTGATGGTATCAGCAACGCCAATGATGAGTCTGGTCGACAGGGAATGCGCATTGTGATAGATGTTAAGCGTGATGCAAATGCAAATGTAATCTTGAACAAACTCTTCAAGATGACCGCTTTGCAAAGCTCTTTCTCTGTAAACAATATTGCGCTTGTAAAAGGCCGTCCACGGCTGTTGAGCCTGAAAGAATGTGTGAAATATTTCGTTGAACATCGTCATGATGTGACTATTCGACGCACAAAATATGATTTGAAGAAGGCGCAAGAGCGTGCTCATATCCTCGAAGGCTTAATCATCGCTTGTGATAACATCGATGAGGTTGTACACATTATCCGAGCAAGTAAGACTCCTGCCGATGCACAACGCAACTTGGAACAGCGCTTCAATCTTGACGAGTTGCAGAGTAAGGCCATTGTAGATATGCGTTTGAGTCAGCTGACCGGACTGCGTATGGACCAATTGCATGCAGAGTATGAAGAGTTGGAACGCCAGATTGCTTATTTGCAACAGATTCTTGATGACCCAGAACTTTGCAAGAAGGTGATGAAGGATGAGCTTAACGAAGTAAAAGAGAAATATGGTGATGAACGTCGCACAGAAATCAAATATTCAAGCGAAGAGTTCAACCCAGAAGACTTCTATCCAAATGATCCAGTGGTAATCACTGTGAGTCACATGGGATATATCAAGCGCACACCGCTGAGTGAGTTCCGCGAACAGGCTCGAGGTGGAGTGGGAGCAAAGGCTGCACGTCACCGCGAACAAGACTTTACAGAGTTCATTTATCCTGCAACAATGCATCAAACGATGCTCTTCTTTACGAAGAAAGGGCGCTGTTATTGGCTCAAGTGCTTTGAAATTCCTGAGGGAGATCGCAATAGTAAGGGTCGAGCAATACAGAATATGCTCAACATTGAGAGCGATGATGCCATCAATGCAATACTTCGTTTGACCACATTAACAGACGAATCATTTAATAATTCTCATTATGTTATCTTCGCAACCAAGAACGGAACAGTGAAGAAAACAAGTCTCGAAGCTTATAGTAGACCACGTGCTAATGGCGTGATTGCTATCAATATTGTGGACGGAGATGAGGTGGTTGATGTGCGCTTGACTAACGGATCAAACGAACTTATCATGGCAAACCGCAACGGACGAGCTGTGAGATTCAATGAGAATACCATCCGAACCATGGGACGAACCGCTACGGGTGTTCGTGGCATGCGACTCGATGGAGGCGACGATGAAGTTGTAGGCATGGTGACAGTCAACGAAGCTGAGAGCGAAAGTGTTATGGTTGTCAGCGAGCAAGGCTATGGAAAACGTAGTCAGGTTGAAGACTATCGTGTCACAAACCGTGGCGGGAAGGGTGTTAAGACCTTAGCCATTACAGAAAAGACGGGCCGACTTGTGAGCATAAAGAACGTTACAGATGAAAACGATTTAATGATTATCAACAAGAGTGGTGTAGTGATTCGTTTGGCTGTTGCTGACGTTCGTGTGATGGGACGCGCCACACAAGGTGTTCGTTTGATAAATCTTGCAAAGAAAAATGATGTCATTGCCAGTGTTTGTAAAGTCATGAGTTCAGAACTTGAGGCTACTGTTGAAGAAGAAAGTCGTGCGCAATGGGCCAACAAGACAGAGGAAATAAAGAAAGATTCTTTGTCTGAAACCAACAGTGATGCCGAAGATGAGCCACTCGTTGACTTCGAAGACGATGATAATGAAGAATGATAAACCTTTTAATAACAAACGTAATATGAAAAAGTTAATGATTGCAGCAATGATGCTGCTTACCACATCAGCAGCTTTTGCAGGTGACAGTGAGGCTTTAAAAGCCATACTTAAGGCAAAGACTTATGCTGAAGCACAAGAGTTGGTAAAGGCAAACCTCAACCAACTTGCTAATGATGCAGAGAAAGCAAAGGCTTATAATAAGCTTGTAGATCTTGCAATGGAGAAAGTATCTAAAGAGCAAGCGACCATCACCGCAAATCAGATGGCCAAGCAGTTTGGTCAAGGTAAGGAGACTGCTTATGACACTTTAGGTTTCAACAAAGCAGTTTATGATGCTATTAACGATGCAATTCTCTGTAACGAATACGACCAGAAGCCGAATGAAAAGGGTAAGGTGAAACCAAGATTCGAAAGCAACAATGCCAATCGTCTTTATGGTTTGCGTCCTAATTTGATTAACGCCGGACAGGCTGCAGGCCAACAAAACAATCAGCCTGAAGCCTTGAAGTTCTTTGGTATGTATGTAGAAAGTGCAGAAAATCCATTGTTCAAGAGCATCGATAAGAGCAAAACTCCCGATACTTACTTAGGAGAAGTTGCACGCGTTGCTGGTGTTTACGCTTTCCAGGCAAAAGATATGGATCGCGCAAACAAGTATATTGATGTTGCAATGAAAGACACTGCAGCTTATAAAGACGCGCTAAACTTGAAGCTTTACATCATGCAACAGGGCCTTAAGACTAAGGAAGACTCTGTGAAGTATGTAAATACGCTGAGAGATCTCTATGCAAAGGATGCTAACAACGAGCAGATTTTCTCTAATCTTGTAACGCTTTGTGGTAGTCTGAAGATGACAAGCGAGCAGGATAAACTGTTGAATGACAAGCTCGCAGCAGACCCAACAAATGCCTTAGCATGGGCGTTGAAAGGCCAAATCGAGATGAATGCTAACAAGCCTGCAGAGGCTGTAGAGTGTTACAAGAAGTCAATTGCAAAGGATGGAAAGAATGTTATCGTTCTCACATACCTTGGATTCTGCCTCAATGCACAAGCTGCTAAAGACGGAGTAAGCAAAGCTGAGCAGCAGAAACTCTACAAAGAGAGTGAGGGTTACCTTGAGCAGGCACGCAGCCTTGACCCAAATCGTGAGAAGGCAAACTGGAGTTATCCTCTCTATGCCGTATATTACAGCCTCTATGGTGCAGCAGACAGCCGTACCAAAGAGATGGAAGCATTGAATAAATAATATTCTATTATAGGGGATAGTACATGGCTTTGGCTGTGTTACTATCCCTTTTTTCATCTGAAATAATATATGAAAGGTCGTATTCTCATCTCATTCCTTCTTGTTAGTTTTGTCTTCTCGTTCCAAGGTTATGGACAAGATGCACGCAAAACGGCCAAGAAACTCAATGCCGGAATAGACAGAAAGCTTGATAGTTTGACTGTCATTAAAGCTGATACGATTGCTTATTATAAAGCAATCAAGCATTTGATGCGAGATGCAGTGCTATGCGACCATTTTGATGCAATGGCAGATAAGAAGGGAAGAAGCAATTCCCGTTATCGCTTTTTGAATCAAAAGCGGCTTTCATCTTTCCTCCCTTTACTTGTCGATGCAGGCATGTATGAATATGGTTTGCGTAAGAATGATGAGGCTATGCAGTATTTCAAACTCTATCTTGATTGTATAGATGGTCCTCTTTTCCATGGGAATGACAATCACCGAGGGTTAGTGGCTTATTATGTAAGCTTGCTTTCCTATGGAAAAGAGAACTATGCAGAAGCCGAACGCTATGCAGATGTCGCATTAAAAGATGCAAACTATGCTAAAGGTGCAGCCGAAATAAAGATTAATTGCATGAAGACTCATCTCTACACAGAGGTCGATTCAGCGAAATATATCACGGCCTTGACGTCGCTCTATGACATGGCACCATCGAATGACATCTATTATAAGATGCTCATAGATTACTATTCTGGACTGAAGGATAAGCAGCAACAGCTGGCTAAGTTTGCTGAAATGGATCTTCAAAAACATCCGAAGAATCGACGTGCATGGGTCTTGAAAGGAGACATCGATATGCAAAAGAAGCGATGGGATGATGCTATCAGTAGTTTCAAACAGGCCATTGCTATCGACAGTAACTATGTGCAGGCGGTCTATAATATAGGAGTTTGCTATGTTTCTAAAGCCGAAGAGCTTCGTGATAGCTTGATGAATGGACGGCGAAAACTTCCCAAGAAAGATAGAAACCAAGTGAAAGAACTCTATCAAACCGCACGCACTTGGTTGATACAGACCTCTGTTTTGGATGACAAACAACAGATTGTGGCGTGGAAAAGATTACTCAACGAAGTAGATAAAGTATTAGGATTACAAACAAAATGAAAAGATTTCTGATTCCGTTATTACTCTGTTTCCCAATGATTCTTTGGGGACAGAAGAAAACAATAACACAAGCAAAGGACTATATTAAGAGTGGAAAGAACCTCAATCAGGCTGAAAAACTTCTCACTGACATGCTGAACGATTCATCGTCTCGTAGTAATGAGAAGTTATGGATACTGCTTTTTGAGGCTCAACGCAAACAATATGAACAGGGAAATGAAAAGCTTTATCTGAAAGAAAAGTATGATACTACGGCTTTATTCCTTGTTGGCAAACGAATGTTTGATACGCTTGAGGCCTTAGATTCACTGGACCGACAGCCCGATTCGCATGGAAGAGTGAAACTGAAACACCGCGCGCGCAGTGCAGAAGCCCTCAATCTAATCCGTCCAAACCTCTTTAATGGGGGGGCGTTCTTTATGAAGAAGCAAGACTTTACACGTGCTTTCGACCTGTTTGATACCTATATCAACACGGCTTCAAAGCCAATGTTCGAACAGTTACATTATGCACAACGTGATAAACGCTTGCCCGAGGCTGGTTATTGGGCTTCATATTGTGGCTATAAACTACAGAATCCGCAACTCACTTTGCGCCATACTTATTTGGCATTAAAGGATAGTTTGCATCTGCCTTATATGTTACAATATCTTGCCGAGACTTATAAGCTTGAACAAGATACGGCTCGTTATGTGCAGACGCTAAAAGATGGCTTCCAAAGTTATCCGAAGTTTCCTTTCTTTTTCCCACGTTTGGTAGACTATTATAGTCATAACGGCAGTTATAGTGAAGCCATGAAGACGTGCAATGAGGCGTTGAAGATTGATTCAACAAGCACTCTTTTCCGTTTTGCCAAAAGCACTTTGTTGTTGACAATGGGGCAATATAAGGAGTGTTTTGCTTTGAGTGAGCAACTGATAGCTGAAAACGACACACTTGCTGATGCCTATTTGAATGCTGGTTTGGCGCTGTTTGATCAGGCGATAGAGTTGGATAAGAATAGAAAAACAGGCGGAAAGAAATACAATCAGGTGCATGATCTCTTTAAAAAAGCCTTGCCTTATTTAGAGAAATATCGTGCATTGGCTCCTGATCAAAAGGAAAAATGGGCACTTCCTCTTTATACAATATATTTAAATTTGAATATGGGGAAGCAGTTTGATGAAATAGATAAGTTGATGAGAGGATAGAAAAGATGACTCAAAATATAGAGAAGATAACCAAGAAGTTGGGCATAACGCTCAACAATATGCAAAAGGCAGCCCAACAAACCCTGTTGGAGGAGAAAGAAAACGTTATTATTTTGTCTCCAACAGGCTCTGGAAAAACGCTGTCTTATCTGCTTCCATTCACACAATTACTCGACAAAACGTCAGATGAAGTGCAGGCGGTTGTTGTTGTACCAGGCCGTGAACTTGCCTTGCAGTCGGCCAATGTGCTTAAAGATATGGGCTGTGGCTTGCGTGGAATGGCGTGCTATGGTGGGCGCATGACAATGGAAGAACATCGTCGTCTGCGTGACCTCAAACCACAAATTGTGTTTGCTACGCCCGGACGCCTTAACGATCATCTTGATAAAGGCAATATCGTTGCTGAAGGAATCCATTATCTTGTGCTTGACGAATTTGACAAATGTCTTGAAATGGGCTTTCAAAAGGAGATGGAAGCACTGACAGATAAACTGCCGAAACAAGTGAGATGTATTCTTCTTTCGGCTACTCCAGCAGAGGAACTTGGGGAGCAACAGCTTATAAATGCAGCGTTTAAGGTTCTTGATTTCTTACCAAAGACGGAACAAGTGCCTGATCGTGTACATATATATAAGGTGGAAAGTCCAGACAAAGACAAACTCGATACCTTAAAACAATTGTTGCTTTCGTTTGGCGAACAAAGCACAATAGTGTTTCTGAACTATCGGGATGCGGTGCAACGAACTGCCGATTTTTTGATGGATGCAGGCTTTAGTGTCAGCTTTTTCCATGGAGGAATGGAACAAAAAGAACGTGAAGCTGCGCTTTATCGCTTCTCAAATGGCAGTGCAAACATTATGGTCAGCACGGATTTAGCTTCGCGCGGTCTTGACATTCCTAACATAGAGAACATTGTTCATTATCATATCCCTGAAAGTGAAGACGGATATATTCACCGCGTTGGACGCACTGCGCGATGGGATAAGCATGGACGTGCCTTCTTTATTCTAAATGCTCAAGAGCAGATTCCTGCTTATGTGGATGCTGAAGTAGAAGATTATGTGCTTCTAAATGAACGACTTCGTCCGGCTCTTCCTAAGAATAAAACCCTCTATATCGGTAAAGGAAAGAAGGACAAAGTAAGCAAAGCAGACATTGTTGGCTTTCTATGTAAGAAAGGAGGACTGCGGGCTGACGAGATAGGCCGTATTGATGTGAACGATCGTTATAGTTATGTGGCTGTTGTCAGGGCTAAGGCTCAGCAGGTTTTACGCCTTACAAAAGGCGAGAAAATAAAAGGAATCAAAACCATTGTTGAGGAAGTTCGTTAAGTCGATGCTGTGTAAAGATGATTCATAAGGAAACAGATTGATACTCAATGTGTTTTATTCTTATTTATAGAATGCCCCATTTCATGTGCTGAAGTGGGGCATTTTGCATCGTGATTTGCCTCATTTTACTCGGTGAAATGGCGTTTATTACGAGACGAAATGAGATGAAGATAAATACACTTTCTTTTTCCTTTCCTTTCCAATCAATCGAAGGAATAACTTCCTTAAAATGAGATTGTTTCTTAAAATAAATGTTTATTTCTTGATAGTTGATGTAAAATAACAGGAATTTATTTGCTTTTTTGAAAATAAAGGTGTACATTCGCATTTGTAAAACTATTTATATCACGCATTAACAGAACTTAAAATTTAATTCAGATGAAGAAGTATAACTTTAATGCAGGACCGTCAATGCTTCCTCGAGAAGTAGTAGAAAACACAGCAAAGCAAATCCTTGATTTCAATGGTAGTGGCCTTTCGCTGATGGAAATCAGTCATCGTACGAAGGACTTTCAGTCAGTTGTCGATGAGAGTGTAGACCTTTTTAAAGAGCTTTTGAGTATACCCGAGGGATATTCTGTCGTCTTTTTAGGAGGTGGAGCATCGTTACAGTTCATGCAGATTCCAGCCAACTTCCTCATCAAGAAGGCTGCTTATGTGAACTCAGGTGTATGGGCTAAGAAGGCAATGAAAGAGGCAAAGTTCTTTGGAGAGGTAGTAGAGGTGGCTTCATCTGCAGCTTCTAACTATACTTATTACCCTAAGAACTTCGAATCAAATGTGCCTTCTGATGTTGACTATCTACACATAACAACGAACAATACGATTTATGGTACGGAGTATCGCGGTGATTTTGATGTTAAGGTTCCATTGATTGCAGACATGAGTTCGGATATCATGAGCAGACCAGTTGACGTTAAAAAGTATGATGCTATCTATGCAGGTGCACAGAAAAATATAGCAATGGCTGGTGTAACGGTAGTCATTTTGAAGGATGAAGCCTTAGAAAAGAGGGTGCGAGAACTACCTACAATGATAGATTATCACACGCATATTGATAAGGGATCTATGTTTAATACGCCTCCTGTTGTACCCATTTATTCTATGTTAGAGAACCTCCGTTGGTTGAAGAAACATGGCGGATTAGAGGCTGCCGACAAGCGAGCTCACGAACGGGCTGATGCACTTTATAGTGAGATTGACCGCAATAAGCTCTTCAAAGGAACTGTAGAAGTTGACTCTCGTTCGTTAATGAACATCTGCTTTGTAATGAATTCAGGTTATGAAGAGCTTGAAAAGGCCTTCCTTGATTTTGCAGTTGAGCGTGGTATTGTAGGTATTAAAGGACACCGTTCTGTAGGTGGTTTCCGTGCAAGTTGCTACAATGCACAGACTATGGAAGGTGTAAATGCCTTGATAGAAACAATGAAAGCTTTTGAAGCAAAACATTAATCATAACCTTATTTGCAGGAAGAGTGCTTCACTTTTCCTGCTAAACATTAAATCAAATCACTATGAAAGTATTAGTTGCAACCGAGAAACCTTTTGCAATTGCAGCCGTTGAAGGTATTAGAGAGGTAGTAGAAGCTGAAGGACATGAGTTGATGTTGCTCGAGAAATATACTGATAAGGCTCAACTTCTCAGTGCTGTTGAGGATGCAGATGCAATGATTATCCGCTCAGATAAAGTTGATGAAGAAGTTTTTAACGCTGCAAAGAAGTTGCAAATCGTAGTTCGTGCTGGTGCAGGATATGACAATATAGACCTGAATGCAGCCACTTCACATCATGTTGTGGCTGAAAATACGCCGGGACAAAACTCAAATGCTGTTGCAGAACTTGTTTTTGGCCTTCTTCTATTTACTGTTCGTAATCATTATAATGGCAAATCCGGAACGGAATTGATGGGTAAGAAATTAGGACTTTTAGCTTTTGGAAACGTTCCTCAAAATGTGGCTCGTGTGGCTAAAGGATTTGGAATGGAAGTTTATGCTTATGATGCTTATTGTCCGCAAGAAATTTTTGTTCAGCACGGCGTAATACAAGTGAATTCTGCAGAAGAATTATTCCGTATGTGTGATGTTCTAAGTCTTCATATTCCTTCTACTCCAGAGACCAAGAATAGTATTAATGCTAAGTTGATTGCTTCCATGAGACCAAATGCAATTCTTGTTAATACAGCTCGTCAAGATGTAATTAATGAATCTGAACTCATTAGTATTTTACAAGAGCGTACAGATTTGCGCTATATTAGTGATCTTCAACTTGCAGCCGATAAGGAGGCTTGCGAAAAACTCGGCGATCGCTACTTTGCAACTCCTAAGAAGATGGGAGCTCAAACTGCAGAGGCTAATATCAATGCAGGGCTTGCAGCTGCAAATCAGATTGTTGATTTTTTCAAAGACGGAGTGACTCGTTTCCAAGTTAATAAGTAAGTATTATACAATGTGTAAGATGAGATATTTAATGAACTCATCTCCTTTTATCCTGTCTTTTATCTTTAAAATAATTCATTTCAAAATCTTATGGCAAGAATCAAACCTTTCAAGGGAATTCGTCCTCCCAAAGAATTAGTTGAGCAAATAGAATGTCGTCCTTACGATGTACTAGATTCTGATGAGGCACGTGCCGAAGCTGGC
>ERZ773196.2113-NODE-2113-length-10467-cov-2.507972_pt1 | contig 10467 bp, 11 predicted proteins | sample MGYA00581009_ERZ773196 | MGnify/ENA primary metagenome ERZ773196 (study PRJEB29015, sample SAMEA2738162) | human oral metagenome | biome: human oral; feature: human-associated habitat; material: saliva | place: China | collected 2243 ...
CATTTTTAAGTGGAATCGATCCTATTTTCTTTATCCTTTTGGGAGTATGCCATATCAAGAACAGCACCACCTCCAGATTAAATATTCCAGCAACAACTATATCAATAATCAAGGTTATATGATGATTAAGGATTCGGTTCAAAAACACTATTCTACAAACAATTAGTAGTATGAGTAAAATATATTCAACTAGCCATCTGTTAGTATCAAAAATTTTACCGCTGCGGCCAGTCATTTCATCTACCCTCTCAATATCTTCATTTGACACTAGTTTAGGCAAAACAAGCAAAAAGGCCTCAGCTACAGCTACCACCGCCACTATGGCAGGCAAATATATAGGCGACTTCCAAATGATCAAAGAATCGCTTTTTACTATTAATAGCATCAATGCAATCGAAGCTAAAATATTCAATATTAATCTACTTCTAATGACTCGAACACAGTCTTTTAAAATATCGGCATCTTTTCTTTGATTATTCTCACCGGCTGAATCAGTATGAGAATGAGTGTTCGAATAATTGGCTGTGATTTTAGGGGTAGTCACTACAGCTGTCCTACTGTTGTCTTTGGCACTACTGAAATTAGCAGAAAAATCAATTGTTAGCCCGGATACGGAGTGCTCCGAAAGTCCTTTCTTTATATTGTCCTGATACTCCTCCCCAAACACACTCCCTATGCGTTCAAAGCTCTTATTCACAATATCATCTTCTTCATCAAATTTCAGATCTACTCGATCGTAATACTTTTTGGGAGAAGAGAATATTCGAAGCACAATCAGGCAAAATTTATATATGTCAGAACTCTTATCTCCCTTTTTTATGAATGCTGGCGTAATGTAATTAGGACTATCATAAGTTCCCAGCGGATGCTTAACCCCAGGCAAAAGCAGAGAATCTATATCAATTAAATAGGGAAAAAGATCTCCACTTTCTTCTCTCACGCAAATATTTCTTCCGCTAAGAACATCTCCAAGCAATACATTATGTCGATGGAGAAATCTAATTATCATCTGGAGCCTTTGGGTAAACTCCTTAAGGACATTATCGCTGTATTTATCTACGTCTTTGAACAGATTATCCAAATTCCTTTCTTCTCCGTTACTACGATAACATCCGTCAGGAATTCTATCCATAATGAATCCAATAAAACGTCCGGAACTGTCTGTCTTCACTTTTGCAAGCGGAATGGCCGCCCATGCACGCATGTTCTTTTTTTCATCTTCTGTAAAGTGTCTCAGAATATCATCAATGTACATTTCCATTGAATCATATTCTTCACCATTTTGTGCGTACTCTTTATAAGCATATTTCTCCGCATTATTCTCATACAAATAAACCAAGGACGTCTGTCCGCTCTTCTTTTCTTCGGATGAGGAGTTGATGTAGAGAGTAATCTTCGATTTCAATATGTCTATCACAAATTTACTCCTTTTAGAGATTGTTTGTAATTTTTATATAATCTCATTGATACAATACAACCCATGCCACATGAGCACGGGTTGTACCAAGTCGAAATCGATCCAAGTTAAGTTGATTCTCTTTCTCGCACCATTCAAAGCCTTTCATTGGAGTCAAGTATCATCGCAAAGCCTCTACTGAAATCGGGCTCTCCGGCTCCAATTACTGATAGCTTTGAATTCGAATAATTCTCACTTCTCTCCTGAATGCTGTTTACAACAGACTGTAACACAGCTCTGTTAATTGATTTCAGCTGATAAGCCGTTTTATCTCCCTTAAATACAAACGCCATCGCCTCATTGCCTCGGACATAGTTTCCATTGGAATATTCCGCAATATCCTTCCCCTTTTCAGCATCATGACGCCAGCGTCGAATCAATCTTCCCGCTGCATACTGCACAATATTATTCCGATTGACATCATCCCCTATCCCAATAGCCAGAATTGCCGGAGCCTTAACATTGTCTTTTTCAGTTCTCAATGCAGACAGTGCGCTTTCGATTGCTGCACTCGTTTCGCACTGGCCTTCTGGCTTTCCGTCTGTCAGAAGATACACGACAGGTCGATACAATTCATACTTGTTAGGATCGAATTGCCTCTGATCTCTCCGGATTACCCTATTCAGTTGTTCAAACATAACCGAAAAATACGTCTGCCCTGAACAATTCCTATATATGCTCTCTTTACTGTTCCTCCACCACTCTCTCAATTCCAATGCATCTCGATCCACGAGCGGCAATGAGGGCTCAAAAATCTCAGATGCGTCTGGTTGGAGCCGATGACTGAAACACGCAAAGCTGCAGCAACAGATGTATTTTTTTCCGCAATTTCAATAATTCCGGGTACAATTTCCATAGCTGTTCTTATCTTCGCTTCTCCCGTACTATCCTTCCATGACATGGATTCAGACATGTCCATAACTACATACAGCGAAAAAATCTTTCGTCTCATAGTTACCTCCTTTATACTTACCCTTTGTCAGATTCGATTCCTTCATCTATATGAATGAAGTCTCGTATTGAACTTGTCAACCACTACATCCAACTCATCTTGGCTGGGCTGAATATATTCGTTTGTGTCTAAACCATAATAAAGCCTAACAATCTCACGATATATCTTGTGAAATTCTTTTAGCAATCGAAATCTTGATTCAACCCCCTTTCTCACATTATCCATCGGCAAAAAAAAGTTGTGATTTGTGTCGTTTAACAACTTCCTCCAATCATGTAATTTCCAACTCTTGATGTCGACGCCTTTTTGTCCAAAGCATGCTGTCACTAAATCTATTTTCCTTCGAAGGTTCCACGCTGCTCTTTCTACCTTAATTCTCTTTCCCCTCCAAGATTTAACTCGGTTAGCCTTGATGTCATCTATCAATTCTTGTACCTGCTCTGAAGTTCTATATCCCCTTCCTACCCCCTCTTCAGCAACCATTTCTAATTCATATTCGATGAAGAAGTTCATCATTTCCTCGATCAGAACACGCATATTTGCATATATATATGGATACCCGTCGTAAAGTTCTGATTCTAATTCCTGCATCACAATTCCGAGCTTGTACAGATTTGTATGCACCTTTCTTTCCTTTTCGCTCTTGGAATTGTTCAACCCCTTATATTCCAATCGTATTAGCAATTCGAAATTTTTGTATGCCACTTTAGTTTCCCCATGACCTGTCTTCAGAGTTGTCTCCTACTTTGTAGTGCTTAACCAGTATCCCTGTCTTATCATCATCCAACTGACTTATCGCTGTGCACATCACCGCCAAAAAAGATGCCAAATTCTTGGATTCAATCAACTTAATCCCAAACCATTCCCTAAAAGAAGCTGACTCCTCAATCCCATCTCCCAATCCATCTGTGACCATGAATAACATTTCTTCAGACTTCAGAAAACCATGTCTTTTGATGACAGGCTTAGATGGGCGATCCGGAAGGCAAACAACATCGTTCGAAATATATTGCCCTTGTGCCACTCTCTTTCCATGTTTAATTGCATACCATTCCTTATTTGAAATTAAATATGTTCCTCCATCTCCGGATATTGTCACTTGAACAAACTCATTGTTCTCATCATTTGATGCGTCAACAACTACCAATTCAAGCGTAGATGCCCACTTACCGTAATAATCATTTAGATCTTCCGATCCGTTACTTTGTCTCTTGCAAAACTCCACACTAACATGCCAAATATAGCTAGCGACATATTCCCAGTCAATTCCATTAAGCTCTTTCGCTTTATTCAACTGTTCTTTAATCCCAATGCCAATGTTATTTACAAGCAAGTCCGCCAATTGATCTGAGTATACAGCATTTCCTACTCCATCAGCTATGGCAGCCATGATGTAGCGTTTACCCGCAATGCTAAAATTTTCTATCGAAAAGCTATCTTGACGTACTTTCTCATCCGCATAATGAGATTCGCCACGCAATGAGGCCCCCATTACCAAAAGATTATCTATCTGCGAAATATCCGCAATCAAATCAGGTTTGTGGAATTTTTTGGAATCTTCAATGGCCGGATATGGAATCTGCCGGAAAGTTCCGTTTTCTTCTCCAAAAACATATCTCCCATCTATTTCCTTTAATTGCTCATACTCCGTCTGTTCTGTCGCGTTTTCTAGTTTTTCAAATGTAGTTCCTAATACCTCCTCCCTCTGCAATTTACACTCCGGATTTGCACTCGTGTTTATTTGTGCAATGACCTGTCCTTTCGGGTTAGCATCACCATGCTTGTCTTGCTGTGTAGATTTATCCACATCACTTGGGCTATTTTGAGATTCGTTATCCGCATTTGTCTCAGATTGTTCTCTATGTTCTTCTATTCCTCTCAATTCATTGGAATAATTCGTTGTCACACTATCAGAGTTCTTTTCATTTGTGTTGTTCGAGACTCCTGCGAAGCCTGTCCCCTCTTCATCACTTCTTGCATTCAAATTTGGGTTCTTTTCTCCACTATTTATAACTCTATTGGGTCCATCTTCCAGTGTACTTTCTTTCCCGCTCTGGCTTTGCATCACACAACTATTAACTTCAGCATCAACTCTTTGATGAATTTGGCGTATTTCTTCTGAGTTAACACTTCCCATAGAATCGGAATCTGTTTCTACTTTATTTTCAAGTAGCTTCTTTGCTCCCGCAAAAAAATTCTTTACTCCATTCTTTACTCCCGCAACAATACTCTGAGAAAGCGCTGGCGATTCATCTCCCGAAGCTGATGAATTCTCTCTGCTTTCAACATCATCACTATGCTCAATCTGACTATCTAAATCAGTGTTCTTTCCGAGTGGGTAATCGTTTCTGGTTTCTCTTTTTCCCCTTGATTTTCCCATTCTTTCACCATCTTTCTTTTCTGTTTGCTCTAATAACCATTTCTTTTAACACCCTTGAACTGTTATCACACGCCACAAAGCATTACTTTTAAAGTCCAGCCTATTTGCCTTGCGCATAATGTATCACCGCTGCAATCTTTACTTTGACAGCGGTGACACAAGTTCCTCCGGCATAAACTTCACTATGACTTCATTCTTTTACTGAAATACCGGCTCAACTTCAATTGTTAAATAGCAGGAGTATTGATAACAACCGGGAAGATTTCCATCCATCGTTTCATAGCCAATCTTTATACCATCTCCCACCAGTTCATCCGATAGTTTAATTCCATCCTTGTACACATTGTTCTCTAGCAGTGCCGACCCTTCAACATACTTAAGCGTAAACGGTCTTCCATCCACACTTTTGAGCAAAATGCTATGGCGCACCACTGAAGGGACCGCATTGGATGAGGAAATATATCCCACAATCTTCTCCTCATTGTTCGGCATATCCAGCAAAGCAAACTGCGCGGTTACATCTTTTGCGATAGCCTCCAAACCACGCGGATTATTATTATGAACATACATACGAACAATGTACGTTTTACCCTCTTCGATTTCTACTCTGCCTATATGCCTTTCCTCGATCGCCGGTAGCCGCATCACGGATATCGATAAACCTACGTTCATCTGTCAAAGGAGTTGGAATCCCCTGAGCCAGCTCTTCCCCTGTAAGAGTTGAGTCATCATCCTCAATGGAGTTAAACACAATCTGATTGCCAAGTACTCCGGCACTTATTTCTGCAACGGTATAGGTTCTACGACCTCCACCATTATCTCCCCATCCATAGGTATTCTCCCCACTCGAAGTAATCATGGACTCACTCGCACTACTCTCCTGCGTATGAGTCTCTTCCTTCTTCGCCTCTTTTCCGCTCTGGCAAGCAGCCAAACTCAGCATGGCCAGAATCAAGACCGCTAAAGTGCGTTTTTTCATCTTCTACCTCCGTTTTCAATCATTCGCTGCGTCAATTGCGCTAATCCGGTTAGCCCGACAATCATTTCAAGCAAATAATCGCTCACCTTCCCTCTTCTTATAGATGTGGGCAAACATCATTTCCAATTCGGCCAGTAGACGATGACCTTCAAGCGATTCTGTCCTATATATCCACCTGTCACATTTGTATAATAATAGTCCATATTCCTTCCGCAGTCGGAAACATATATTTTTGCAAAATTTAAATAGTCATAGAAATCCTCTCCTTCCTTCACATTAAATGTTAATATTTCATAATGTGTAGGCGGATTACTGAATATCTGGTTCATAAGCTCGATATCTTCGGCTCTCTTGTCGAACCCAGCCCTATACTCAATGTTTGCCAGTTCAAATAATCCTTCATACCCTCTGGCCGGATTCGAACCACAAAGTCCCAGTCCTTTTGCTACATCAACCAAAGATGCTCCTGTTTCCTTGAAGTAATAGCTTTCGTTGTCTGCCTCCGGGTGTCGGAACATAATCTCGTAGTTATGCACTTCTCCATCACTACCCACGCGGTAAGTTCTATGGATTTCATTTTCGCGCATTTGTCCCAAAGTGCTTCCCGGCCTTTCATCAAGCAAATAGTTTTTTCCGTCAAATTCTTGATATCCGATATCTAAATAACCTTCGAAATCAAAGTGATACCATTTCCCGTCAATTTTTGACCATGTATCGCGCGGATAGCTTCCATCATCATTGACATACCACCATTCCCAAATTCTTGGTCCGTCAAACTTCCACGTTCCACCCAAAACAGTAATCTGCATGCATGCCAGCATGAGAAGCATAAGTATCATTCCCAAAAAATGCTTACTGATCCTTGATTGTTTTCCGATCATTCTATTCCCCTTTCAAGTCCTGTTGCTCTCCAATTTTGCATGTTCTTATACTTCATATTTCTTTCAATCAATATCAGCTTAGTTGTAATTTTATTCCTCTCACCTCTCTTTGTCTGTCACCATTTAACTCACTACTTATCACTGCCCTTACATTATTCACCGTAGATACAGCAACACTGAATGGCCATAATGTGCTGATAAAAACAGCTTGCAACAATACTTCGCAGCTTTCTTTATACCATATTCCTTATATCTTACAAAACATAACTCTTGATTTCTCACTACAAGGGCATATCTTCACAAGACATACCCTTGTTTCGACTGATAATCAATCAGTCATCTTCAGGTGAGTCTCAGTTCTTGCTTATTCGGCTCGCGCAAATCGCAATTATCTTCCGGTATGCGTCTGCAGGTCTGTGGTATCCGCAATGATGGCAATATTCATCCTCCATGAAATTCGGCCATCCGCAGTGTTTGCAAGTCCATGTCATAGTTTTTCACCTCCTTTCTGTAAGTCTATGTTAATCACCTTAAGCAGAGCCGGGCATTGGTTATGGAACGCACGTAAACTCACCTTTGTATGCAAACCACAAAGCAACCTAATCCTTATTTAGCTCTGCTATAAAGCAGCAAAATAAGTCATTGTTTTCCTAGTCCACTACTCTTCAATACTTAAAGCACTTCTTCCACCGAATATGCCACGGCAATGATAAAATCTGCCAACGCTGGAACTACAAGAAAGAAACGGAGTTGTGTATCTATCGCCTCCAACCCATGTTTCCATATTCTTAGATCAACATATGTCCCCAATGCAAATGTAGCAATCAGAATAAATGTCTGAAGCACATTAATCTCCCAGTTGACTATAGATATTAATATAGTACCCCTCCGTTTGGTCAGTAATCAACGCAGTCCCCAACAAGGCTGCACATATTAATACCAACCAAAGAATAATTGCCACCGATCCCTCGATAACCCCAAGAATCAAAAGTATAATTTCTATTGAAATAGCCAGCTCTGTCATAAGCCATGTTCCAACCAACCGATGGAATGACCCTGTTAGAAATTGAATCATTAACCACGCCAAAAAGACTAGTACAATGGGTATGATTGTTATTGCTTTGACTAGAGTTTCATTTGCCTGACCAGTTTTATAGAAATTTTCTAGATTTAGTAGAAAGAGAATCCCTCCTCCTGCTCCTAAAACTGAAATAATTATACAAATAACCTCAAGTACTCCCGCTTTTCTGTTTGAACGCTTTTTTCTAATCTCCATATTCAACACAGGAGTAGCCAATCTTAAATAGCCTCCTGCCTCCTTAATGTGCTTATGTGTTTCTAAAACTATGCTGTCGAATCTCATGTTAACCTTGCTTTTGCAATGCAAGCAGATACATAAGAAACAAGCCAAGTTTTATTTTTTGATTGAGTGCGGATCACAGGTAGAGGTATTCCCCGCTTCGTCCGTGTAAATTACATTACCGATAATCTTCCCATCCTTATAAACTCCTGTATAATGAGAGCCGTCCGGAAATGTTGATGTGAATGCCCCATTCCACTTCCCGTTTTCCCAGGTACCAACTGTAATTTTACCATCTTCAAATCTATATGTTGATTCTCCAATGATATTTCCTTCCTTGTAGTTGTTTTCCCAATATTCTCCGTTGTCAAAAGTAGTTCTTACCAAACCTTCCAACTTCCCATTGACCATCGTTCCTCCCTCTTTTACATAATGATGATTATTATCGTTCACTCCCTCTTCTTTAAACTCACCAGTCCAAGTACCATTTTCTCGAGTACCTGTGAAAATCACACCATCGCTGTCTACATAAGTCGCAGCTCCGCTTTCTATCCCATTTTTATAAGCTCTCTGAAAATAGCCGCCTTCTTCATAAACAGTTGTACATATTCCTTCCCATTTTCCATTTACTTTTTGCCCGAGTATTACATATTTCTTCTTGTCTTTATTCGTTCCTTCTTCTTTGCACCGCCCATTCCAGTTTTCATCTTTCCAATAACCAGTTGTTATTGTTCCATCAGTATCTACATAACGAACTTGTCCATCCACCTCTCCATTTATGTATGTTCCTTCAAAGTAACTTCCATCTGGAAAGCTTTTTTTAAACTGCCCTTCCCACTCTCCATTTACCCTTGTTCCCTCTGTTATATTCCCATTCTCATTGCGATAAACACAATGTCCGTTCTCTTTTAATTCATTCGTTGCCAATGTTGTACTATCTGTACTCTGCGCCGACTTGGCAAAGTTTTCCGCAACTTTTACCTGTGTTGCCGTTGTCCCTTGACTGGATGACCCGGCTTTTCCCTTGGCTGGAGAGCATGCCACCAAAGAGCTGGCTATAACACTGAGCATAAAGGCAATCGCGATACTTCTTGATGTTTTTTTCATATTCTCCTCCTTACTCCAGTTGTAAAAAAGAGCTATCATCTCATCATAAGGAATCGACAACAACTCTTTTTTCAATGTTCTATTTCCCACTACTACAATTGTTAATATGTCTTATAAATTTTCTCTGCCACATGATCCTTGGATATCTGCTCATCGGAAATCAGAAAATAGGTATATCGCAACACATCTTTCCCATCACTTCTGACGGGATCATCCCAAGTGCAGTCCACATAGTACCACCGGTTATCGAGCAGCACCCGGTTCCAACTGTGATTTCCCGTCCCGCCGGAGGAATTTGTTGCTTTTCCGCTGATGTGCTCATGCTCAATTCCAAGCACATACATAAAATAGTCGAAGGTCACTGCGTATCCAGAACACACAGCTTTCCCGTTCAGCATGACACCCGCAATGCTATACGAGTCTTCCGGTATCGTGTCGTTGTCAAAATTCTCTTTGTCATATCTGGTGTGATTCACAATCCAGTCGTGTACCGCTTTGATTTTATCCCGCTCGCTCATGCTGTCGTTGGTAATGCTCGCCGCCGTGTCAAACACTTTGAGCTTTGCGTCCACATTATAAGAGGTCCCATGGACAGTGCGTCCTTCCTGAACGCCGCGCGTCTTATAGTGATTCCAAAGTGCTGCCTTGTTATATCCAAAGGCTGCCTTTAAGTCCGGATTGTCATCTGCATAGCGCTTTGCATCAAAATAATAGGACTCATCTCCCTGATAATCGAAGACTACAATGCGCTCTGGCTTATAGGGCAGCGTATGTGCCAATCTGCCCTCTGCCTTTCCGGCGTTCTGATAATGCTGATAGAGCTTGCCCTTGTCATAGCCATACGCGGCCAGAAGATCCGGATTGTCATTGGCATAGCGCTCATAGTCAAAGGTCTCCGGGGTAATCCGCTCATACATGTAATACACTTCTGCATGCGCATCGGTCGTCGCCGTAGCGAATAAGCTGCAAGCCGTCAGAATCACTGACAGAATACGCACTAGTTTTCTCATTGTGATACCTCTCCCCCAAAAACAGCACAAAACTGTAAATATATTGTATATAGTGTCGTTATGCTATCTCTTTATTCAGTTATTAATATATTTTTAAGCGAAAGTCAATGAATAAGTCTGAATATTCTACTTTCGGATACCCATCATTCTACTTTCGTCTACCATGCAAAGGAATCTCCAGCAATCTTCCGATTGCCGGAGGCTCTCCTTTCTCATCGAGCAGACGATGTCTGCGTTTCATCCAGCCACAATGGAATAGCCATAGTACAGCCGCAACGAAAAAGTCCGCCGGACAACACTCTCCTGTTGTCCGACGGACTTGTTTCATTGCTTTTCTGTTTTTAACACTTCGCCTTACGCGCTCTCTTCCTCGTCGAGCAGGTTGGTCATGCTCTTTAAGCC
>ERZ773196.2116-NODE-2116-length-10457-cov-5.420112_pt1 | contig 10457 bp, 12 predicted proteins | sample MGYA00581009_ERZ773196 | MGnify/ENA primary metagenome ERZ773196 (study PRJEB29015, sample SAMEA2738162) | human oral metagenome | biome: human oral; feature: human-associated habitat; material: saliva | place: China | collected 2243 ...
AGCTCTTCTAAATATGTTTTCTTTTTCATTAGTTATCACCGCCTTCCAGATCTGCTTTTGCGACGATCTTGCAGTTACAGGGAAGCTTGTGAGAAGCAAGTCTAAGCGCCTCTCTGGCAACTTCTTCCGGTACACCGGCAATCTCGAATAAAACGCGGCCCGGCTTAATAACGGCTACCCAGTAATCGGTAGCACCTTTTCCGGATCCCATACGTACTCCTAACGGCTTAGCGGATACGGGCTTATCCGGAAAAATATCGATCCAAACTTTACCGCCACGCTTGATATATCTCGTAAGGGCGATTCTGGCCGCCTCGATCTGATTGGATCTGATCCAACAAGGTTCCATGGAAACAATACCGAACTCACCGTGGCTTACGGTATTTCCTCGTGTAGCCTTACCGGTCATTCTGCCACGCATCTGCTTACGGAATTTCGTTCTCTTAGGCATTAACATAGTTATTTCTCGCTCCCTTCCTTATTTTTCTTGGCAGGAAGAACCTCGCCCTTATAAATCCAAACCTTTACACCCAATTTTCCATAGGTTGTATCGGCCTCTGCAAATCCATAGTCGATATCTGCGCGAAGAGTCTGAAGAGGAATGGTTCCCTCGCTGTAGAATTCTCTTCTTGCAATATCGGCACCGCCAAGACGTCCGCCTACGGAAGCTTTGATTCCGAGCGCGCCGGCTTTCATGGTTCTGCTCATAGCCTGCTTCAATGCTCTACGGAAAGAAACACGGTTCTCCAAGGACAGTGCGATGCTCTCCGCTACAAGCTGTGCATCTCTGTCCGGTCTCTTGATTTCTTTAATATCAATGAAGATATTCTTGTCGGTGAACTTCTGTACTTCTTTCTTTAATTTCTCAATTTCAGCACCGCCCTTACCGATTACATATCCCGGCTTTGCAGTGTAAATCGTAACGCGTACCTTATCCTCAGCTGCTCTTTCGATTTCAATCTTAGAGACATTTGCGGAATACAGTTTTTTCTTTAAAAACTCTCTGATTTTATGATCTTCGATAAGTGTATCAGCAAAGTTTTTCTTGTCTGCGTACCATTTGGAATTCCAGTCCTTAATGATACCGACTCTCATACCGTGCGGATTGACTTTCTGTCCCATTCCTTGCCTCCTTTTACTTTCTTTCGTCCAAAATAACAGTGATGTGAGAGCTTCTCTTGAAGATTCTGTAAGCTCTTCCCTGTGCTCTGGGGTGAATTCTCTTTAATGTCGGAGCACTGTTTGCGAAGCACTCTGCAACATAAAGCGTATCCCTGTTCATATTGTTATTATTCTCTGCATTTGCAGCTGCGGACTCAAGAAGTTTCTTAACCAATGTAGAAGCATATCTTGGGTTGTACGTTACAATTCCTAAGGCCTCTTCCAATCCCTTGCCACGAATAGCATCTAAAACAAAGCAAGCTTTCTGTACAGATACTCTAGCATAAGAAAGCTTAGCGGAAGGTCTTTTATCGCTGTTTGCATTTCTCTCTCTTTTAATCTGAGATCTATGACCCTTTGACATTTTTCATGTCCTCCTTTCAATTATGCAGATTATCCTTTTCTCTCGTCACCGTTACCGTGATGTCCGCGGTAAGTTCTTGTAGCAACGAATTCGCCTAACTTATGTCCAACCATGTCCTCCGTAATATACACAGGAACATGCTTTCTTCCGTCATGAACCGCAATGGTGTGTCCAACAAATGACGGGAAGATTGTGGAACGACGAGACCAGGTTTTTACAACTGTCTTTTGATTCTGTGCATTCTGTGCATCTATTGCCTTTAAAAGACTCTGATCTGCAAATGGTCCTTTTTTAATAGAACGTGCCATTATTCTTTCTCCTCCTCAATTATTTGATGGCTCTACCATCACGTCTTCTTACGATAAGCTTATTGGAAAGCTTCTTCTTGTTTCTGGTCTTCAAACCAAGTGCAGGCTTACCCCAAGGTGTGCAGGGACCCGGACGTCCGATTGGTGCTCTACCTTCTCCACCTCCGTGCGGGTGGTCGTTCGGGTTCATAACGGAACCGCGGACTGTCGGGCGGATACCCATGTGACGTTTTCTTCCCGCCTTACCGAGGTTAATGAGGTTGTGGTCTCCGTTACCTACTACACCGATTGTTGCACGGCACTCGATAGGAACCATTCTCATTTCTCCGGAAGGAAGTCTCAGAGTAGCGTACTTTCCTTCCCTTGCCATAAGCTGTGCGGCATTTCCTGCGGAACGAACAAGCTGTGCGCCCTTACCCGGCTTAAGCTCAATCGCATGAATCTCGGAACCGACCGGAATGATGGAAAGCGGCAAACAGTTTCCGACTCTTGCCTCGGCATTCTCGCCGGACATCACTTTCATGCCGTCGGTTAAACCGTTCGGGGCAAGGATGTATGCCTTGGAACCGTCCTCGTAAGAAAGAAGGGCAATGTTTGCGGAACGGTTCGGATCGTATTCAATACCGATAACCGTTGCCACTACGCCGTCCTTGGCATTTCTCTTGAAGTCGATGATTCTGTACTTCTGTCTGTTTCCGCCGCCATGATGTCGAACCGTAATCTTACCTTGGTTATTTCTGCCGGCAGTCTTCTTGTTCTTCGCCAGAAGAGATCTTTCCGGAGTCTTCTTTGTGATTTCAGAGAAGTCCGAGCCGGTCATGTTTCTTCTGGACGGTGTATAAGCTTTATATGTCTTAATACCCATGAATACTTTTCTCCTTTTTCTTCCTGCGTATAATTGAGAAATTTTTTCACGCAGGTCTTTACTTAATTACAGAGCGCTGAAAATCTCGATTTCCTTGGAATCTGCAGTCAGTGTCACGATTGCTTTCTTCTTCTTTGCCGTCTTTCCGAATACCATACCTCTTCTCTTTGTCTTTCCTTCCAAGTTCATGGTATTCACAGCCTTTACCTTTGCGCCCTCGAACATCTTCTCTACGGCTTCTTTAATCTGAGACTTATTTGCTTCCGGATTCACCAGGAAGGTGTACTTCTTCTCAGACATATCCGCCATGGATTTCTCCGTTACTACCGGGCGAAGGATTACGTCAAAATATTGTAAACTAGCCATTATGCGTATACCTCCTCAACCTTTAAAAGAGCCGCCTTAGTAGCTAATACAGTGCCATACTTCAAAACGTCGTAGACATTCAGCTCGTTTACCTGCGCGGTCTTTACATCCTGAATGTTTCTGGCGGAAAGCACGGTATTCTTATCATTTTCATCCAAAAGAACGAAAGCTTTCTCCACTTTGAAGGCATTCAGCATGTTCTGGAAGTTCTTGGTCTTAATTTCATCGAAATGAATCTCATCCACTACAATCAGCTTATTCTCCGCTACCGCGTTGGACAGTGCTGCGCGAAGTGCCGCTCTCTTTTCTTTCTTATTCATGGTAGTGGTATAATCTCTCGGTGTCGGAGCAAATACAACTCCGCCGCCCTTCCACTGTGGAGCACGAATGGAACCCTGTCTTGCATGACCTGTTCCTTTTTGTCTCCAAGGCTTTCTTCCTCCTCCGGAAACTTCCGAACGAGTTAAGGCCTTCTGTGTGCCTTGGCGTTTATTGGCAAGCTGTGCCACAACTGCAAGGTGTAACAAGTGCTCGTGAACCGGCGCTGCGAAAATCGCATCATTCAGATCCATCTTGCCGACTTCCTGACCCTGCATATTAAATACAGATACGTTAGCCATTACTATCTTCCTCCTTCCTTTCGTCTTAGGACTTTACAGCTTCTTTAATAGTAACAAGAGCCTTCTTCGGTCCGGGAACTGCACCTTTCACAAGGATAAGCCCTTTCTCCGCATCAACACGAACCACAGTAAGATTCTGTGTTGTCACCTTTACCGCACCCATGTGGGAAGGCATTCCCTTACCCGGAAGTACTCTGGACGGTGTTGCGGATGTACCGTTGGAACCCTGATGACGATGGAACTTGGAACCGTGAGCCATCGGTCCTCTGTGCTGTCCATATTTCTTAATTGCAGATGCAAATCCCTTACCCTTGGAAGTGGCACTTACATCCACCTTATCTCCTTCAGCGAAGATATCTGCCTTAATCTCGTCTTTTACCTTGTACTCTTCAGCATTTTCAAAACGGAATTCTCTTAAGAATCTCTTGTAAGAAACGCCCGCTTTATCGAACTGTCCCTTAAGGGGCTTATTCAAAAGCTTCTCTCTCTTCTCTAAAAATCCCACCTGAACCGCTTTGTAACCGTCATTCTCAAGCGTCTTCACCTGAGTTACCACACAGGGGCCTGCCTGAAGTACAGTTACCGGAATCAACACGCCGTTCTCATCCCAGACCTGTGTCATTCCTACTTTTGTTGCCAAAATAGCTTTCTTCATTTGTTCTCCTTTCTACAGCGGAACCTCATCGGTTCATACTAGAATTATTTGTTTTTCATCTTGATGTCTACGGATACGCCTGCAGGCATTTCGAGTCTCTGCAGACTGTCCATGGTCTTCTGGTTCGGATTGATGACATCAATCAATCTCTTGTGTGTTCTCTGCTCGAACTGCTCGCGAGAGTCCTTGTACTTGTGTACCGCACGAAGGATGGTAACTACTTCCTTCTTCGTGGGAAGCGGTACAGGGCCGGAAACCTGAGAACCGGTCTTCTTGCAGTTCTCTACGATTTTTGCGGCTGATTCGTCCACAAGGCTATGCTCATAAGCCTTTAAGGTGATTCTCATTACTTGACTTGCCATAAAAAAAGTCGCCTCCTATCGGGTTATTGACGATAAGTTGGTGACTGTACACGTTTCCGCGCGTATCTTATTCAAATACACACGCCGCACCCGCTGCTTGGTGCTTAAATTGTAGTACAGTGACCTGCCGTCAGTTTCTAAACTTGACATTCGCTCCGGAAAGTTCTCTGTAGAAACTTATGCCTTGCGGTTTTCATTCCTATAGTAATCTTTTCCTTCATCGCTATCATGCCACAGCCGTACAAGGATAACACATCACACTCAGTCTGACAAGAGATTTTTCTCCGGTTTTGTATTAAATCAAGAACAAGCACAAGTTCCTCTTCTGCCTGTCGAGCGGATCTCATACCCACTATTATTCCAAAGGAGTATCCTGACAAAAACCTAAGACTTTTATTTACACGCCTCCGTGCGTGTCATAAATACTATATCAAAAAAGAGGCCTTGTAAAGCCCCTATTTCTGCAATTCTCATAAAGAATCTTTCCCTTCTTCGCCACAGATAAAGCCAGTCCGTCTAAGATCTGTTTTCTTGTCCCGCTCTATGCACATTGTTTATTCCGCATCGATTCGATTCAGAAAATGCTCCGTATACGCCATACTATGATCCGGTTCTACCCACATCGCTTCTATTTCCGTAGAATACTCTTTCCGTATTTTTTCAAGCAAGCTTTTCCCGTCTTCTACGGAAAGAATAAACAGCGCCGTCGAAAGACTGTCCGCAAGGGCAGAGTCCTTGGTGAGAATCGTCACGGAACGGTGCCTATTCGCAGGATATCTCGTCTCCGGATCCACAATGTGTGCATAGCGAACGCCGTCCACGGTAAAATAGCGTTCATAGTCGCCGCTTGTTACCAAAGAGATTTCCGCAATTTCACCGGACACCGCATAGGGATCGTCCTCCTCCCCGTCTACATAGAAGGGATTTTGTACCGGGCAAATCCACTTTGTGCCGTCTCCCTTCTTTCCGATGGCACGAAGATTTCCTCCAATATTCAAAAGATATGACTTGGCTCCTTCTTTTTCCAGAAGTTCGGCAACTCTTTCCACTGCCCAGCCCTTTGCAATCCCGCCGACATCGAGACGAAGTTTCGGATCCCGAAAATACACGGTCATCTTCTCTTCATCCAAAATGAGGTCATCTATATTGCAGTGCTTCGCAGCTTCTTCCAAAGCCTCTTTATCCGGAAGGCTCGCCTGTTCCGGATTGGCTATCCCTTCTTCCCTTTTGTCATGCCAAAGAGAGAGCACTGCGCCATAGGCAATATTCACCCTTCCCTCCGTATCTCTCTCCATTTCTTTCCCGAACTTAAGGAGTGCCATAATATCCGGATCTACCTTTACCGCTTCTTTCCCGGCCTCTTCATTCACTTTCTTTAAATTTTCAAGTTCCGGGTAGTCCGTATAGACATCAAAGAGTTTATGATAATGCAAAAGTCTCTCATGAATCTGTTCCGCCTTCTCCCGAAAAGCTTCTTCTGATTCTTCATAACCGATGACCATGGAAGCCGTATCAAAAACATCCGTAAACTGATCCTGATAGCGCTCTCTTTTCCTACAAGCCGTTAAAGACAAAAAAAGAAGTATAAAACACAGCAAACTTCCGAAGCGCCGAATATCCTTTTTTCCAAATTGACTTTTCATCTGTTTTCCTTCGCTTTTTCTATAAATATACGCAGTACAGCTTAAAATATTTTCCATGATACAAGACATAGTTGGGAAAAGCTATAGAATTATTCTTTTTCCATTTTCACCGATAAAAATAAAGAGACAATCTCTTCTATGTTTAGACATAACGAGTATCGTGCGTGAGCGCACGCTATCTCGTTTCAACGGGGGCGCTATGTTACGAACTGAAAAACATGTACTTTTCCTTCTTTTCCTACTCTTCTTACTTATTCCCGGGGAAAAGACTTTTGCAGAAAAAGGAAACTGGGTACAGATTGGAAAAGAATGGACCTATACGGACGCATTTGGCAGGAGCATTCCGGGATGGATAGCGTATAAGGGAAGCTGGTATTACATTGCTCCGGATCGGGAGCGTATGGCCACCGGCTGGATATTCGATAGCGGAAAATGGTATTTTCTGAGCACGAATCAAAAAGACCTCGGTAAAATGCATCGTTTCTGGGCAACCATCGACGGCTATGCTTATTATTTTGATGAAAGCGGTGCTTTGGCGGAAAAAACCACCGTTCAGGGAAAGTATAAGGTAAATGAGCAGGGTCAGTACCTTCAAGAGGACGGAAAACCGAAGTACTACGGAAAAAGCGGATACCGCACGAAACCGAGTACCGTTATAGATGAATTGATGGCGAAGGCCGAACAAGAAATGAAGAATGTCACAAAGCCGAAGATTTCCGGCCTCGGAAATCCCAGCTTTACCGCCCGTTACGGCTTAAATCCCAAAGGGGTCTTCGACCCCGGGCCAAACGACCCGTGGGCTAAAAAAGAAAATGTGGATATGCAACAATATGATACGGAAGAAGACTCGGAAGAAACCCCGGACGATAACGATACGGATGAGGAAGAAATTCCGGATTCCGACGAGCAGGAAGAAGAGGACGAATAGTCCATCACTTTAGTTCTTCTTGCACGCTTCCATTCCTTCATGAATCTTATCCGCCATATACTGAAGCATTTCTTTCGTCATGCCCGGATAGACGCCGATCCAGAAGCTATGTTCCATAATATAATCGGTATTCTTCAACTCTCCCACCACGCGATACGCATCCGTTCCGCGAATTTGATCAAAGCAGGGGTGCTTAATCAGATTTCCGGAGAAAAGCAGTCTGGTCTGGATATTTGCCTTTTCGAGGAAAGCCGTCAGGTCATTTCGTTTTACACCGGACTCCTCCTTCACGGAAAGCAGGAAACCGAACCAGGAAGGATCCGCATTGTTAGCCGCTTCCGGAAGAATTAAGCCTTCTATATCGGAAAGCGCTTCCTTCAAAAAGGCCCAGTTCGCCTTCCTCTTCTCGATAAAGCTCGGGAATTTCTTTAACTGCTCCACGCCGACAGCCGCCTGCATATCGGTCACCTTCAAATTGTAGCCGAAGTGACTGTAGGTGTACTTGTGGTCATAGCCCTTCGGAAGCTGTCCATACTGTCCCGAAAAACGATGTCCGCAGAAGTTGTCGTGACCGGACGGGCAGATACAGTCTCTTCCCCAATCCCGGAAAGACAGAATCAGCCGACTAAGCTTCGGATTGTTTGTGTACACTGCACCGCCCTCGCCCATCGTCATGTGATGCGGCGGATAGAAGGAGCTGGTGCCGATATCGCCCCAGGTTCCCGTAAAGCGGGTTTCTCCGTCTATCGTATAGCGGGATCCCAAAGCGTCGCAGTTGTCTTCGATAAGCCAGAGATGATGCTTATCACAGAATTTCTTGATGACCTCCAGGTTAAAAGGATTGCCCAAAGTATGCGCAATCATCACCGCCTTCGTTTTCTCGGAAAGCGCGTCTTCCAGACGGCTTACATCGATGTTGTACTCCGGAACCGTGACATCGAGGAAAACGGGAACCGCCCCGTACTGCAACATGGGGGTCACTGTAGTCGGAAAACCGCAAGCCACCGTAATGACCTCATCTCCTCTTTTAATTTGCCTTTCTCCCAGTTCCGGTGCCGTAAGCGTCATAAACGCAAGGAGATTCGCAGAAGATCCGGAATTCACCAGATAGGCGTGCTTTACGCCGATCCACTCCGCAAACTTCTTCTCAAACTCGTCGGCAAAACGTCCCGTAGTGAGCCAAAAATCCAAAGTGGCATCGGTCAAGGACAGCATTTCCTTCTCGTCAAATACGCGGGAAGCATAACTTACTCTGTCTCCCGGCTCGAAGGCTTTCTTCTTCTCTTTAAAGCTGTGGTAATACTCCGCTACCAAATTCTTGATTTCTTCGCGTGCCTCCGCTTCGCTCTTCCATTTTCCCATAAATCCTCTTCTCCTTTACTGCCCCATTCTCTCACACCAGTTGGTATCCACATCATAGCCATAGGCATAAATTCTTCTGTAAGCCGACTCCTGCCAGGGCTCCCGGAAAGTTCCGTCTTCACTGATAAAGAAGTCCGCATTCATATACCGGATAATAATATAGCCGGAATCCTTCTGGTCAAAACCGTTTCCGCGGGAAAAATCGATTCCGTTTCCCGTATTCCTACGCATGACCGCCTCCATAAGCGGAAGAGTGACTTCATTAATAGGGAGTTTCATGTCCGGAATATCGAGGAAAAACCCGCCCTTTTCCTTTAAAGAAATACAAAGATAGCCGAGGGTTCCGTTGCTGACACACTTGCAACGCTTAATGGCATGAAGGGGAATCTGATGCTTTGCTCCGATAATCACGCCGTCCTTCAGGGTAATATCCTTCTCTCCCAAGGTAAAACCGAGGTCGGTTTCCAGACTGTCCAGATTGTTCGGAAAAGCGCTCCCCAATTTACTCGCGGAAAGCGCCACAAGCAGTGCTTTCGTTTCTTTGATATTGTGTCCGTTATTCCAAGCCCGGGTATCCAGTTCAAACTCGGGAATCTCCTTACTGTCTTTCAAGTAGCAACGCACGTCGTAACTCTGATTGGAATTACAATAGTTGGTAATGAGGGTTCTTTTAATCGCTGAAAAAGGAAAGGAAAACGCCTTCTTTCCATTTGCACTCTGATAAGAAAAACCGTCCTTGGAAACCGTTAAGCTGTGTCCGCCTCCCAGCATCCCTTTCGCTTCAAAATGAAATGTTTCCGTATCGAAAATTGTACGCATCTTACTCCTTTTCCTTTCCCGCTACTTCTAAATTCTCTTTTTGTAAGAGCACGCTCCGTGGGTGCGTGTGAACTACCGCGCCACTTGGTACGATACTCGTTATGAAGAAAAACCTGCGCTCTGTTCAAGTGATACTCGTTAAAACACAAGATGTCTCAGGCTTCGCCTTAGCTGCTTGTTACGAACGAGATACCGCACGCTTTGCGAGCGATACTCGTTATGAACTAAAAAAAGAATGTGCTGTACTGCACATTCTTTTTCTCGAAAGCAGAACACAGGAGTATTGTAGTATTGCAAGACAAAAATCGCAATACCCTTCTCCTATTCCTATCAGTGGACAAAAACTGTAGCTTGTTCCTACTGTTTGGCCTGGTCCAAAGCCTTCTGCACCGCGTGGGCAATGCCTTCACTACTGGTAGTGGCTCCCGCCACGGCATCCACGTCGGTACTCTGCTTTTCCAGAATTTCCGGAATCACCTTCTTCTGTGCGTCGAAGAAATAATCCTCATCATCCTTTGTTTTCACGATGTCGATGGCGGTCATCTTTCCGCCGGAAATGGTGACCTTTACCTCCACATTGCCATTGTAGGCAGAAGCCTTACCAAAGTATTCTCCGTCTTGATACGCGCCTGATGCACTGTTTGCAACAGCTTGAGAATCGGAAGAACCATCCGAAGAATTCGCAGAGGCTTTATCTCCGTCAGCTTCTGATGCTTTTTCGGAGGAATCGATTTTTTCCTCCCCGCCTCCTTTGCTTTCCGCGCTTCCGGTGTCTTCCACACTTCCTTTATTTTCCGCTTCAGTTTCCGCGCTTTCTTTATTTTCCGTTACGGTTTCCTGCCCCTCATTCTTATCTACCTTCGCTTCCAGTGCTGCTCGGTATTTCCCGGCACTATAAAAGACGCTTAGAAAAAGACAGACTATCGGTAAAATCCCCGCAATGCGAAGCAGGGGAGATGCCTTTTTCTCCCTAGTCTCCTTCTGCACTCTATACTGCCTGATTC
>ERZ773196.2117-NODE-2117-length-10454-cov-3.114530_pt1 | contig 10454 bp, 6 predicted proteins | sample MGYA00581009_ERZ773196 | MGnify/ENA primary metagenome ERZ773196 (study PRJEB29015, sample SAMEA2738162) | human oral metagenome | biome: human oral; feature: human-associated habitat; material: saliva | place: China | collected 2243 ...
CCGGCATTATTTATATTAAATGAGAAAATGAGTTGAGGCAAACGACCGGGTAATTTGACGCATTTTAGACGATGAAATGACGGAGATTAGGCGATAAAATGATAGAGATTGCATCGGAGGTAGACGTGATTTTAGGCGGCTTTCCATAAGAAACGTATAATCATCTGATATACAATGGTTTGCATATCGAATATATTTGAAATATATCTACAATAAAAAGGTGGAGCATTTCAAGTTTGTGTATTCATCGAAAGCGATTGTAAGGCTATTTAAAACACAAATCCCCACACCTTAACGCTAAAAGATGTGGGGAGAGCATTAAAAGTTTTCGTGTTGCAAGATGCACTAACTCGTAAACCAAAGTCTTTATTTCTTCATGATGCTGATAGCGAAACCACCACTTGGAGCCAAATGAATTGGCAGCACAGTTGTGTGGTCTATCGTCATCTGATCTATCACCATAGGGTATGGATTGCCTTTATAAGTAGCGTCAGGGCCATCGCGATAGATGATAGCATGATATTTAACATCCTTATCAAGGAAGTCAAATCGCATTGTCAAATCACGCGCATCAGCGTCTGTCATGCCTCCAACAAACCAGTTTTCACTATCCCGATCTTTGCGAGCTGTAACGATATATTTTCCAATCTCAGCCTGTAAGACGTGTGACTCCTGCCAGTTTGTGGGCACTTGTTCTATGAATGCGAATGCAGGTTGGCCTTTATAGTTCTCTATTTCGTCTGCCGCCATCTGCCAAGGCGCATAAAGCGTGACATAAGTAGCCAGCTGTTTGGCGAGTGTTGTTTGTGGATGAGTTTGTGGATGCACTCTACCTTCGATGCGGAAGATGCCCGGTGTGAAGTCAAGTGGGCCTGCTAAGACACGTGTAAAAGGTAAGATGCAGAGATGATATGGTGGATTTCCTCCGTCTTCTGACCATGCATTATACTCTTGTCCGCGTGCTCCTTCGCCCGAAACTAAGTTCGGATAGGTGCGTTGTAGCCCTGTTGGCATCGCTGGTTCATGGTTAATGATCATGAGATGATACTTTGCTGCGGTCTCAATTACCTTGCGATAATGACGCACTCCATATTGAGAGTGTTGCAGTTCTTTGTTATCTAATTTTGCATTTACATATCCCGTTTTAACCACACGGATACCTAATCGCTCGTAAAGTGCAAAGGCACTATCGAGTTGTTGCTCATAGTTTGCTGCGGCACCACCTGTTTCATTGTGGGCAATCATACGCACTCCTTTCGATAATGCGTATCTTTGTAGTCCCTCAAGATCATAGTCAGGATAAGGTTTTGTGAATGAAAACTTGTCGCCTTCACGCCCCCAATCGTTATCCCATCCATAGTTCCAACCTTCCACAAGCACACCTTTCATGCCGTGATCTGCAGCAAAGTCGATGTAACGTCGAGTGTTTTCAGTCGTTGCTCCGTGTTTCTTTCCTTGCGACCAAGTCATGTCATTCATGTGCATTCCCCACCATATTCCAACATACTTCCCCGTCTCTAACCACGAGGTATCTTTGATTTTGCAAGGTTCATTGAGGTTAAGCATCAAACGAGATGCCACAAGATCGGCTGGTTTATGCCCCACAATGATTGTTCGCCAGGGTGAAACAAATGGTGCTTTTGCAAAGACCAGTTCACCCGTTGACCATGGAACAAGTTCTGCTTTAACGGTTGTTGTTCCCTTTGCTGCAGCAATCGGCTTAAGATTTAGCGAAGAATAATCCGTCAGATTGGCTTCGTGTACGACAAGATAAAGGTCATTGTCAACCTCCATTGTTATCGGAGTAGACACCTCAGGCTTGCGACTGAGCGGGTCGGCTGTCCATAATGCCTCATAATAATTAGTGCCTTCTGTCGGCATAGCCCAAGTTTTTGCATCAAAAGGAAAAGCAAACTGCGTCTCTTCATCCATGATAGCGAAGTCCGAAAGATGCGGTTGACGTGGGAATTCATAGCGAAGCCCGAGTCCATCATTAAACAATCGGAAAACAATCGTCAACAAACGACCTTGTGCACCGCGTTGTTGCAGCCGCATGGTGAGTTCATTATAATGGTTGCGCACACTCGTTTCTTCACCCCATGGCTGTTGCCACGTTTCATCTTTTGTACCCGAAGAGAAACCAACTATATGGAAATCCTTGTCTAAACTGCCATCCCGGAGCTTCATTCCAAGCAATGATGGGCATAAGATGGCACGCTTGCCACGCCACAACTCATAATAAGGCTGCCCCTTTTCATTAACACCTACAGACAAAGTGAGCGTCCCATCAGGGGACGCTACCTTTTGTTTCTGCTTGCCGTTCACAAAAGAGGTGAACAACAAGGCACACACAATACAAATCAACCTAATAAATTTCATATTCTATTTATTTTAATATTTCTTTAGCTTTTGCTACATCCAGACGCACAAGTGCATCGTAAGCTTGCTGTGTACGAGGGCTATTTGGCTCAGCAACACGCAGCTTATACCAGCGATATATTAGCTCTAAATCAGCTTGTGTGTAGCTAACTCCCATGAATTTTTGTAGCATTGTCAGATATTTATAGCCATATTCAAGCGTTGGTTCGATAGTTGTTCCCTCGCCATAATCGTTCCATGTGCTAATCTGTAGCCATTTAAGACCAGACCTTTTGGCTGCATCAAGCTGACGTTGGAACAGCGCTCCATTCTCAGCATCATAGGAAGTGTAACCATTTCCGGCTCCACCTTCTTTATAATAGTCCTTGAATCCCGGCATTGCTCCAGCGATATACATCTTGAATTTGCTTGCAACGCTATAATCAGGCGTAGGATTTACCCATGAGAACTCACCATCAGCATTGGTGTAACCATCACCATTTGCTCGCCCAGAATGCCCGTTTAGACAGAGAAACATGGGCTTAGTTTTGAGGACAGAGAACACGCGATACCAGTCTTTTCCAGTCAAAAGCTGCTGTGGTCCAAATATCATCAGCAGCGGACGGCCCTCTACTTTCACGTAAAAGTCCTTATGAAAGAAGGTCTCGGCAAGGTAACGAACGTCTTGTCTGGCTTGACTTACCTTGTCAGAGACGTCAGCAAGCGGCGAGTCTTCATAGACAATAGTCATTTTCAAGCCAGCTTTTGCAATGGCATTTGCCAATGCTTCAGTGTTTGATTTATGCTTAGCGATGTCATTATCACTATTGATTCCATACCAGTCTACCATCACCCCATCTACTCCGCAGTACTTCATTAGAAGACATTGATAGTCAAGTATGGCTGCATCTCCCGATGCATAAGGACCTGTAAGTGGGTAATAATGCGATGCAATCTGACGCTTTCCTGTTACATCAACAACGTTGGGATCACGCGTATTCATCGTCCAATGGAACGGCCATTTGCCGTTATTGGTCTTGTCAGTCTCAAACCATGGCATGAAATGTACATAGACATTCATGTCGTTAGTCTTACTAACGGTCTTGGCTTCTGCGTTCTCCTCTTTTGTATTTTGTTTCTTTTCAGGTGCATTTGGATAGCTTTCACCACAACTATTCAACACCATTAAGCTGCTAAGGAGCAATAAAGGAAGAATAAATTTTCTCATAATTAATGAATTAAAGCCTCTCTTCCAATCCCTATTTTGATAAGGGAGAGAAGTAGGATGCAACTAAACTACATAATAACCATATTCTTTTTAAACAATAACCTAAATGAAATGCGTATATATTTTTATTCTCTTCATAAGGCACTTTTACTCCCCTCCCTCTTCGAAAAGGGGCTTGTGGAGAGGCTTTTTGTTAGCATATAGGGGTTAATATCCCTCATTCTGCACTAAATTTCCATTCTTTTCTGTCTCTACTTTTGGTATTGGAAAGACTCCAGTATGCTTGTCTGCATCTGCTGGTTTATTCCACCACGCTTTAAAAAACGTACCAAACCGTATATTTGTTGTACGGCGAAGACCTTCAAAAACAAATTCATGCTTCCACTCATTGTCTAATGCATCCTCATCAAGTGAAGTCAGGTCGGCAAGTCCTGCACGTTTTCTTATCTGATTAATATAGGTCAACGCGTTCTGCATATAGCCCAAACGATAGTTTGCTTCGGCTTGCATCATGAGCACTTCTGCATAGCGCATGAGCACCCAATCATTGTCTCGTTCCCATGAATCAGTAGCACTCCACTCATATTTATCAAGTCGTGCGCCTTCATTTTGAGCGGCTTTCGTAAAATTTTGGATATCTTCGGTGTAGTTTAATGGCTCTCCATTGTCCATCAATACCTCAGCTCCAGTTGCTGCATTGTATTGCTGACCAATCAAAAGACTATTGCGTCGCACATCGTTTGCTTCGAAAGAAGAGTATAATCCAGGTTGAGCACAGATACCATTTCCACACCATTGGTAGACGCCTGCAGGGTCAAAAGCATACTTTTGATTATAATGGTAGGTCATAGAAGCTAAGTAATTGCCTACAGTTCCTTGCTTATGGTCATAAGGTATGGCAAAAATAATCTCTGGAGAAGTTTCATTTTTGATGGCAAAGTTGGCTTTATAATTAGGCGTAAGCGAATAACCCTTCACCTTATCACAGGCATCCAAGCAGTCTTGCCAACGTGGTTTTCCTGTGTAAACTTCGGCATTTAGGTAGAGACGTGCAAGCAAAGTATAACCCACATTCTGTGTAAACCTGCCATATTGTATGCCTGTTGGCAATAAAGGTAGCACCTCTTTGAGTTCCTTTTCAATGAAGTTAAAGACCTCAGCTCGTGGCGAATTCTTTGGTAAAACCTGTGTAGTGAAGTCGGTAGAGATAGGTACATTTCCAAAATTATCAATCAGATTATAATAATAGTAGGCACGAAGACCACGCAATTCTGCCTCAACCTTCTTTTTCAAATCAGCAGAAAGCTCACTCTTTTCAACCTGATAGATGATGCCATTAACCTTGGAAACGCCTGTAAAATTATAACGCCAAAGAGATAAGACACCTGTATTTTCGGCATCCCAAGTATGATATTGAAGCTGTTGATAACGTCCTCCATCATACCAATCTGTACCTCGTGTTGGGATACATGCCTCGTCACTGGAACACTCTGAGGTAAAGAACACATACTCACATGTAGGATAACAGTTCACATTATTGCCTTCAGGAGTGTTCGAACCATAGCCTCTTAACGTCGCGTAAGCACCTCCAACAATCGTCGAAATCTCGCTTTCGTTCTTACCATAATCGTCCATCGACACTTTATCATAAAGCTTTTCATTTAGATCTGTGCATGAAACCATCATAGCACTTGCCATGAGAATTGTCGACAAAATGTATTTCGTTTTCATTTTTTCTCAATATTATTGGTTAACCTTTTCAGAAACTTATATTCACGCCTACAGAGAAAGTACGTGGTCTTGGATAAGAGTTAAAGAACTCAATACCCGGAGATTCAAGTACATTGTCAGGCACTGCAACCTCTGGATCCATACCTTTATATCTGGTGATACAGAAGAGATTCTCGCCTGTTACATAGAAACGAAGTCGAGAAAGCCCAAATTTCTCTGGATGAGCCAAACTATATCCCAATGTGAGTGCTTGCAAACGGAAGAATGATCCGTTCTCTATGAAGTAGTCACTATAGGTGGGATTGTCTGTGATTCCACTCTTCATAAAGTCATCAAGAACGTTCTGTGATGGGAAACGCGTAGGATCATACATTGCCATTCGTGTGCAATTGAGAACCTTTTGACCAAACATGCCATAACCAGAAATTACAAAATCAAAGTTGTGCCAAGTGGCATTGATAGATAAACCAATATTCCATTTCGGCTGAGCACTACCTAAATAACGCTCAACAACTTTGCCGTCAGCATCTTTTGTCAAGATATACTTGCCGTCTTCACTAATTCCTTCGCAATGAGGTCCCCAGAAAGCACCGGCAGGATAGCCTTCAAGAATGACTTGAGAATAGGTGTTTGACATACCGCGCAGATTGTGCAAAGAGCCTGCCTGCAATCCAACGGCCTGATATTGATCGTTAGAGAGTTTCGTGATTTCCTGGTGGTTATAAGCCAAACTCATATTCGCATCGAGTGTCCAATCCTTTGTTCGCAAGATATTTGCACCCAAAGTAAGTTCAAATCCCTTATTCACCAAGTCACCAACATTGGCTAACATTGTTCCAACAAGATAGGGAGGTTGCGGTACAGGATAAGTCCAAAGTAAGTCAGAGGTCTTCTTGTGATAGAGTTCTAAGGTTCCATTGATACGATTAAAGATTGAAAAGTCGAGACCAAAGTTCCATTGTGATGTACTCTCCCACTTCAAATCAGGATTCACATTCTGGCTCTGTGTATAGGCATTCTTCCATGTTTGTGTTGCAGCATCATAGTAAGCGGCTCCTGAAGCCGATAGAATGGAGAGACTCTTATACTCGCCAATACCATTCTGATTGCCTGTAACACCAAAACCAAGTCTTACTTTCAAATTGTCAAGCCATGACGAAGTGCACTTCATAAAAGGCTCATCTGAAAGACGCCAAGCTAAAGATATCGAAGGGAAAGTACCCCATTTATGATTCTCTCCGAATCTACTTGAGCCATCTTGTCTTAGCGTTGCTGTAATCATATAACGGTTAAGATAACTATAATTGGCTCTACCAAAGAATGAAACCAACGTAGATTCTCCTTTAAAAGAATAGACATCACCTTGTCGAAAGTCTGTCCCTGCACCAAGATTATTATATCCAAAGGCGTTCGTATCAAATCCACTTCTCGTGGAACCAAACCCTTCATAGACATTATTTAGATAGGAATAGCCTCCTAATATATTAAGGTGGTGGTCCTTTCCAAACATGCGATCATAAGTCAAATAGAGTTCTATTTGCTTATTTGTATAGTCAGAATAGGTGCGCTGTCCCCATCCTTTTTCACTTTGTCCCTCCATTCTTGCGTAGCTGGGCTTATAGATTCCTCCGACAACAGAATTCTGTTCATAAGAAGTATTGACTGTACCTTTCAAACCATCTATAATATTCAATTCCATCTTTAGATAGCCTAAAAAGCGATGACGCTTTTGATCATCTGTACGATTATTGTTAATTTCGACAGGATTCTCTGTGTTTGTACCATTAAGTTGGGCATAACTTCCATCAGGATTATATACAGGGAATGTTGGCTGAAGATTGACCATGCGCTCAAAGATGCGTGTATCAATGGGATGCCAGCGGTCGAAATTGGCATTAATTCCTTCGTCTAAGCGAAGTCGTCCCTGCCAAGCTGTTTGGTAAGCTGTAAGAGATCCCGCGAGACGATTCATGTTATTACGTTTTATAATGCCTTGATTGTTGTTGTAAGTTCCCGATGCTCGGTAGCCATGTTCCTTCTTACTACTTGAGAAAAGAATATTATGTGAATGCGAAATTGCCGTGCGTTCTAATTCCTTTTGCCAATCAGTTGAAGCACCATAGTCTAATGCACTCGCCACGTTTTGACTGCGAACATATCCTCTCCACTGGTTTGCTGAGAGCACATCCATGTTCTTTGCCACCGAAGCGAAGCCCACATAACCATTATATTGCAAACTATTCTGCTCACGTTCTCCACCTTGTCGGTTGGTTGTTACAATAATAACACCATTGGCACCACGGCTTCCATAGATTGCCGCAGCAGACGCATCTTTCAATACATCCATACTAACAATCTCTGAAGGTTGTACAGAATTGAAGTCAACTCCAGGCACTCCGTCTACTACAATCAATGGACCATTGCTGGCAGATAACGACGTTCCACCACGTAATCTAAGGCTGGATCCAGACTCAACTGCACCACTACTCTGCACAACAGAGAGTCCCGCCACCTTGCCTTGAAGCATCTGTTCCGTGCTCGTTATTACTCCTTTACGCAGATCTTTGGCATTAACCGTGGCTATAGAACCTGTGAGATCACTCTTCCGCATCGTACCATAACCGACGCCAACAACAACGGTTTCATCCAAGGTTTTAGCGTCTTCATTCAACGTAATGCGTAGTCCTGTACCAGCTTTCACATGTTGTGACACATAACCCACATACGAAACGTCGAGCATCGCACCTTGTTTGCAAGGCAAACTAAACTTTCCTTCAAAGTCTGTTATTGTTCCCCCACTGCCTCCTACAACTTTTATTGTAGCCCCAATCAGTGGATCTTGATTTGCATCGACTACTGTTCCTGTAGCCGTTATGGTCTGTGCGTGTGCTACATTACACACAAGCAACAGCATCAGTGCCATGAAAACACCATATATTTTGTTTGACTGAATGTATTTCATAAGGTTTCAGAATAATATAATTTCAATGATAGAAATAAACAACATCATTTTATTTATCAGGCGTAATCAGAGGAATTGTCGTGTCGACAACAGTCTGTCCATTAGCCTTTGCAACAATAATATGCAATGTTGTGGCTTCAATGCCTTTGAGTTCTTTTTGTAAATTGACCGTAGCCTGACGTTTATCACGCACTCCAAGCATTGTTCCTGTGATGGTCTTTGTGCCTGCTGTAATCGTAAACTTAAGGTCACCGGCTGTACGTTCGTTATACTCTCGCGTCAAAGTTAGAATGTCTTTGCCACTTACACGAGAAGGAAACAGCGAAAAAACTGGGTCGGGATAGGGCACCGCCATACCTGCTTTTTGCATCTGATCGCCACTATTTGCCCCCCACTGATTAGCTCCGGCAGCATCACGAATGACGGTAACGATGAGATAATTCATGTTCTCCAATTCGAAAGCGGCTTTCTTATCTGGGTCTGCTAAGGCTGTAGGCACACGACTACCTGCGTCATCTAAGGTATATGAATAATATTCAGATGGCACACCAACATCCCATGCATAGAGGCCATTTGAAAGCTTTCTAACTTTTGTTTTCTTTAGACAGGCAGGACGCCAAACGTCAAGTGACTGCAAAACATTCCAGTCGTTAAGTCCTGAATGCACTCCAAACTGAACAAAGTTTGCATCGTTTGAAATCTCTGTTAGTGTTCTTCCACCTAATTTATATACGTCAGGATTAAAGACAACGGTCAAGGGTTCATCGAGTGTAAACTTATCCGTGAAGCCCGAACTCTTCTTTCCAGAGAAGAATTGAACACCCTTTCCACTTTCTTTAAACTCCTTAAACTCTGAACGACTATCAGGAGCTTGGAACACCGAACTCCATTTACTGCCGTCTTTTGTCTTTAATCTTGACCAGAAACCAGGCCAATCATCTGACTCAAAAGCACTGATATTAGTATTGAAATACTGTGTCGGAATCATCTTCTTACAATAGATGTTGTTTCCCAAGTATTCCAATTTGGCAAATGAAGAAGAGTTATCGCCGTGGCCAGCATCAGGTTCTGTCGGCGTCCATGCCCACAAATAAAGGTCTACTCCAGCAGGAAACTTCACGTCAGTCATGTCATAATAGAAGGTCACTTCCTCATCACAAGTGAACACTGCAGGCACAGTCCACACCTTGGGTACACCCAAATCGGTCTCCTCCGCCATTGTCATGAGAGGGCATAATAGGCCTATCAACGTCAATATATAATACTTAAAATCTTTCATGTTGTGTTGTTTTATCATTATTTAGCTATTGTTTCTCCACCACAAAGCAAACACTTGGTGCTTATTCTGCCTGCATAAGGTTATAAGTATAAGAAACAAATGGTTTGCCATTCACTTGTCGTATGAGCTTAAACTCTAACGTTTTATTTGCACCAGGAACTGTAGTGATGGTGAGAGGTTGTTCTCCCGACTCACTCTTTAACAAGAGTTTAGATGCCATTCCGTCTGATTTTACAAACGGATTATCCATGGTCCATGTACCTTTTATAGGTAACAACTCGGGCGCATTCCCCTCTACTGAGAAGGTTGTTGGCTCTCCTTTGCTGTCTTGGTCCAAATGAATCACGAAGGTATCGAAGTCGAGCAGACTGGTGAGTACCATGGTCTTGGCATTTGTTTCATCGGTCTGCGTCACACTATTCAATACCCATTTACCTCCAATCTTTTCGTAAAGTCGGATTGGATCAACGTAGCTTCCGTCATCAACTGTGCTACACGAACAGAGTCCCATTACTGATATTGCAATCAATAACAGAGAAATCAAAAGGTTGTTCTTTGTCCTCATAGTAATAATGGTATTAATATTGTATTCTATTTCTTATGCGAACAAAATTAGAATAAAATCATCACAACATGAAGTTTCATAAAAAATATATAACAAGAAAAATGGAAACAAATTTTAATTCAACTGATTATCAATAACTTATCGTATCGTGTTTTCGTGAAATGTATTATCATTATATTGATGATTCTCAACAAATATAATGCTCTTTTAAGGCTAAACGTTGGCTAAAATCCAACTTTTCGCATCATCATGGCAGTCAAATTCCCTTTTTCTGATACCTATTTGTCGTTGTTATTCCTGTGCCCTAAAAACATCATTTCTATGATTTCTT
>ERZ773196.2124-NODE-2124-length-10438-cov-2.734277_pt1 | contig 10438 bp, 5 predicted proteins | sample MGYA00581009_ERZ773196 | MGnify/ENA primary metagenome ERZ773196 (study PRJEB29015, sample SAMEA2738162) | human oral metagenome | biome: human oral; feature: human-associated habitat; material: saliva | place: China | collected 2243 ...
AACCCAATAAGGCTACCAACTGATAGCCTTATTGTATCGGCCGACACAATAAGGAAACCGACGCGAAGCTCAAGGACGTTTTTGTCTGCTTTTGGGCAGAAATAGGCCTCAATAGGGCAGTTTTTGCAGGAAAAAGCCGTTTCGCTCAATGTGTGAAGAGAAATTTTCAGCCAGAATAGGGCGAAGTTGAGATTTTTAGCAGCTGCTGGTAAGCACGGCTTTGTAAAGTTTTAGGGAGGCTGGTGGGGAGATTGTCGGACGAGTCGGACGGGTCGGACAGGTCGGACTGGTCCGAGAACAAGCCCTATTGATTCGAGAACAGGTCGGACTGCTCGGAGGATTTCTTTAGTTTTCTTATTGCTATGTTTGGTTGTCAAAATGGAAAAATGTATCTTTGCGACCCTAAGTTTCAGAACAATTACAATTTAATCAATAAAACCAACATCTTTTTATGACTAAAATTAGACTATGTCTCTCATTGCTGTTGCTGAGTGTGGCCGCGGCAGTGTGGGCAGTAGTACCGCCGTTTCAACCAACTACGTTGGCGAATGGCAAGCCCGTTGACGGTACGCGGTGGTACACGATGACGATCCACAGCAATAAGTTTCAAGTGAGTCGTCAGGCTGCATCGGCCAATTATATCGGTCTGTCCAACCGCACCCTCAACTACGGCGGTCGCGACCTCTGGTGCTTCGTGGGCAATGCTACCAGTGGCTATCAGATTTATAATGCTGCCGGCGGAAAACTCGTGGCGCCCACAGCGATGAAGGGCAATACCGGTGATCAGTCGTATGCTATCGTAAGTTCTGAAGTACCTGCGGGCTACACCGACCTGTGGAAATTTGAACAGAGCAGCGACCTCACATCGACAACCACAACCCCCGTCTATATCGAACAGTTTGGCAATAGTAAAGCCCTCAACAACCGTGAGGGAAAGTTGGCTTTCTGGGATGGCGGAAAAGACCACGGTTCTACTTTCCTCATCGAGGAAACCGATATGAAGGTGCTCAACTTCGGTACAGCTTTCGGCCGTTGGACCGCATCTAATGCGCAGAAAACTTATCACTCTCGCTGGAGCAGCACGTCTACTGACCCCGGCTTCACCCTTTCTGCTCCCAGAAACGATATGTATCTGGTGAATGGCAAACCCCATCTCCACCTCAATACGTTCACACTCACTGCAGCCCAGGATTGGGACATCACCGCCTATGGTATGACCTTTACAGGCTTTAGCGGTACTTCCTCCACGCGTGCGGCAGCCACGGTGACCCCCGCGGGAGCTACGGCTGTGTCCTGCACCGCCAGCAATAGCGCAGAAGTGCACTTGGCAGGTCTCACCTCCACTCCGACGTTCACCGTGAGCGCAGGTGCTATAGAACCCGCCGACTTCTACGTTGTGCTTCACAAAGCCCTCAGTCGCCACCCCTTTGTGTCCACTACGATTGTGGGCAACAACTTTGCAGAAGGTACGCGCTGGTACACCCTCAAGTTTAAGAACACCACACAGGCAGCCGCTGCCGCCGATGGTAGCATTCAGTTAGCACCCGTTTCGATTGGTGCAACAACTACCAGTTTGCCCGCCCAGCCCGACAACCAACTCTGGTGCTTCGTGGGCAATGAGACACAGGGCTATACAGTATATAATAAGGCGCTCGGCACTACGAAAGCTCTCGTTGCCACAGCTCCCGCCACAAACGGAGCAGAGGCGCGTGTGGAGGTATTGGCTGGAAATACGAAGAGCCATACTTGGTGGTTCTCTTCCTCAACGAACCTGAGTTCCGCCTATACGGAACCCGTCTATATGCAGTTGCAAAACGCCAACGGCTATGCGCTGAACTTGAACGAACAAACGCAAAACATCTCTTTCTGGACTGGAGGCAAGGATGCCGGCTCTACGGTGCTCATCGAAGCCGCTTACAATACCCAACTCTCTTATGCGCTCGATGGCGACCACGGTACGTTCTATCGCGACGATAAGAAAACAACAGGGCAGAACTGGAATACCTATCTGATTTCTACGCAGACCGATCCCGTTGTTACGTTGGCCAATGCGAGCAACAAGAACAACATCGGATTCAACAATGCGACGACGCCGAAGACGGTGAAATTGGCAAGCAGCAACTTTAAGGATTACACGCTCTCCGCCAGCGAGGGATATGTCATTACAGGCTATTCATTCACGTTTAAGGGCGAAAATGGCAGCACGGGCGTGAAGGACGTCACTACCTCAAAGACAGCTACGGCTACTGCCGCAACGGCTGAAAATTTTAGTGTGACGGGTTTGAACTTGCAAACAGTTCCGTTCCAAGTCACCTCGGGGATGGCGCTCATTCAGAACCTCCGCATCACGGTTGTCCCTGCTTCTGTTGAGGCCGATAAGCAACTGACAGCAACGAATGCTAAATACAAGACAGCTTTAGTCTTTGACAACACCAAGTCGGGCCCAGGTTATCGTATTCCCGCTTTGGGTCAGGCTGCCGATGGTAAGCTTTTCGTGGCAGTAGACCTTCGCCGCACAGGTGCCGATATTGGTATGGGCAACGGCCATAATGATGTGATCATGAAGACCAGTAGCGATGGCGGTCAAACTTGGGATGCCCATTTCCAGACCATTGCCGCCGGCGACCAGAGCCAACCCAATTCTTCAAAGAAATGGAACTACAGTTTCGGCGATCCCTCTATCGTTGTTGATCGCAACAATGCGCAGAACGTGCTCGTTATGTGCGTGGGCGGACATACCTCTTTCTTTGACGGACAATACAATGAGCCGCAGCACGTTGTACGTCTTCGCAGTACGAACGGCGGACAAACTTGGACGGCGGACTCGCTGACTTATCAAATTTATAATCTGACCAAGGACGGCGCAGGAGGTGTGACCAACTCTCTCTTCCTCACCAGTGGAAAGATTATGCAGAGCCGCTATATCAAGCAGGGCGATTACTACCGCCTTTATATTGCTTATCCCACCAATAATACGCGACAGAACGCCACCTTTGTGATTTACTCCGACGACTTTGGTGCGACATGGAAACTCTTGGGTAGCAAAGCACAGTTGCCGAGCACGGGTGCCGATGAGTCGAAGGTGGAAGAACTTCCCGATGGTAGCGTTCTGGTGAGCGTTCGTAACCGTGGCTCTCTGAGTCGTGGCTTCAGCCTCTTCACTTATACCGACATCGCCAAAGGTGAAGGCAACTGGGATTTCCAGATCAATGCAACAGCGATGAATAATGCGGTGAACAATGTGAACGGCGAAATTCTCATCGTTCCAGCACGCCGCGTGAGCGACAATAAGAAGCTTTTTGTGGCCCTGCAGAGTATCACGCTCTCCACCCGTCGCGAGAAAGTGGGTGTCTACTTCAAAGAATTGGCAACCTATTCCGACTACTCCACGGCTGCGGCTCTGGCCAATGGCTGGACAAAGGGAATGCAGGTGAGCAATATCGGCTCGTGCTACACGGGTATGGAACTGCTCAACAATGGCACTATTGGTTACATCTATGAAGAAGATGCGCGTGGCGGTCTGGGCGGCTACAACATCTTGTTCAAGCAAATTCCGCTGGAGGACTTGACCAACGGCCAATATGTCCTTGACCGCACCAGCTCTCGTGCACCCTATGTGAAGCAGGCAGCAGAAGCTCTCCGCGCTCGTATGACAGGGATGCAGAGCAGCAATGGAAACTATGTGGGAATGGTGAAGCCTGGAAGCGTGGTTTCGCTCGCCACGAAGGTGAGTGCCGCAGAAACGGCAGCTACTACCGCTGAGGCAACGCCCAATGAAACCAACGCGTTTGCAGCTCAACAGAAAATTGCTACAGCCTATGATGCACTCTACAATAAAGTGGAGAAAATCGAACTGCAAGACGGTGGCTGGTATCGCCTCACAAACAAACTGAAGAGCACAGCGGCATTGGCCACTGATGGTACAAACTTGACGCAGGCTTCCACTACGGATGCTGCCACCAACCTCAACCTGCTGTTCCAGTTCCGCAAGACGGCCGATGGCGCATGGCTGGTGAAGAACGGCAACTACCAGGTGTTTGTGAAACCAACGCCTGCTGTCTACACCGCAGCCCCTGTGACCGCCAACGAAGCGGAGGCCGGAAAATATAAAGTAGTGTCGAACATCGAAGGTCTTAGCTACTTGCAGAGTTTGAACCCCACGGACGGTGGCAAACCGGCTATCCATGCCGACAACTCGGGTTCTATCGTGGCGTGGACTACCAGTTCGGACGCTTCGCTTTGGTATATCGAACCCGTGACTACTTGGACGCTCTCGTCCACTCGTCCCGATGGCGAAAACCAGGCTTATGCTACGGCTTATATGCCTTTTGCTTACACCCTGGAGGGAACGGATGCTGTGGCCAACCTCGTTACGCTGGCGGCTGATAATCGCACTGTAAAACTTGAGGCTTGCAACGGCACAGTGCCCGAAGGCACTGGCGTCTTGTTGCTCAACCACAATTTGGGACAACTGAACATGACGCTCAACATTGCTCCAACGGCCGCTCCGCTCGCGCAGGAAAATGCGCTGCAAGGTACTTACCTCCGCAAAGATATCTCGGCCAATGATTATGAGAAGTTCTACGTTCTCAGCATCCATCCCACAAAGAAAGTGGCAGGCTTCTACTATGTTCGCCCAACAGCCCCCGAAGCTACGGGTACAGCCACAAAGGCAACATTAGCTCCCAACAAGGCCTATCTCCCCGTATCGAACGCATCGGGCGTGCGTGAGTTCTTGCCCATCTCCTCAGACGAGACAACGGGCATCAGCAATGCCGCTATCTCCACCGACCTCGCACCGCAGATCTTCGACCTCCAAGGCCGTCGCATCTCCCAGAAAGCCCTCCAAAAGGGCGGTGTGTACATCGTCAATGGTAAGAAAGTGGTTTTCTAAACAATTGAAAATATCGCAGGATGAGTAAGGCTTTTCAGCCTCCTAAATCTTATCCGCCCCCTCTCTAAAAAAGCGGTCAGCGCGTTCGTTGCGTTGGCCGCTTTTCTTGTTTTTCGCACCCCTCCCACGGAGAGACGCCTGCTGCTCCTTCAAGCTTTTATGGGGTTGATTATTATTTCTTTCCAATAATAATTCGTACTTTTGCACCCCGAAAAGAAACGGCAGGCGAGAATAGTCCCGTAAAGCCGTAAATATCAGATAAAAGAAAATATGACAGACATTCGTAACATCGCCATCATTGCCCACGTTGACCACGGTAAGACAACGCTCGTGGACAAGATGCTGCTTGCCGGAAACCTCTTCCGCGAAAACCAGCCCACGGGTCAACTAATCCTCGATAATAATGAGTTGGAACGAGAGCGAGGTATCACCATTCTCTCCAAGAATGTCTCTATCAACTATAAAGGCACTAAAATAAATATTATTGATACTCCGGGCCACTCCGACTTTGGTGGAGAGGTGGAGCGCGTACTCAATATGGCCGACGGCTGTATCTTGCTCGTCGATGCTTTTGAAGGCCCGATGCCTCAAACGCGCTTCGTGCTCCAAAAAGCCTTGCAGATTGGACTGAAGCCTATCGTGGTGGTCAACAAAGTGGACAAACCCAACTGCCGCCCCGAAGAAGTGTACGAAATGGTATTCGACCTCATGTGCGACCTCGATGCTACCGAGGAACAGCTCAATTTCCCCGTTGTGTATGGTTCGGCCAAAAACAACTGGATGGGAGCTGACTGGCGCACGCCGACGGACAATATCAACTACCTGCTGGACGAGATTCTGAAAGAAATACCGGCTCCTCCCATGAATGAGGGAACGCCGCAGCTTTTGATTACAAGTCTCGACTACTCCAATTATACGGGACGTATCGCCGTGGGACGTGTTCACCGCGGCACGCTGCAGGACGGCATGAATGTTACGATTGTTCATCGCGACGGTTCACAAGAGAAAACAAAGATCAAAGAGCTCCACACCTTTGAGGGTATGGGACGCAAGCGCACTGAAGAAGTGCATTGCGGCGATATTTGTGCTATCGTTGGTTTGGAGAATTTCGAAATTGGAGATACCATCTGCGATTTCAACGAACCTGAAGCGCTCGAGCCCATCGCTATCGACGAACCCACCATGTCTATGTTGTTCACCATCAACGATAGTCCGTTCTTCGGTAAAGAAGGGAAATTCTGCACCAGCCGCCACATCAACGACCGTTTGCAACACGAATTGGAGAAAGACCTTGCTTTGCGCGTCAACCAAATCGACGCCGACAAATGGCTCGTTAGCGGACGCGGTGTGCTCCATCTTTCTGTCCTCGTTGAGACCATGCGCCGCGAGGGTTACGAACTGCAGGTGGGTCAGCCACAGGTGATCTATAAAGAAATCGACGGTAAGCGTTGCGAACCGATAGAGGAACTGACCATCAATGTGCCTGAGGAATTCAGCTCCAAGATGATCGACATGGTGACCCGCCGCAAGGGCGAGATGACCAGTATGCAGAACTTGGGCGAGCGCGTGGATATAGAATTCAATATCCCCTCTCGAGGCATCATCGGCCTGCGTACCAATGTGCTTACAGCCAGTCAGGGCGAAGCCATCATGGCTCACCGCTTCAAGACCTATGAGCCGTTCAAGGGTGAGATTCAGCGCCGCACCAATGGCTCAATGATATCTATGGAAAGCGGTACGGTATTCGCCTACGCCCTTGACAAACTCCAGGATCGTGGCCGTTTCTTCATCAATCCGCAGGACGAAGTGTACGCAGGACAAATTGTGGGCGAGCACGTCCATGATAAAGACCTAGTTGTGAATGTAACAAAGGCCAAACAGCTCACCAATGTCCGTGCCTCCGGTACTGACGAGAAGGCGCGCATCATTCCGCCCATCGTGTTCAGTTTGGAAGAAGCTCTCGAATATATTAAAGAAGACGAGTTTGTTGAAGTTACGCCGAAGTCGATGCGTATGCGCAAGATGATTCTCGACCACTTGGCACGCAAGCGCGCTAATAAGAGCGAAGAAGAGTAGTGGTTAGCCGCCAAGCTCTCCCTCCTTTTTCGAGTCAAGAGCGAACTTCGGCATTTCTACATATAACAATAACGACGCTCCAGCCTATTTCTGGACCGCCTACAATCCTTATCCGCAATGTCTGCTCATAGGCATTGCGGATTTTTTGTGAGCTATTGCAGATGAGAATAAGTTAGCACGGCAAAGGAGACTAAGAATATTATTACAAAAAAGCGATGAGGATTTGGCCCTAAGACTTCAATGATATTAAATCCGGCAAAACGAAATGTTATGCTCAGATAAAACGAAATGTTATTTTTTCAAGTAAAACGAAATGTAACAAAATAAAAACGCACACAAAACTAAGAGGTCGATTTGAAACTAACATTCAAACCGACCTCTTTCTATACACAGAGTTCAAATACCATCAGAATACTATTCAAACAGCATTTGAATAGAGCATGATATCCGTATAGAACGCATTGTAATTCATGTGGGCGAAACACCCCTTTGTACAACCCTCGAAAGGATTACCTATGCTCTTATTTCGACCACTTCATCGTTTTTTGTTTTTGGGATTATCTAATTTCTTCATTTTTCGATAGCCTGATTTGAGTTCTTTCTTTACACTGGGCAAAGCCTTTTCTTGTGGTAACTTATCAGGGGTAACGCCAGTATTTCTTAATACCATCTCCCGTACTTCTTTCCCTACATTGTAGTGGGTTTGTTCAAGTTGTGCTTGCCCTTTGAGGTTCCGGTTCTTGATTTGCTCTTCTGTCATCGTTACTCGGAAAAGATTTGCGGCAAGTTCTGCGCGCCCCATGCCATCAAATAGTTTTGTCTTTTCAACTCCTCTCCGCTTTGCAAGTTTCCATGATTCCATGTTATACATTCCAAGGTAGCCCGCATTTTGAAATTTTGCGTAATCAGTAACTTGTGCAGCTTTGGCAACGCCTGCAAGCGACTTATTACCATCCGTGAGTTCTTCTCGAATCAGCAATCTATCTATATCTTGGCTACTTTGTACGTAGAGTTCAAACTTTCGCGTTTGTTCTGCAAAATAGACTTGTGCCAAAGCTACTTCAGGCTTCTTCGTGTCTCCGTTCATAGCTGCCATATAACATGCAAAGCGTGTTAGTTTGAAGTCTTGAACTTCCTTGCCATCTATTTCTCGTTTTACAGCAATGATATTCTCATAGTGGGGGATATTGAGCGAAACAAAGGCTTTTGTAGCACGGTCTAAAACTTTTCTAAAAGTCTTGATGTCTGTGTATCCAAGCATTACCATTACTTCTGATGCCCACCAAAATATAATTCCATTTTGGTTCTTGAAATCCTCAAATGTGAGTATAGCTTTATTTTCCTCAATCATAATCTTTACGGTATCTTTTCTTGCAAATGTAACACTTTTCATTCATCTTTATTGTGTGTTGAGGGAGAAAACTTCGTTTTCGTCACACTACCATATATGAATGCTTGTGAATATATAGTATATATTAACAATATTAGAATACTTTTCAAACGGCGTATAGAGCATGATATCCGTATAGGACGCAGTGTAATTCATGTGGGCATTGAATTCTCGACGGTGGCAATTTTCAAAGGGGTTACCGATAAGTTTGTTTTTACCTATCCAATTACAAAGCTCCACTATAGAAGACTTGTTCGAGGTGAAGTAAATGAATCTATGTCCAGAGAGAACGGTCAATACATCAAGGTAATCAGATAATTTCCAGTACATTTTATAAGTCTTACTATCCGTACTCAGGTATGGTGGATCGACGAGGAAAACCACCCCTGGAACATCCTTGTATTGTTCAAACACCTCCTTATAATCACAGGAGGTAATCGTTAGTCCGTCGAGGTAATCGCTGCAAGAAGGATAGTCAACGCCCTTAATGTTATTGTACAAGGTTTCCTTTTCTAAATCGGAATATTCGGTAACATATTTCATCGAGAATAAGATGGACGAGGATAGGGTTATGTAATCAACATATCCGTAGTCAATTTCATGCTTACGAATACACTCCAGTACTTGTTCACGCTGTGTACCAACGATTCTCCTTTGGCGTGGTACGTCTACTATTTCCCGCAGTTTTCCCAGTAGGATGTTTGTTTCTGGCACAGCTTCCAATCGTTTACGATAACCATCAAAATCGTTATATACTACGGTTGAATTCGGTTTCTGACACTTGGCGATATGTGACAGTAGTCCACTACCGCCAAACAAGTCTACGAAGGTCGTTCCTTCGGGAAAATGTTGCAGTACTTTGATGAATTCCTTGGAAAAATTCCTTTTTTGGCCCTGAAAAGGTAGCGGAGCCGATTTGTATTGTTTCCTCATTGTCTCACTAATTTGATAGGGCAAAGTTCGTCATAATCAACAAAGCAAAAGAACTTTTATTCCAAATCACACTGCAGGTATATTGCAGTCATTTTTGAATCGTTTAATAAGATCATATACTTTGCGCTCACTAACCGAATATTGATCTGATAGCTTTGCTACAATATATGATACTTTTTCTCCTTGATTTAATAAGGTGACATACTCTAAATATAGGTTTATAAAGCCTTCATCGCCCCAACGAACACCCGCTTCTCTAAGTATTTTAATAGTCGCTTTATACTTTATCAAAAGTTCTATTAATGTCATAATCAAAATATATATATCTTTGCATTGTCTCACTAAAATTATAGCGCATAAAGCGCATACAAAACGCCACATAGGCAGTCAAGGGAATATAGCCCCCGGCTGTGCCTATGTGGCGGTTTTTGTATTATAGTAAGTGAGACGACTATTTTAACAGGCCGGGGGCTTCTTTTTCTTTCCTCCCCGGCGAAGAACCTTAGTGAGTCCTTGATTATTGTTGTTTTATTTATAGACTGTTCTTATCCAAATAATTCTTTTAGTTTCGGCTATGGCTCCATTTTTTATAGTCCATACAGTAGCAGAGCCTCCTACAAGCACAGATGGATATGTTATACCATCTCTAACAAATTGTGGCTCGCTCTCTTGAGCCGTTCCTTTGAGGATGTATCGGCCATTTGGACAGTACAGATTAGGAGATAGAGCCAAAGTGTCGGACACAAAGACTTTATCGTCATAGGCTTTTGTGAGCGCATTTTTGCCAGCATGATATTGGTAATATCGGCTATAGCTAACCTCGTCTAAGCCACCTGCAGCATACTCCACAAGTTTACTCTGCATTTGTTCGTCTGTATATCCAAGTGGCATGGCAGCAGACAAGCCGATGTTATCAAAAGCTGGAGATGTGAGCATATCTCTCACTCCTTGCGGACCTAAATCATAGATCGCACGGCCATCTTTGTCGTTAAACCTGAGATGGGCATTACCTTCGTCGTCCACCCAGCTCTCAATACTCGGCTTTTGATTAGTGCCGTAGATCGCCCAAGTTCCTGCTTCTGCGATAAACCGAGGACCATTCGCCCGAGTTGCAATTCTTCGCACCCCGAGATTGTCGATAAAAG
>ERZ773196.2125-NODE-2125-length-10430-cov-2.583904_pt1 | contig 10430 bp, 9 predicted proteins | sample MGYA00581009_ERZ773196 | MGnify/ENA primary metagenome ERZ773196 (study PRJEB29015, sample SAMEA2738162) | human oral metagenome | biome: human oral; feature: human-associated habitat; material: saliva | place: China | collected 2243 ...
CGAGGCCGCCCGGCAGATGCCCCACGAGTTTTTTCGCGAAGTCCACGATCTTCTGTGAGATGCCGCCCGCCTGCATGAGGCTGCCCGCAATGATGAAGAACGGCACGGCGAGCAGTGTGAACGAGTCGACACCCTTTAGGATCTGCTGTGCCACGATGATCATGGGCACCTTCGAGAACGCGACAATGTAGAGCATAGACGAGGCAATCAGCCCGTAGGCAATCGGGACACCGAGGAAGAGGAGTGCAAAGAACACTGCCATGACCAGCATCATTTCCATGTCAGTCAGCTCCTCCCCGTGCCATCATGTACCTGCACGCGCCATCTGCGCGCACATCTTCACCGCATTCTCGAACGCCGCCGTATGCACGATATTCTTGCCCGCGATATCATACGCCGTGCCATGACCGCCCGTCACGATCGGCAGGGCAAATCCACCCGCGATCGTAATCCCCTCATCGAACCCCACGACCTTCAGTGCGATCTGCCCCTGATCGTGGTACATCGTCACAACGCCGTCGAAGTCGCCACGAAACGCCTTAATAAAAAGTGTGTCCGAGGGGTACGGCCCCGTGATGCGATCCGTGTGATAGCGTTCGTTCGCCGCAGCAATCGCTGGTGTGATCACGTCGATCTCCTCCCGACCGCATGTACCGTTCTCCCCCGCATGCGGGTTGAGCGCAGCAACAGCAATCTTCGGCTGTACAACCCCCGCGTGGCGCAGCGTCGTATACATGAGTTCGATCGCGCGTCCGATGGAGGTCGGTGTCAGATGTTCACTGACATCCTTCACCGGGATGTGGCTCGTCGTGCGCGTCGTCCACACCTTGCCCACTGCGTTGATCTCGCCGAAGGGCGCCGTGTGTCCGAGGAGATGCGCAATGTAGTGGTGCTCGCTCTCATAGTGCGAACCGTCCGCCTTTTCCATACGCGGATCTTCCTTCAGCATTGCCTTATTGAAGGGGCCAAAGCAGAAGCCCGCGATTTTTCCCGCACGATAGAGTTCCACACCAAGATCCATTCCGTCCACATTAGCCGTGCCCGCCATCACAGTTGCGGTGGCGAACGGCACCTGTGCAGGATCACAGTTCCCTTGGTCAATCATTGGGATCTTGCCGCGTGCCTCTGCATCCTCAGCACATTCTACAAATACTGTGGGATCACCTGCGCCGATTATCTGAAAGGCACGCTGCAGTACGCGATAGTCTCCGATGAGAAGAGGTCTGCAGTGTTCCGTCAAAAATCCGTTGACGACGAGCTTTGCCACAATCTCCGGGCCAACTCCCGCCGCATCTCCGAGAAGAATTCCAAGTACCGGCTTCGCCTTCATCGCTGCCCTCCCATCCTGCGGTGTCTCTGCACCACACAATGCCATTTATTTTGCCCCGATGGAGGCGAGGTAGTCCGCCTCGAACTTCGTCACATACTCCGTCGCTGCAGCGTGATCCATAAAATTATCAATCAGCATATACTTGCCAATGTAATCCTTCTTCCAAGTCTCGCTCGCAGCAACCTTCCTCATCTGATCGGACCAGTAGGCAACCGCCTCATCACTCATCGCCGCAGGACCCGCAACACCACGCCAGACAGGCACCTCGACATCCTGGTAGCTGCCGATCTCGCTGAGCTTTGGAGCATCGGCGAGGTTGCCGCCAAACCGCTCCTTCGAGAGTGCAAGTACGGGCTTTAGATCACTTGACGTGACATACTCCGAGGCAGCCGCCGGCTTCGCCATAACGAAGTCCACATGACCGCCGAGCTGGGCGGTGATCGCTTCACTCGTGGAGTTGTACGTAATATAGTTCATCTGATCTTTCGTCAGTCCCAGTGCTGCGATCAGAGCTTCATAGGTCGCCACGTCGTCGCCCTTGCTGCCGCCAATGATGACCTGCGTACCTGCCTTCGCCGCCGCAATGGCATCAGTGAAGGCTGCAAACTTGGTATCAGCCCCCTTGAAGAGAAGCTGCTTGTCTACCGCCATGATCGCAATGATCTTGAAGTTCGCCGCACGATTCTTCGTATTCTTCACCATCGGCATAAGGTCACCACTATTGAAGGTGAGGAGCGTATAGTCCGCCTTCTTCCCCTTTGTCGTCGCAACATCGTTGCGGCCGACCTCACCAGCACCATCCGTCTTGTTCGCAACGACAATGGTCTGCCCGCCCACAAGATTATCCTTTGTAAGGATGTCTGAAATCTGGCGCGAGAAAATATCCGATCCGCCGCCCGGACTCGATGTGCAGCACCAATTCACCGTCTCCTTTGGTGTGAACGACTTGCCGTCCGTACTGCTTGTCTCCTTTCCTCCGCCGCAGCCTGTGAGCACTGCAGCGCCAAGCACAAGCGCTGCCGAGAGTGCCAAAAATTTTTTCATGGGAATAGCCTCCTTCAATATAAGTACACAACTTAGACTGCCTCCGGCTTCTTCCTGAACCTCCGAATCAATGCCCGAATGATCGGCGTCCCAACAAAGATCAGAAAGACGATTGTCAGCGCACAGGAAATCGGCCGCTGCACGAAAATATCAAGGCTCCCGCCCGACACAATGAACGCCTTGCGCATATTCGACTCAAGCAGTGAGGCGAGCACGAAGGAGAGAATCATCGGTGCGGTTGGGTACCCCGCTTTCGCAAGGAAATAGCAAACGATGCCGGAGATCAGCATGACGAGAACGCCGTACATAGAGAAACTCGAACTGTACGCTCCGACGACACAGATTGTGATAACCACAGGAATAAGAAACCGAATTGGCACCGTCAGAATTTTGATAAGAAATGGGATCACAGATACAGCAACGACGAGAGCAAAGATATTGGAGAAGAAGAGGGAGGCGATCAGCCCCCATGTGAAGTCCGGCTCATTGACAAAAAGTAAAGGCCCCGGGTTTAACCCCCACATCATGAGACCGCCAAGGAGTACCGCTCCGGTACCGGAGCCGGGAATACCAAGTGCAAGCAGTGGTGCAAACGCACCTGCGGCTGCTGCGTTGTTCGCTGCCTCAGATGCCGCGATGCCCTCTACGGCACCTGTACCGAACGAATCCTCACTCTTAAAGTGTTTGTTGAGCGAATAGCCGAGGAATGCTCCTGTCGTTGCGCCCGCACCAGGCAAAACGCCAACAAAGGTACCGAGCGCCCCCGAACGCAGAGATGGCGGGATGAGCCGTTTCAGATCGTGCTTCGTCAGCAGCGAACCACGGATGCTCAACTTCATCGAAGGATCCACCGTCTGCGTCTTGTGCCGATCGTTTGCAATCTCGATCACCTGAGCAAAGCCGATCGCACCAATGATAAACGCCGTGAACGGGAGTCCGCCGAGCAGGTGGAGATTGTCAAAATCATAGCGAGGCACTCCCGAGAGGGTATCCATGCCGATGCAGGCAAGCAGAATGCCAACAATTGTGATAACAACCCCCTTGATTGGATTCTCCCCAACTAGCCATGTAATCGAGGTCATAGCTATGAGGAGCAGCACCGTCATCTCCGAGGGACCAAAGGCCAGGCCTACGCGTGCAAGCGCAGGACCAAGCATCGTCAAGAGCAGGATGCCGATGGTGCCGCCGATGAAGGATGCCATATTTGCCGTAAAGAGTGCCTGTCCCGGGCGATGCCGCTTCGTTGCCATTGGGTAGCCGTCAAGAGCCGTACAGATTGCAGGAGAATCACCGGGGATATTCAGCAGAATCGCACTGAACGAACCACCGTACATATTCGAGTAGTAAACCGCACCGAGCATAATGATCGCCGTCGTCGGGTCAAACGCATATGTCAGCGGAAGGAGCAACGCACATCCCGCGAGACTTCCAATGCCGGGCATCGCACCGACAATCAGACCAAGAACGGCACCTATGATTGCAGCGATGACATGCTCTGGCGTGAAAAAAACGACAAAACCGTTCGCTAGATAGGTAATGACACTGCCTTCCATCCGTACTCACATCCTTTCTTTTTGAAACATTATACTGTTCCTTACATAAGCTCTTCAAAAATACCGAGCGGAAAATCCACTCCGAGCCACTCCTGAAATACCCCGAACGCGATCGCCATGCAGATGGCGAGTACAATGAGCGTATTCTTCCACGATGCCTTCTCGAGGATCTTCATCCACCAGAGGACAAAGAGCGCGCAGGCGGGGATCAGACCTATGACAAAGGCGAGAACCGCCACCCCGATTCCGCAGCCAACGATCAGCAGTTCGTCCCGCGTGTAAACAACTTCTGTAGTCTCACGAAAGCTTTGAAACAGTACCACAAGGCACATGACAAGCATGAGGATTGCCATGATCCCGGGGAAGAAGCCCGGCCCTGGTCCGTTCACCGCATCCCAGAATCCAAGGTCACAAAACCCGATGATGGCAAAGAGCGCTGCAAACACTGCAAGCCCCAGTGCTGCAATCTGCCGCGAACCAAAATACTTCATTTGCACGCCCCTCCTTTTTCTTTTTCAAAGATTCCTTTTACAGAACCGGTTCAATTTGAATCATTTCCTTTTGAATTTATCATAAAACATTCTTTGAATCAATGCAGTATAGTTCCATATTGAAACATTACAAAAAATTATGAAGACACACAAAAATCTCTATATGGACGAGATACGATTCATCCATATAGAGATTTTTAATCTCGTTTGATTTTTATTCGTGATTTTTCAAAATGCGCCAGAGTGTCGTACGTCCGATGCCGAGACGCGCTGCTGTCCGTTCCTTATTGCCATGCTCCTCTGCAAGAACAGTACAGACAATTTCATAGGTCATCTCCTCAAGTGTCTGGTCTGGGCTCAGAGGAAGCTTTCCTGCTGCCGGCACATTTGCATGCTCCAGCTTTTCCTCCTTCGCCAGCACTACTTTCACCGTCTTCGCTGTAACATAGGCGTTCTCCGTAAGGAGTGCGATCTCACGCATGACCCAGTGCAGTTGATCGAGATTGCGTGGCCACGGGTACGCCGTCATGTGTGCCAACGCCTCCTGCGAAAATCCAACAATCTGCTTGCCAAACTTCATATTCATCTGATTCGTATAGAGTGCAAGGATGTTCGGCAGTTCCTCTATACGCTCACGCAGCGGCGGAAGAGGAAAAGCAATACAGCGATGTTCATTGAGAAGGATCGGGCGAATCTCTGCCTCCCGGGGACTGCCGAGTGTCATTGAAATCGTTACGCGGTTGCGCCGCAGGAACCCCGTCGTCTTTGCATACTGGAAAAAGAGCTGGACGTCCTGTGCGCCAAGTGTATCCAGATCCTTGAAATGGATCGCGGTGTCGATGACCGCAAACGGCGAATCATCCGCAAGGAGCAGCTGCTCCCATTCCGGTGACCGCACGGCTGAGCAGTCCACGATGAAGAGTGGCTTTTCACAATAATCTCCCATGCGGTAGAGAAGCTTCGCTGTCTTATCCTTCCCCGTTCCCGGCTCCCCCAAAATCAGTAGGGGAACGGGAGATACCGCATATTTTTGAATCAGTTCGAACGTCCTGCCTGTCATGTTTGCACTGTTGCGGTCATCGGTACTCTCTGTCTCATCCTCAATTGCCTGATAGATAGAGATATACTCTTTCGAAGAAAAGGCATTCGGTCGTCCCGAGATGCGCAAAAGAGTATACTCCTCACCGTCGTGTACAAGTATACGCGTCTTGATACTGTAAAGTTTGCCACGAAACTTCTTCAAAAATTCCTGCCGTCCGCCGCCTGTCACGCGCGACGTGCTCAGTGCCTCGAGAAGGAGATCTCCGTTCTTCTCCTTTGAAATAGAAGATACTATGACGCTGCGATCCGGACCGTAGAGAATAACCGCCTCATCGTCATGCGTCAGCGCCTCCCGCAGCAACTCATTTTGCCGGTAGACCGCAACATTTGCACGAACGACACGCACTGCCTCATCAATGCCCGCAAAGATGCTCTCCATACTCGCCATTGAGAAGATTGCGTTCAGCCCAACCTTCTGTGCCGCCTGATAGCGCACACGGTCGCAGATCACAAGAGAAACGCCCTCCGCCTTCAATCCGGCAATAACCGCCTCCGTTTCCTCCGGCTGCTCAATCGTCCGGATCTGAATATCTTTTTGCAGAATATCACATACGATTCGTGCATTCTTCGTCACATCACCCACACCAACGATCGCAAATTTGCCGACGTAGTGATCGAACATCTTGATGTCACGCAGCATATCCGAGATCGAAAACGGAATCGCAACTACAGGCAATCCGAGCCGCTTGCGCAGAAGTTTCGCCGTGCCGCCGCGTGAGAGAATGACATCAAATTCCTGATGTTCCATCATTTCCCGCGCAAGCCTGAGCCCTTCCTCCCAGTCTCCTACGCAGATCGTCAACTCGATCTCATCCGTGCGTACTGCTTTCGCCTCCTCCAGCAGCCGTCGCATCCCTGCATAGGGTGCAATCGCAAGAATCCGAATTCGTTCACCTTTCCTGACCATGCAGCCTCTCCCTCTCCCAGTGGTCTGCCCCCTGACGTTCTATCTATAATTTTACACGAATCTTCCACTTGATGAAAGCCCTAAATGACTTTCTTTTGCAGAGGAAAAACAGCCCATCCCTCTTTCGTAAGACGGTAAAAGGAATAGTCTATTGCTCAGTATGCAGTGACAGTTCAATCATATCAAAACTCTCGGCGATCCAATCAGCGTGGGAGAGATCCTGATTGTCGGAGTTCGGGTTATAATAGGCGATGCAGGCCATTTCAGCAGCCTTTGCTGCAGCGATGCCGGCGGCCACATCCTCAATCATGGTTACAGTGCGCAGGCACAATACCGAGAGAATCCGCTGCTTTCCAGTAAATCGGAGGATTCGGCCTGCTCTGAGGGGAGTTCCGCATCGCTGATGACGGCAGTAAGATAGTAAGGATAATGGCTTTCTGTATTTTGTCAATATAAAACTCCCCGCTCCCCAGGGAGCATTGCTTTGACATCCTACGTGCACCGCCTTATAATCGGGGGTGAAACCATGAGGAGGGAGCAGAATATGGCACGCAAACAACCACAGCATGGCGAGATCTGGCGGCACTTCAAGGGGAATTTCTACCGCATCGAGACGGTGGCGGAGCACACGGAGACGGGCGAGATGCTCGTCATCTATCAGGCACTCTACGGGACATACGGCATCTATGCGCGCCCGCTCACGATGTTCCTGAGCGCAGTCGACCGCACGAAATATCCTGACGCCGCGCAGGAGTATCGTTTTGAGCGCGTCATTCGGCAGGAATAGCAGGATTCATCGCGAATTAAATCAGAGTTTCGGACGCGGTTGGGGAACTGTGTCCATGGGGAACCAATAGGGAATGGAGAAAAATCTATGGATCAGGCAACACTGACGCTCATCGTCCTCGCCGTCGCGGCGGTGCTCTTTGCGACCGAGGTCATTCCGCTCGCCGTCACGGCAATGAGTGCGGCAATCGTTCTCGGGCTGCTCGGCGTACTGACGCCGACACAGGTCTTTGCGGGGCTGTCGAACCCCACCGTCGTTCTCTTTGCGGGCATGTTCATCATCGGTGCGGCGATGTTCCGCACGGGGCTGGCACAGCAGATCGGCATCGCCGTCGTCAAAAAGTCGGGCACGGACGAGCGCGCGCTGATGGCCGCCCTCATGCTCATCACGATCATCCTCTCGTCGGTCTCCTCGAACACGGCGACCGTCGCGTGTCTGATGCCCGTCGTCATCCAGATCTGCCGCACGGCACAGATCCCCGTCTCTCCGCAGCTCATGGCGCTCGCCATCGCCGCGAACGTCGGCGGCACGATCACGATGATCGGTACACCGCCGAACATCCTCATGAGCGCAACGCTGGAGACGGCGCATCTGCGCCCCTTTGGCTTCTTTGAATTCGCGTGGATCGGCATCCCCCTCTCCCTCATGGGCATGGTCTACATGCTCACGATCGGCCGCCGCCTCTGTCCGCGTCACCTCGCCCTGGAGAGCGCCCCCGAGGAGGCCGCGGAGGAGAAAAAGGATCCGCGCAAAATGGTTATCTGTGCCGTCATCCTCGGCACCGTCGTCCTCGCCATGGTACTCGAAAAGAGCATCGGTGTCGCCATGGAGACCACCGCCATCATCGGCGCGCTCGCCTGCGTCCTGACGGGCTGCCTGACCGAGAAACAAGCGTATCGCGGCGTCGACTGGACAACGATCTTCCTCTTTGCGGGGATGCTCCCGCTCGCCAACGCCATGGAGAGCAGCGGCGCGGGACAGCTCATCGCGGACATCGTCGTCGGACTCATGGGGGATGCGCCCTCGCCGATGCTCATCATCACGGCAATGTTCATCCTCTCGTGCGGGCTGACCCAGTTCATGTCCAACACGGCGGCAGCGGCACTCCTCGCGCCCATCGCCATCTCCATCGCGCAGACCATTGGCGCGGCACCGTACCCGATCGTCATGGCGATCGGCATCGCCGCCTCCTGCGCGTTCACCACACCGGTCGCAACCCCGCCGAACACCCTCGTCCTCGCCGCGGGACAGTTCCGCTTCATGGACTACGTCAAAATCGGCCTCCCGCTCGTCCTCCTCTCCCTCATCGTCTGCGTTCTCATCATCCCCCTCGTCTGGCCGTTCTGAACGCGACTTACACCATAACGACAAACACCCCGACGGCATCCGCCATCGGGGTGTTTCTGCATTTCCTTCCTTGATTCCCTTACGGGAGGGCGCTCACCGCACACGTCCCGCCTCTAGTACATGAATCTCATCGGCAAAATCGCGGAGCAGTTCCCGCTCATGAGAGATGAGGAGCATCCCCAGTCCCCGCGCGGCACGCAGACGCAGAAGGAGCTCCATGATCTGCGCCCGCAGAGAGATGTCTAGCATGGTCGTCGGCTCATCGAGGAGCAGGATGCGCGGCTCTGTGAGGAGTGCCCGCGCAATCGCCGCACGCTGAAGCTCCCCGCCCGAGAGCTCATGCGGATGGCGTGTGAGGACGCGCTCCGTCAGCTCCACCGCCGAAAGGGTCTCCACGATCTGCGCCCGCGCATCCGCTCCCTCTCGAAGCAGGACAGGGTGAACGGCAAAGACCTCCAACAGACTCCCCCCGATGCTGCGGCGTGGATCAAATGCCTGCTCCGGATTCTGCGCAACGAGCTGCACGCCCCTGCGAAAGGCGAGCCTCTCGGTACGCGGGAGTGCCCTAATATCGCGTCCGTTCCAGCATACCGTGCCGCCGTCGGGGCGCAGGAGTCCGAGCAGGATGCGCACGAGCGTGCTCTTGCCCGCGCCGCTCCGCCCCTCTAGTCCAACGGTACGCCCTGCGGCAACGCGCAGGCTGCAATCCGTCAGCACATTCATCCACGTGCCGCGCACGCGGTCACGCATACGCTTCGATACGCCCTCTGCCGCAAGGATAGCCTCCTCCTCAGGCACGGACGTCGACTGCCGCCCCTCATGTGGGGCAAGACGTGGGGCATCCACCGCGGGGATCTGCTCTGCCGCAGCCCCCATCCGCCCCTGCCCCTCTCTATACGGAAACTGCGGATCGCTCCACACATCCCGGCCCTGCGCGACGATACGCCCCGCCTGCATGACGACGACGCGATCTGCGAGACGGCGTGCAAGCGGAATGTCGTGTGTGATGAGGAGGAGGGAGACCCCCTGCCGCTGCGTCAGGCAGTGCAGGTTCTCCGCGACCATCTGCCATACGTCAGGATCGAGCCCCTTCGTCGGCTCATCGGCGAGAATCCACGCCGGCTCACCTGCGTCCGCCATCGCGCAGAGCACGCGCTGCAGCATGCCGCCCGAGAGCTCGTGGGGATAGGCGTGCAGGACACGCTGCGGATCGTCGAACCCGAACCGCGCGAGGAGCTCCGCATATGCCGCCTCATCCCAGGGAGGACGCCCTGCCCCGCGGCGCACATCCGCCATCTGCCGCCCGATCCGATGCACGGGGCTGAGTGCCGCACGCGGCAGCTGTGGGACGATGCCCCACTGTTTGCCCCAGTATCGTGCACGCAGTTCTGCCGCCGTACACGCGGTAACATCCACAGCGCCGAACAGGACTTTCCCACGGACCGCCGTCCCCTGCGGCAGCGCCCCGTAGAGCGCCTGCCCGAGCGTTGATTTCCCGCTGCCGCTCTCCCCGATGATTGCCGTGACCCCGCCCGTCGGAAAGGACACGCTCACCGTATCGAGTGCCCGCACGCCGTTCGGGTAGCAGACCGTGAGGTCATGCACGGCAAATCCATTTTTCTGCACCGTCATCCGCGCACCTCCTGCCGCACATCGAGGCGGCGATGCAGCATCTGCCCGACCATGTTGAGCGAGCTCACGAGGAGGATGATCGCCGCCCCCGGCACAATGATGAGATGCGGTGCCTGCCGATAGTAGAGCATGGCGTCGCTGATCATCGTGCTCCAGTCGGGCGTCGGCGGCTGGACGCCGAGCCCGAGGAAGCTCAGCCCTGCGATGGCGAGCACACCGCGCCCGAGCCGCAGCGAGC
>ERZ773196.2131-NODE-2131-length-10397-cov-60.208470_pt1 | contig 10397 bp, 6 predicted proteins | sample MGYA00581009_ERZ773196 | MGnify/ENA primary metagenome ERZ773196 (study PRJEB29015, sample SAMEA2738162) | human oral metagenome | biome: human oral; feature: human-associated habitat; material: saliva | place: China | collected 2243 ...
AGCGTAGTAGAGCCCACTCAACCACTGCGTCTTGCTCTACAATCCAAAGACAATTTAGAGGCTAGGACTTTTGTCCCAGCCTCTTTTTAACCTTATTTTACAACAATATTAACCAATTTATTTGGTACACTAATCACTTTCACGATTTCCTTGCCGTCGATCTCTGCTTTGACTTTTTCGTCAGCGAGAGCGACTTCTTGCAATTCTTCGCGTGACAGGTCTTTAGCGACCATGAGTTTGGCACGAACTTTACCTTTGATTTGGACGACGATTTCGATTTCGTCTTCAACCAATTTGCTTTCGTCCCATGTTGGCCAAGCTATATAAGAGATAGACTCACCTGTTGCTGCCACTGTTTGCCAGAGTTCTTCTGCCAAGTGAGGCGCAAATGGAGCGATCAATTGGATAAAGCCTTTGGCGTAATCCACATAGAGTTTGTCTTCCTTGTTAGCAGCGTTGACAAAGACCATGAGCTGGGCAATAGCTGTGTTGAACTTCATGGACTCGATTTGCTCTGTGACAGCTTTAACGGTTTCGTTATAAACCTTGTCTAGAGCACCATTGTTTTCCGCAACGATTTCTTTGGTTGTAATCAAACGGTACACACGGTCAAGGAATTTACGGCTTCCTTCCAATCCTTCTTCAGACCAAGCGATGGAAGCATCGAGTGGTCCCATGAACATTTCATAGACACGAAGGGTATCGGCACCGTATTGTTCCACCACATCGTCTGGGTTGACCACGTTCTTGAGGGATTTAGACATCTTGGCTGGTGCTTGCTCCAATTCTTCCCCTGTTTCCACATGGAAGAAGGAACCGTCACGTTTTTCAACCTTGTCAGTTGCTACAAGAGCACCACGGTGGTCACGGTAGCTTGTTCCCAAGATCATTCCTTGGTTAAAGAGTTTTTGGAATGGTTCTTTAGTAGGTACAACACCGATATCATAAAGGAATTTGTGCCAGAAACGAGCGTAAAGCAAGTGAAGCACGGCGTGCTCTGCACCACCCACATAGATATCGACTGGCAACCATTTTTTGAGGAGGTCCTCATCGGCCAATTTTTCAGTGTTATGTGGATCGATATAACGGAGGTAGTACCAGCTTGAACCAGCCCATTGTGGCATAGTGTTGGTTTCACGACGACCTTTGATCCCATCTTCACGAGTCACTTCTAGCCAGTCTGTTAAGTTAGCTAGTGGGCTTTCACCAGTACCTGAAGGGCGGATGTCTTTGGTGACTGGCAAGACAAGTGGCAAATCACTTTCTGGAACGGCTGTCGAAGTTCCATCTTCCCAATGGATGATTGGGATTGGCTCACCCCAGTAACGTTGACGACTAAAGAGCCAGTCGCGGAGACGGTAGGTAACCTTCTCTTGACCACAACCTTTTTCTTCCAACCAAGCCACGATTTTAGCAATCGCATCTTCTTTGTTGAGTCCATCTAGGAAGTCTGAATTGACGTGAAGACCATCTTCTGTGTAGGCAGCTTCTGCTACGTTTCCACCTTCCAACACTTCTACGATTGGAAGGCCAAACTGTTTAGCAAATTCCCAGTCACGTTGGTCGTGGGCTGGTACGGCCATTACCGCACCTGTACCATAGCTAGCGAGAACGTAGTCGGCAATCCAGATTGGAATTTCTTTGCCGTTTACAGGGTTGATAGCATAAGCACCAGTCCAAACCCCTGTTTTTTCCTTGGCAAGGTCTGTACGAGCCAAGTCTGATTTGAGGCTTGCTTGGTGTTTGTAGTCTGCTACAGCTTCAGCTTGTTCCGCACTTACGATGGCATCTACTAGTTCATGCTCAGGCGCCAAAACAGTGAAGGTTGCCCCGAAAAGGGTATCTGGACGTGTCGTAAAGACAGTGAATTCCTTGTCAGTCCCTTTGACTTTGAAAGTGACATTGGCACCAGTTGATTTACCAATCCAGTTGCGTTGCATGTCCTTGATAGACTCTGGCCAGTCAAGGTCATCCAAGTCATTGAGCAAGCGCTCAGCATAGGCAGTGATTTTGAGCATCCATTGGCGCATTGGTTTGCGGACAACTGGATAGCCACCACGCTCAGATGTTCCATCTGGAAGAACTTCTTCGTTGGCGATAGCTGTTCCCAATTCTTCAACCCAGTTTACTGGCACTTCAGCTTCATAAGCCAAACCTTTTTCGTAAAGCTTAGTGAAAATCCATTGCGTCCACTTGTAGTAGTTCGGATCTGTCGTATTGACTTCACGGTCCCAGTCGTATGAGAATCCAAGCGCATTGATTTGGCGTTTGAAGTTAGCAATGTTTTCCGCTGTGAATTCCGCTGGGTCATTCCCTGTATCCATAGCATATTGCTCTGCAGGCAAACCAAAAGCATCCCAGCCCATTGGGTGAAGAACGTTGTAGCCTTGGGCACGTTTGAAACGGCTGAGAATATCTGTCGCTGTATAGCCTTCTGGGTGCCCTACGTGCAGACCTGCTCCAGATGGATAAGGGAACATGTCCAATGCATAAAACTTAGGTTTTGAGGCATCTGTTCCTGTCTTAAAGGTGTGATGGTCAGCCCAGTGTTTCTGCCACTTAGGCTCGATTTCTTTATGATTGTAAAAACTCATGCTGTCTCTCCAATTTTCGTGATGCTCCTATTATACCATTTTTAGGGGAAATATTGTTCCTCTTTTCGTGTTTTTATTGTTTTGCCCTTTGAACACTAAACTATTTTACAAATAAATTCTAAAAATTTTCCAATATATATATAATTTACCACCCAATTAACTCTTCAAAAATAATATAGATGCAAGATAGGGCTTTTTATGGTAGAATATAGGAAAGTGCTTTCTCAGAAGGAGGAAAATATGGACAAACAAACCATCGCTGTTTTAGGGCCTGGTTCTTGGGGTACTGCCTTGTCACAAGTTTTAAATGACAACGGACACCAAGTACGTATCTGGGGAAATATTCCTGATCAAATTGATGAAATTAATATACAACATACTAACAAACGCTATTTTAAGGATGCTGTATTAGACGATAAAATTGTGGCCTATCATGATTTGGCAGAAACCTTAAAGGGGGTTGATGCTGTCTTGTTTGTGGTGCCAACCAAAGTGACTAGATTGGTAGCCCAACAGGTGGCTGCTGTTTTAGATCATAAAGTAGTGATCATGCATGCTTCAAAAGGCCTCGAACCCAATAGCCACAAACGTCTTTCAACTATTCTAGAAGAAGAAATCCCTGAAGAGTTGCGTAGTGAAATTGTGGTTGTATCTGGTCCTAGCCATGCGGAAGAAACGATTGTACGCGACATCACCTTGATTACGGCCGCCTCTAAAAATTTACAAACTGCTCAATATGTTCAAAAACTCTTTAGCAACCACTACTTCCGCCTTTATACCAATACGGATGTTATCGGAGTGGAAACAGCTGGTGCTCTTAAAAATATCATCGCTGTTGGTGCAGGTGCCCTTCATGGACTTGGATTTGGTGATAATGCAAAAGCTGCTATTATCACGCGAGGTCTGGCAGAAATTACTCGTCTGGGGGTTAAACTTGGAGCAAATCCATTAACTTACAGTGGTCTTTCTGGAGTTGGGGATTTAATCGTTACAGGAACTTCTGTCTACTCACGTAACTGGCGTGCTGGAGATGCTCTTGGGCGTGGCGAAGCCTTGGCAGATATCGAAGCAAATATGGGAATGGTCATTGAAGGAATTTCAACAACCAAAGCTGCTTACGAATTAGCACAAGAACTAGGAGTTTATATGCCTATTACCCAAGCCATTTACCAAGTTATTTATGAAAATGTAAATATTAAAGATGCTGTTTCTGAACTTATGAACAATGAGTTCAAGGCAGAAAACGAGTGGTCTTAGTCACCATTAGAAAGGAAGCTCATGAAGCAAAAAGTTAGAAAAGCCGTTATCCCTGCTGCGGGACTTGGAACTCGTTTCCTACCTGCAACTAAAGCTTTGGCTAAAGAAATGTTGCCAATCGTGGATAAACCAACCATCCAGTTCATCGTTGAAGAAGCTCTCAAGTCTGGAATTGAGGACATTCTTGTGGTAACAGGAAAGTCAAAACGTTCTATCGAAGACCATTTCGACTCAAACTTTGAACTAGAATACAACCTCAAGGAAAAAGGAAAAACCGACCTTTTGAAACTAGTTGACGAAACAACTGGCATGCGTCTTCACTTCATCCGTCAAACACACCCACGTGGACTCGGAGATGCCGTCTTACAAGCCAAAGCTTTCGTCGGAAACGAACCCTTTGTGGTTATGCTTGGAGATGACCTCATGGATATCACTGATGACAAAGCTGTTCCATTGACCAAGCAGCTCATGAATGATTATGAGAAGACTCACGCTTCTACTATCGCCGTAATGCCTGTCCCACACGAAGAAGTTTCTGCCTACGGTGTCATCGCTCCTCAAGGCGAAGGAAAAGATGGACTTTACAGCGTTGAAACTTTCGTTGAAAAACCAGCACCTGAAGACGCACCAAGTGATCTAGCCATTATTGGCCGTTATCTCCTCACACCAGAGATTTTCGGTATTCTTGAAAATCAAAAACCTGGTGCGGGAAATGAAATCCAGCTAACAGATGCTATCGATACACTCAACAAAACTCAACGAGTATTTGCTCGTGAGTTTAAAGGTGCACGTTACGATGTCGGAGATAAGTTTGGATTCATGAAGACTTCCATCGAATACGCTCTTAAACATCCACAAGTCAAAGACCACTTGAAGGACTACTTGATTGATCTAGGGAAAGAACTTTCAGGAGAAAAATAAACAATTTGTCAAACAGTCAGATTTAGCTCAAATCTGGCTTTTTTCAATGTCTAAGTTTCGAACTCCAATCCCTATCCAAAGCCCTGTTCTAAGCCTAATTTCTTGCAATAATTGCTTTTATGGTATAATAATAATAAAGAGTGAGGAATTCTATGAACAAACATGTAACAAGAATCAAACAAAAAGGACTGGCCTTACTTCGGTCTCTAAAATTAACAGCTTCTAAAATGAATGCAAAGAAAAAGAGTGGAAAAAACTCTAAGCAGAAAAAGAAAACTCAAACACCATTCGATATTTGGACTCTATTGACCAATATCTTACTTGGTATAAAGGCAACTTTTAACACACTTTTCATCCTAGCTTTTATTGGCGGTCTCCTTGGAACAGGGGTTGCCTTGGGTTATGCTGTTTCTCTCTTTGATCAGGTTAGTGTCCCTCAAACGGAGGATTTGATCAAGCAGGTCAATAATATTTCATCCATCTCTGAAATTCGCTATGCAGATGGTTCCATGATTAGCGCTATCGAAAGCGATCTACTTCGCACATCTGTGTCATCAGATGCCATTTCAGATAATCTCAAGCAAGCTATCGTTGCAACCGAGGATGAACACTTTGCAGAGCACAACGGTGTCGTTCCTAAAGCGGTTATTCGCGCCAGTCTAGGAAAATTCATCGGACTTGGTTCTTCCAGTGGAGGATCTACCCTAACACAACAGCTCATCAAACAACAAGTGGTTGGTGATGCTCCTACACTTGCTCGTAAAGCCAGTGAAATCGTGGACGCCTTGGCCTTAGAAAGAGCTATGAGCAAGGACGAAATCCTAACCACCTATCTCAACGTTGCTCCTTTTGGTCGTAACAATAAAGGTCAAAATATTGCAGGTGCTCAACAAGCTGCCAAAGGGATTTTTGGGGTGGATGCAAGCAAACTAACCATCCCTCAAGCAGCTTTCCTAGCAGGTTTACCACAAAGCCCTATTTCCTACTCACCTTATGAATCTACTGGTGAGATGAAGAGCGAAGAAGATATTGAACTCGGTATTAAGCGCTCAAAAGATGTTCTCTACAATATGTATCGAACAGGAGCCCTCAGCCAGGAAGACTATGAAACCTACAAGGCTTATGACATTAAGCAAGATTTCTTGCCAGCAGAAAATGCTAGCGTTACTTCCAAGGGCTTCCTCTACTTCACTGCGCTCGATGAGGCTACCAAGATTATGTATGATTATCTGGTGCAAAAGGACAATGTTTCTGACCAAGAACTACAGAACGAATCGATCCGAAAATCTTATCAAGAATTGGCTGAAAAAGAAATCCAAAACGGTGGTTACCGAATTACAACTACCATCGATAAAACGATTTATACTGCTATGCAAAATGCCGTAACAAACTACGGATACCTTCTAAATGATAGCTCGGGTCAACCTGAAGTTGGGAATGTCTTGATGGACAATCAAACTGGGGCGATTTTAGGTTTTGTAGGTGGACGAGATTATCAGACCAATCAAAACAATCACGCCTTCAATACCAAACGTTCCCCTGCCTCCACTACCAAGCCACTCTTGGCCTACGGTATTGCTATCGACCAAGGGCTTATGGGAAGTGCTAGCATCCTCTCAAACTATCCAACAAACTTCTCTAACGGAACTCCAATCATGCATGTCAACAGTCCTGGAACAGCCATGATAGACCTTAAAGAAGCTCTCAACTATTCTTGGAACATCCCAGCTTACTGGACCTACAGAATGCTCCGTGAAAAAGGGGTTGATGTCCGTTCTTATATGGAAAAAATGGGCTATGAAATCCCAGAATATGGCATTGAAAGTCTTCCAATGGGAGGAGGAATTGAAGTTACTGTAGCCCAGCACACCAATGGCTACCAAACGCTAGCTAACAATGGTACCTATCATAAAAAATACATGATCTCAAAAATTGAGAAAACGAGTGGTGAGGTTCTCTATGAACATCAGGCTAAACCCATCCAAGTTTACTCTAAAGCTACTGCAACCATTATGCAGAGTTTGCTAAGAGATGTGCTTTCATCTCGAGTCACTACAAGCTTCCAAACGGATCTGATTTCTATCAATTCCAGTCTAGCAAGTGCTGACTGGATCGGAAAAACTGGTACAACCAATGAAGAAGGGGATATGTGGCTAATGGTCTCTACTCCAAGATTAACCCTTGGAGGCTGGGTTGGACATGACGATAACAGCCCTCTAGCCCAGGGAGCATACTACCGCAATGCAAAATACATGGCTCATCTGGTAAATGCCATCCAGCAAGCAGCTCCTTCTGCTTGGGGTTCAGAACGTTTCAAACTCGATTCAAGCGTCACTTCATCACAAGTCCTCAAATCAACTGGTCAAAAGCCAGGAAAGGTGACTATCAATGGGAAAGAAATTAATCTAAGCGGAGAAACGGTGACTAGCTACTGGGCTAACCAAGCTGGCGCGCCGACTACCACTTATAAATTCGCTATTGGTGGAAGCGATTCTGACTACCAAAATGCTTGGAACACCATTTTAGGAAGTCTGCCAAAAGTATCTTCTTCCTCATCAAACAATAGCAGTAACAATAATAACAACAATAACAGTAATAATCGTAATAATACTTCTAATAGTAACGGGAACAATAATAGTAGCTCTAGTTCCAATAACAGAAGTAGCAATCAACGGCGCTAACTAGCACAATCATTGAGAGTGGGAAAGAAATGATTTTCTCAACTCTCTTTTTTCTTTCTTCCTTTCATGGTACAATAGCAACATGAATAACTATCAAAAGAATATTTTTAAGGGAACCATTTATTCTCTCCTATCTGGCTTGATCTGGGGGATCTGCGGAATTTTAGGAGAGTACTTTTTTTCACATTATCAAGTATCTTCAGGGTGGATTACTTCTATGCGTCTACTCGTCGCAGGTAGTTTCGTAATCATCTTATCTAGTCTTAAACTCCGATCCAAGCTTTTCGATATCTGGAGAAGTCGAAACAACTACCTTCCTTTTCTGGCCTATGCTATCTTAGGGATCTTCTCCGTACAATTTTTCTTTTATCTCTGTGTGGAGTACTCCAACGCTACAACTGCAACCATCCTACAATTTATCAGTCCTGTCTTTATCCTCTTTTACAATCGCATCATCTACAAGAAAAAAGCTTCTAAAAGTGCTATTTTTTATGTCTTGGTCGCTATGGTTGGGGTCTTTTTGATGGCTACCAAAGGCGATTGGTCTAAGCTATCCATCACTCCTCTTGCTTTACTGACAGGACTTCTCAGTGCCTTAGGTGTCATGTTCAATGTTATCTTACCCCAACGCTTTGCTAAAAAATACGGTTTTGTGCCAACTGTCGGCTGGGGAATGATTATCGCTGGGATTTTTAGTAATTTTCTCTACCCTGTTTATAGAATAAGTTTTCAGCTTGATTGGGTAAGCATCTTGATTTGTTTGACAATCGCCTTTTTGGGAACAGCCTTTGCTTTCTTCCTATCGATGAAGGCTGTCTCGCTCGTTTCTCCCTTGGTGGTGTCAGTCGTCAGTGCAAGCGAACCTTTATCATCTGCTATTCTAAGCATTCTCTTTCTAGGTTTAGTCTTGGATGGGTATCTGCTACTAGCTATGATTTTGATTATCATCCCAATGATCTTTCTATCCATTGAAGAATCAAAAAACAAAATGAAAGAATCTTCTTTTAACACTTAAGGCTTCAAAATTGAAGCCTTTTTTGGTAGAATAGTAAGCATTACAAAGAGTGAGGAGACACCTATGACTGCTACAAAAATGAATGCACAAGAAATTATCCAATTTATCGCAAATGCTGAGAAAAAGACAAGCGTAAAAGTGACCTTTGAAGGACAACTTGCTGAAGCTATCCCTGCCTCTGTTATCAAGCTTGGGAATGTTCTTTTTGGAGACTGGAAAGATATTGCTCCTCTTCTCGAAGGATTGACAGAAAACAAGGATTATGTTGTTGAGCAAGATGCCCGTAACTCTGCTGTCCCTCTCCTTGATAAGCGAGATATCAATGCTCGTATCGAGCCAGGTGCTATCATCCGTGACCAGGTTGAGATTGGTGACAATGCCGTTATCATGATGGGGGCTGTTATCAATATCGGTGCTGAAATCGGTGCTGGTACTATGATTGATATGGGAGCTATTCTGGGTGGACGTGCTATTGTCGGTAAAAATAGTCACGTAGGTGCCGGCGCTGTTCTTGCAGGTGTTATCGAGCCAGCTAGTGCGGAGCCTGTCCGTGTCGGTGACAATGTTCTCATCGGTGCTAACGCTGTGGTTATCGAAGGTGTTCAAATCGGTAGCGGATCTGTTGTTGCAGCAGGTGCCATCGTTACTCAAGATGTTCCAGAAAATGTTGTGGTGGCAGGTGTTCCAGCTCGTATTATCAAAGAAATCGATAGCCAAACCCAACAAAAAACAGCGCTAGAAGATGCGCTTCGCACCTTGTAATTAGTAACAGAGGCGGAAATATTTCCAGCCTCTTTATCGTATCAGTAGAAGGAAATTAGATATGTTAGATTTGATTCAAACTCGACGAGATCTTCACCAAATTCCTGAGATTGGTTTAGAAGAATTCAAGACTCATGCTTATTTACTCAATGTCATTGAGAAATTAACAGTTGGTAAGGATTTTGTTCAGATTCGTACCTGGCGAACAGGTATTTTAGTATACTTACAAGGAAGTCAGACAGAACGTACCATTGGCTGGCGGACAGACATCGACGGACTCCCAATCGTTGAACAAACAGGCCTTCCTTTTGCCTCTCAACACCCAGACCGTATGCATGCTTGTGGACACGATTTTCACATGACCATTGCCCTAGGAAGTCTCGAACGTGCATTAGAAAAACAACCCAAAAACAATCTCCTCTTTCTCTTCCAACCTGCGGAAGAAAACGAAGCAGGTGGCATGCTCATGTATGAAGATGATGCTTTTGGCGACTGGTTGCCTAATCAATTTTATGGACTTCATGTTCGTCCAGACTTAAAAGTTGGACAGATTGCGACCAATACCCATACACTCTTTGCTGGAACATGCGAGGTCAAGATTCGCTTTAAGGGTAAAGGCGGACACGCAGCCTTTCCACATCAAGCAAATGACGCTCTGGTTGCAGCTAGCTATTTTGTCACTCAAGTTCAGTCGGTTGTCAGCCGTAATGTCGATCCTATCGAGGGAGCTGTCGTCACTTTCGGTGTCTTTCAAGCTGGAACAACCAATAATGTCATCGCTGATACAGCCTTCTTGCATGGAACTATCCGAGCTCTTACATACAACATGAGCCTCTTGGTGCAAAAACGTGTCAAAGCCATCGCTGAAGGTGTTGCAGTTGCTTTTGATATGGATGTGGAAGTTGAACTCAAACAGGGAGGTTACCTACCTGTCGAAAACAACCCTGAATTAGCTCAAGAATTGATGACCTTCTTTGATAAAAAAGAGGGAATTGAACTAATCGATATCGAGCCTGCTATGACAGGGGAGGACTTTGGTTATCTTCTATCAAAGGTTCCTGGAGTCATGTTCTGGCTTGGAATTGATAGTCCCTATGCTCTTCACCATCCAAAGATGAGTCCTAAGGAAGAAGCTCTGGCTGTCGGTGTCGAGGCTGTATCAAGCTT
>ERZ773196.2133-NODE-2133-length-10392-cov-3.315662_pt1 | contig 10392 bp, 5 predicted proteins | sample MGYA00581009_ERZ773196 | MGnify/ENA primary metagenome ERZ773196 (study PRJEB29015, sample SAMEA2738162) | human oral metagenome | biome: human oral; feature: human-associated habitat; material: saliva | place: China | collected 2243 ...
CAGGGTCTGTCGCTTCAAACATGAAGCGCACGCCACGATTACCTTTCGAATACGTCAAAGTGTGTTTGCCGACATATTTGTAAGTATATTTCTTCTTTTGCCCGTTTACTACAAATTCCATGGTCTTATCTGTGATATTGATATTAGACACATCTGTCTTATAGCCTTTTTCATAATAGGCTTTGTACTCAGCTGCTGTCATCTTACCACTCAATTTTGCCTTGTAATCAAAGACTTGGTCTAAAGTTCCGTCTTGCAAATATGGATAAACGGATTGCCATTGACCTGCATAGTCAGACAAAGTACGATCTTTAACAGCACTATCTTCAAAGTAACCGTTTTGAACAGTCTTCGTATTTTCTTCTTTTTCAGCAGAAATTTCAGCGCCTGCTTGGTCAGTTGTCTTCTTCAAGGATTTCAAGTTTGATTGCATGATGGAAATGTAATCTGCCCCGTCTTTGGTTTGTTTTTCTGTTAGACTTTCAAGTGGATTGAGCACATCCAACTTCACACCTGTTTCTTTTGCCAAAGTAGATGCCAAGGCTTGAGAAGCATTTTCTTCAAAATAAATGTACTTGATATTGTTTTTCTTGATGTACTGTGTTAATTCCGCCAAGCGAGAAGCAGACGGCTCGCTGTCTGGTGAAAGACCAGAGATAGAGACTTGTTTCAAACCGTAGTCCAAAGCAAGGTAACGGAAGGCTGCGTGCTGTGTCACAAAACTTTTTTGTTTTGCATTTGCTAAACCAGTCGTATATTCTTTATCCAGAGTTTCTAATTTCTTAATGTAGGCTGCTGCGTTCTTTTGGAAAGTGACTTTCTTATCTGGGTAGCGTTTACTTAAGCTGTCGCGAATATTCTCCACCATTTTAATGGCACGTTTTGGTGATAACCATACATGAGGATCGTATTCATGATGATGTCCTTCTTTACCATGATCATGGTCTTCTTCCTCTTCTGTACCAGGCAGTAGCAACATCTTCCCAGTCGCCTTCACCACATTCACTTTACCTTTTTTCAAGGTTTTAAGCAATTTTGGCACCCAAGTTTCCATGTTTTCATTTTCATAAACGAAAGTATCTGCATCTTGAATCGTTGCAACCGCCTTAGCAGAAGGTTCATATTCATGTGGTTCTGTTCCTGCACCAATCAAGAGTTTGACATTGGCAGTATCGCCTGCCACTTGCTTGGTAAATTCATAAATCGGGTAAAATGTTGTGACAACATTTAATTTCCCATTTGCACTTTTTTGATTGGAACAAGCCACTAAAAAGATGCTCAGTAAACTTGCTACTAATAGACCAATTTTCTTCATTTCTTACTCCTATTTGATAAATTTTTTCAATAAATTTACTAGTAAAAATACGCCGACAAAAATAATGGTAATACTTGCACTGGCTGGCGTTTCTGCATAATACGAAATATACAAACCAGCAATCATACCTAAGAAGCCGATGATATTTGCCAACAAGATAACAGTTTTAAAGTTCTTCCCCAACCGCAAAGCAATACTTGCCGGCAACACCATAATGGTTGATACCAGCAAGGCACCTGCCGCTGGAATCATGAGGGCAATGGCAACACCTGTCACAATGTTAAACAGAATAGACATGGTACGAACAGGCAGTCCGTCCACAAAAGCTGTATCCTCATCAAAGGTCAAAATATACATTGGTCGAATGAAGAGAAAAGTCAACACAAGTACGATTGCCGCAATAATAAAGAGTGAAATCACCTGCTCCGTACTAATCGTGACAATAGAGCCAAATAAATACTGATCCAAACTCATAGAACTGGAACTCTTGCCCCTACTCATCACAATCAAAGCAATGGCAAGTCCTGTAGACATCAGAATTGCCGTTCCGATTTCCATAAAATCCTTGTAGATTGTCCGCAGGTATTCTAAGAAGACTGCCGCAATCATCACAATAATGACAGTTGAAATCGTAGGTGAGATGCCTAGCACCAAGCCAAAAGCAACCCCCGAAAGCGACACGTGGCTGAGCGTATCACTCATCAAACTCTGACGACGTAAAATCAAGAAAGTTCCTAAAACCGGCGAAAACAGACTCATAGCAATCACTGCTAGAAAAGCCCGCTGCATAAAATCGTAAGCTAATAAATTAAACATGGCTCACCTCCTCCTTGTCACTTTCGTGAACATTGAAGCACCGCCATGACGAATCTTGATTTCGCACCAAATGAATATTGCGGTCCGCATATTTTCGGACTTCCTCTGGATCATGTGTAATCATCAGAACAGCCTTGTCATGCCGATGCGCACTGTGGTGCATCAAATCATAAAATTCATCCTTGCTGCCTGCATCCATCCCTGTTGTCGGCTCATCCAAGACAAAAACATCCGGATCCGAAGCAAACATGCGCGCAATGACCGCCCGCTGCTTTTGCCCACCCGAAAGCGAGCCAATCCGCTTGTCTCGATGTTCCCACATGCCAACGGCGTCCAGACTGACCTTGATATGTTCTTCATCATGCGCATTCAAACGACGAAACCATCCTTTACGCGGATACCGACCTGATTTAACAAATTCATAGACGGTGCTTGGAAAACCCGCATTAAAACTAGCGATTTGCTGCGGCAGATAAGCAATCCGCAACTTCTTGCCAGCTGTATTCGTCTTAGAAATCGTCACCTTACCAAATCGAGGCTGCAAAATCCCAAGACTAGCCTTGATCAAGGTCGTTTTTGCTGCTCCATTTTCACCTGTCAAAGTCACAAACTCACCACTATCCACATAATAGTTAATATGCTCCAACACAGGCTCCTTATCATAATAAAAGGACAAATCTTCAACTGTGATATATCTCATTTTCCGATTTCTCCTACTAAGGTTTCCAAGAATTTTTGAATGGTAGCTTGCTCATTAGGAGTGTATTGATTGGCGATTTTTTCGTAAATTTCCAATGTATGCTGATGATGATGATGATGCTCCGCGGCAACTGGCTTCGCTAATTCTGTCAACCGATAAAAAATAACACGCGCATCTTTCTGATTCTTAAAAGGTTCCAGCATTTCTTGTTTGATGAGCGATTTGATGGCCTTTGTTACAGCTGCTTGACTGACGTTTAAGCGCTTCGCCAACTCTGAGTTTGTCAACGACTCCTCAGACAGCAACATCAAGATGTGCTCTTGAGTATTTGTCAAAGGCATTCCACTTGTACAAGAACCAATCAAAATCTCATGCTGATTCTCGGCTTTTAAAATGATTTCATTTAAGAAATGATCCATTTCATGTGCTAATTGACTCATGTTGCTCCTTTTCTGATTAACCAGTTAATCCTTTACTAGTTAAGTATATCATAAAGAAAAAAAGAGTCAAGTGAAAATTACAGTGGATTTTTCATAAGAGGAGTTCACATATCACCTCAAACCTTCATATAATTTCTTTTGTTTTCTATTTTTCACGAAAATGACTTCAATTCTTCCATTGCTTCTCACACCATTTTCTCCCCTAAACATCAAAAAGGAAATCTAAAGAGAGACTCCATTTCTTGAGAGAATTCTCACTAGATTTCCAATTTTAGACTTATCGTTTTTCTGCAACCTTGATTTTATCAAGATTTCTTTTTGATGAGATAAACTGCACCGATTAAGGCGATAATTCCAATGAAAATAGCTAACGTATGAATGACCGTACCTGTCTTCGGTAAGTCCTTCTTCGGTGGAGTATAGCGATTTTCAAATGTCTGTATGTTCTTGTCATGACTTACTTTGGCAACCAAACGACCATTGCCATCATCTGTGACAGTTACCGTCACCTTAATCACTTTCTTATCATAAGTGATTCCTTGAAGTTTTGTATCCTTTTCAGTGATGGTGTAATGATAGGTACCAGCTTTCGTATACTCAATCGTATCGAAAGTGACACTGCCATCTTGAGCATTCTTCTTGCTTTGAGCAACTTTATCATCTTGGCCTTTCAATTCAAACTCAAACTCGCCATCTTTCAAAGCACGACCTGTCAAGGCTTTCTTAACAGAGAGTTGTGCGTTTGTTTTTGCAGCGGAATAAGTGTTCTTGAAGGTCTGATCATCTTTTTCATAAACAACTTTTGTTACTAATCGGCCTTGACCATCGTCTGTAACAGTGACTGTCGCTTTAATCACTTTCTTATCGTAGGTCACACCGCCGAGTTTCGTATCTTTTTCGGTGATGGTGTAATGATAAGTGCCTACCTTAGTATACTCAAGGGTATCGAAAGTGACGCTACCATCTTGTGCATTTGTCTTCGTTTGGCGAACTTGATCGTCTGTACCAGTCAGTTCAAATTCAAATTCCCCTTCTTTGAGGTTACGACCTTCTAATAGCTTCTTAGCAGAAAGAGTTGCAGTGGCTTTATCTGCTGAATAAGTATTCGTGAAGGTGTTTTGGTTGTTTTCATAAGCAACTGTTGTATGTAGTTGACCTTTACCATCATCCGTGACAGTGACTGTTGCTTTGATTACTTTGGTGTCATATTTCACACCGCCTAAAGCACCAGCTTGTTCTTTAATGCTATAAGTATAAGTTCCAGCTGTTTTGAATGTCAACTCTTTGAAGGAAATCTTACCATCTTTAGCGTTCTTAACGGTTTCCACCACTTTACCGTCTGGGCCAATCAAGTCAAAGGCAAATTCATTCTCTTTCAATTCGCGACCCGTTAGCACTTTGTTCGCTTCCAATGCTGCAGTTGTTTCCTTAGCAAGGTAAGTATTGTGGAAGGTTGGATTAGCTGTATCATAAGATACTTGAGCAACTAGCTGACCTTTGCCATCATCAGTGACTTTTACAGTTGCCTTGATTTCTTTCTTGTCGTAAGTTACATCGCCTAATCCATTGTCTTTCTCTTTGATGGTGTAATGATAAGTGCCAACTTTTGTATAGTCAATCGCATCAAAAGTGACACGACCATCTGCTACATTTTTCTTCGTCTGACGAACGTTGTCATCAGATCCAACTAATTCGAATTCAAACTCTTGATCGTTTAATGCACGACCTGTCAGTTCCTTGGTCACGCCTAATTGTGCACTAACCTTTTGACTAGAGTATGTATTGGTGAAAGTTTGGTCGTTGTTTTCGTACGTTACTTTTGAAACCAGCTGACCTTTACCGTTATCGGTTACTTCAACTGTTACCTTGATAGTCTTGGTGTCGTAAGTCACACCACCCAAGCCTGTGTTTTTCTCAGTAATGGTGTACTTGTGTGTTCCTACAGTTTGGTACTTGATTGCGTCAAACTGAACTTTACCGTCTTTGTCATTCTTCTTAGTTTGAAGAACATCTGCCTTGCCATCTTCTTTCAGATCAAAACTAAACTCGCCATCCTTCAAAGCACGTCCGGTTAATTTCTTCGTGACAGAGAAAGTAGCATCGGTACCTTTGGCAGTATATTTATTTGTAAAGCTTTGTTTAGAAATTTTATTCTTACCGCTCTCGTCAAGACCGAGGTAGACGATATTGTAAATCAACTGTCCATCCTCTTCCTGTTGAACACGAATGGTAACCTTAATTGGTTGTTTATCATAGTCAACACCTGGAATCTTACCATCTTTTTCTTTGATAAGATAGTTATAGAGACCAGCTTTGGTGAACTTAAGAGCGGTGAAAGGAATCGTACCATCCGCTTTATTTTTAACTGTTTGAAGTAGCTTGTTTTGTCCATCGTACAATTCAAACTCAAACTCGTCATCTTGTAAATTGCGACCCGTTAAGGCTTTTGTCACCTGCAGTGGCACTGTGATTTCTTTTGGTGTGAACGTATTCTTAAAGGTCGTTTTACCACCGTCATAAGTCACGGAAGCACTTAGCTTCCCTTTACCATCATCCGTTACTTTAACTGTGACTTTGACTTTGCTCGAGTCATAAGTAACTCCTGTCAGACCATTATTTTTTTCTGTAATGGTGTAGTGGTAGTTACCTGCCTTATCGTAGTTAATAGCCTGGAACTGAACTTTTCCTTGGGCATCATTTTTAGCCGTTTGAAGAACATCTGGCTTACCATCTTCCTTCAACTCAAACTCAAACTCTTGCGCTTTCAGTTTGCGACCAGTCAATGCTTTCTTAACGGAGAGTTGTACATTTGTTTTAGTAGCTGAGTATGTGTTCTTGAAAGTTTGATCATCATTTTCATAGAAAATTTCAGAATTCAGTTTCCCTTTACCATCATCTGTAACTTTGACAGTAACTTTTATTTCTTTCGAATCATAAGTGATACCACCTAGACCATTGTTTTTTTCTTTAATAGTGTAATGGTATTCACCTGCTTTAGTATATTCAACTGTATCAAACTGGACTTTCCCAGCTGCAGTGTTTTTCTTCGTTTGGTGAATATGATCTTCCTTACCAGTCAACTCAAACTCAAACTCGTCTTTTTGTAGCTGACGACCTGTCAGAACTTTGTTCACTTCTAATCGAGCGAAAGTCTTTCCTGGAGTATAGCGATTCTCAAAAGTTGGTTTTTTAGTCTCCTCACCAGCTTTCGAATAAGTGACCTTTGTAACTTCAAGTTTTCCTCCCTTATCTTTGACAGTTACAGTTGCCGAGATAAGATTCGGTTCATATTCAACTCCTGGAACATCACCAGCTTTTTCACTAATGGTATAATGATAGGTTCCTGCTTTAGTATATTCAAGCTCTTTGAATTGAACTTTTCCGTCAGCATCATTTTTCACAGTTTGGAGAATTTGCCCATTCTCTTTTAGGTCAAACTCAAATTCACCTGCTTGAAGTTTACGACCTGTTAGTTCTTTCTTCACCAAAAGATTTCCCTTTGTTTTATCTGGAATATAATGATTGGTGAATTTCTTTTTATCTTCTAACCCACCTTTGTCATCCTTACCTTTATAAGTGACTTCAGTAGTTAGCTTACCTTCTTGATTCCTTGAGACTTTTACTGTTACTTGAATATCATTTGGATCATAGTAGATTCCCTTTTCAGGATGGTCTTCACGTTTTTCAGACATAGTATAGTTATATGTTCCTTCTTCGGTAAATTCAAGAGCATCAAATGTTACTTTTCCGTCAGCATCATTTGATTTTGTTTGAATCGGAGTTTGTTCACCCTGTTTCTTCAATTCAAACGTGAATTCTTTATCTCTCAGTTGGCGACCAATCAGTTCTTTCTCAACCTGAAGTTGAGCAGAAACTTTTTCATCTTTCTTATTAGTGATTATTTTTCTGTAAGCTTTGTCTGTTCCAAAGTCAGTTGGCTTAACACGAATCTTTTCAGTTGATTTTTGGTATCCTTTTGGAGCTTCCACTTCTTCAATCGTATAATCGTCTTTTAACAGATTAGGAATTGTAATATCACCGTTTGGATCTGTTGTATACTCACCAATGACTTTCTTATTACTGTCACGCGTTACTTTAAATTTTGCACCAGCTAAAGCTTGTTTTGTTTTTTCGTCTTCTTTATGCAAGTTCATTGAGTAAACATAACCTTCTGCAAATCCGCCAGCAGCTCGATATACTAAAGAGATATTGACTTCTTCCAAAATTTTATCTTTTGAAGAAAGTTTTGCCTTATTTTTAAAAACTTCTCCACCCACCGGTTCATAGTTAGTTTTAACTTGATATCTGATATAGTAACCTTTAGTCCCAATATTTCCTAAGTGAGTTTGGAAGCCACGTTTATCATCATCCATTTTTATCTGGTGGTTAGTTGTAACATCTTTCTCATTATCGTGTTTCCACTCACCATTTTTCCAGGACCATCTTACTTCATATATACGGATACTGCTCTGATCAATTTGAATCCCCTTAGCATCGTCGTCCAGCCTATCTTGAACATTGACTTCTTTTAAATCAATACCTTTTCTATTGATAGCAAGAGCATACTGAAGAAGAGATTTGTTAGCTCCATCTTGCCAAGCACTTTTTTCTAGTATACTTTCGATTTTCTTTCCAGGGCCTTGATAATGAAGTTTTCCACCAATCTTAGTTTTATGACCCACTTTAAAATCAAGATCTATGTCTTTTTCTATTTTAACTTTATTATGGTCAACAGCTGCATAAAAGAACAGTTCTCCTAAAACATCCGAATGTTCAGAAGGATATTTTGTATAGGTCAACGTAATCGTTTTAGTTGTGGGGTTGATTTTTGCATGCGCAACAACTTTATCTTTTGAATCCTTAACTTCAAAGTCTGTCCATTCTGGAAATCGTAAAGTTTCTGGTAACGTAATAGTTGTGGTGTCGCCTTCATTAACTGTGTTATTCGGAAGGCTAAATTTTACATGCACTTGGAAAGTTTCCCACATCTGTACACCCTTTTTGGGGATAGGGTTTCCATCTTTGTTTGTCACATACATTTCTGTGATAACATCATTCCATTCTTTAGCATTTGCAGCGCTAGAAAGATCGTACTTGCTTCCTTCGCTTCTAGGTGTTAAGGCAGGGGGTGCTCCTGGTTTGCTTTCGTTTTTTTCCTCCACATTATCAGTTTTCTTTGAAGCAGTATCTTCTTTTACTTGGCTCGAATCAGCACTTGCTTCCGTTTTATTTTCAGAAGCAGGCATTTCAGCCTTTTTCTCTTGGTTAGAACTGTCATTTGTGCCTGTCGAGTCAGTAGAAGGTGTTGTTTGTTTAGCTGTCTCTTCTTCTCTAGACGAATTTTCCAAACCTTTTTTCGTCTCTGACTGAGTTGTCAATGCTGAAGATTGATTCGTCAGCGTTTGAGCAACAGCACTAGCCGGTGATAAGATTGTCGAAGCCAGCAATAATGCTACCCCAACAAGATTCATCATTTTTTTAATCATTACGATTTCCTTTCTATAGTTTTTTAGAATTTTGCATAAAAGTACAAACTTCTAATAAGACCATTATAGCAACCCCTTTATGGCACTTTCAATCAAAATACCCTGTATTCTCGCTGTATTTCTTGACAGTCTGTGAAGTTTTTGATAAGTTATTTAAAAAATATTTTATTGGATCTGCAATCTCTGTAGTGAGGTAAATCCTTGGCAGAGATTAAGAAGCCCTGCTTTATTGTGATGCCGATAGTATCTAATTTAAAGTCAGTTTTTTTAAATCTAAGGCAAAATACAGTTTAGTTATGCTGATTTTATATTTATACACATTTTTTATTGTAAATTTGTTTACAAAACGTAAACTTTTCCCAGATTTTTCGCTAGACTACATATATTTTTTACATTAAAATATGTATAAGGAGAGAGTAAGATGGTACTTAATACAAGAGAGAAGATTTTAGAAGCTTTTTTTGAACTTGCAATGGAAAATCCTCAGAAATCGCATTTTTCTTTAGCAGAAATTGCGCAAAAAGCAGGAATCTCAAGACAAGCGATTTACAAACGCCATTTTAATGGAAATTATGAAATTCTAGATTATATTCATAAAGAGCTTGATGCTGAATTTCAACTGATTTTTCAAGGTTATGATAAGAAAGTTTATCCTGACCCTTTTGTCTTTTTTGCAGAAGTGGTTATTCCTATCTTATACACCCACCGAAGGCAAATCAGTTGTCTCTTTAAGACAGCAGCAGATCCCTATTGGAGAGATTTTTTAAGAAATACGTATGGTCAATGGATTGAGCAGCACATTACGATTGATTATCAAAAATTAAACATTCCAAAAGAAAAGGCATCGCAGGTTCTTGTTGGAGGTATTCTCATCTTTATTGAAATTTGGATTACCCAACCTGAACCCACACCGCCTGAGCAGTTTTCCGAGACTTTTTTAAATTTGATTCATTTCCCTTTAACGGACTATGTTCGTTTCAAGCAAGCTTCCTCTAATGACAAACTAATCGTTACAAATAGTTTGGAAGATAAAGAAAAGGAGTAAGACCGAACTAATATTGAAAATTCTTAGTTCACAGTCTCACTCCACAGCTCTTCCGAGCTTGAAAAATGAATGAAGAAGTACTTTGCTTCGCAAGTTGTAGTTGATTTAGTAGACAAAGAACTTTGAAACCAGAGAACTGTTGTTCAGCCTCAAACAAATTAATTCAACTTTCAAGATGCTAATGTCTAATTTCTAATGTGCTATTTTAAGATTGTAGGAACGAGATAAGTTGTGATTTTCAAAAATTCAACTTGTCGCGCTCTTTTTTGTCTTCTCATCTTGTGGAGCGAATCATAAGATAGAATAACCACAGCAATACCATTGTCGCTAAGACAAAAAGAAATTTTGCTAAGAATAGCGTATCTGGATTGAGGGTTAAAATTCCACCTGTCAGTAATAAAGCTAGGAAGATAAGGCTTAGTACAAGACGATTGGCTACGGATTCGATACGACGAAAGCGTTGATTGTAGTCAATTAAGTCATGATTGACGACCAAGCGACCATTCACAATCTGCTCCACTAGCTGATGAAGCCGTCTTGGAATACTTTTCCCATGTCGCAGCAAGTAGAGCAGTTCGATTAAGAAAGAA
>ERZ773196.2142-NODE-2142-length-10372-cov-5.633421_pt1 | contig 10372 bp, 10 predicted proteins | sample MGYA00581009_ERZ773196 | MGnify/ENA primary metagenome ERZ773196 (study PRJEB29015, sample SAMEA2738162) | human oral metagenome | biome: human oral; feature: human-associated habitat; material: saliva | place: China | collected 2243 ...
ACTTCGCCCTCCGGCTTCTTTGCGCTGCTCTTCTTCTCGTCGTAGTTGACGTCTCGGAGCTCCGTGAACGCCGCTCTCACCTCGGTCGGGAACTTGCTGTCCTCTTCGCTCGCCTTGCTCGCTGCATTTGTCCCGCCGGATGCACTTCCTCCGTCGCTCGCCTTGGTCTCTTCGCCGCTCCCCGCGTTCGATGCTTCCGACTGCGCCGCAGCGCTCCCATCGATGGACTTTGACCCGGACTTTTTGCCGCCGCAGCCGGAAACCGCCAGTGCCGCCGCCAGAGAAAGTGAAAGTAAAACCGCCTTCTGTCTCTTCTTCATGTCAAACTCCCTTCATCCTCTTGCCGCAGCTGTACTGCGGCGCTTCCGTAGCCGATAACATTTGTTATTATATCCGAATCTTTTCTTTCGATGTATTACATTTTTGTAAATTCAGCGCTGCCTGTTCCAGCTTAAGCAAATATATCTTCTTCTCGATTCCGCCCGCATAACCGCTCAAGCGACCGTCCGCCGCGATGATGCGGTGACAGGGAATCAGGATGAGCAAAGGGTTATGCGCAACCGCGCCGCCGGTCGCATGGGGGGAAATAAAGACCTTCCCCTCTTTTGCGGCAAGTCGCGCCGCAAGCTCCTTATAGCTCGCCGTCTGTCCGTAGGGGACCGCTAACATCTCCCGCGCTATCGCCTTTCGAAAATCGGAGCCGCTGAATGAAAGCCGCGGGTAAAAATTCGGCTCCCGCCCCGAAAAATAGAGTTCCAGCCAGCGCAGAGTCTCCCGAAAAATCGGGAGTTCGTCTGTCGTACATTCCTCTACGGTTTCGCCTTTTAAGAGCGCACGGTCGTATTTCTGTCCGTCAATCCAGAGTCCCGAAAGTGTTATCCCGTCGGCGCTCGCAAGGGTCAACATCCCAAGCGGAGAATCTACGTGTGCAATTTGTATCATCCTGCCTTCTTTCTCATCGAACATTTCCGCTCGCACGGCAGCTCAGTCAAAGTCCATCCAGACCATGTGCTTTCCGCAGTGCAGGCAGCGGAACAGGTAGCACTGCATGGAACCGCCGTTTACGGACTCCCGTATCCACTGCTTTTCGTTCTCATCCCACATGGGATCTTCCAATACTTCTTCGAGCACACCCTGCATCTTCATTTCCTTTGCGCCCACGTCGCCGAGGTAGGCACAGAAATCGCCGCAGTGGGCGCGCCAGTGCTCCTGCTGCCAGCCGATGTAGCCCGGCGTGCGGTGAATCAGCTCATCGAGACGCGCGGGATCCTCGACCCCTTCGTCGACGGAATATTCATCCTGAAACGCCCCGTCAAATTTCCGGGCTGCTTCTCCGCTTGCAATGCAGTCCGGACAAAAACAATCTGCATCGGAAATTGCATAAAACGGTCCGTTGTAAAAGATATGCGTCTGCTTCCCGCAACATTCACATACAACGCCCTCCTCGGAGGCTTCGAAAATTCCGGTCTCCAGCGGGTGCGGGTGGTAACGGAAAAACGGGAGCTCTGTCTCCGCTTTGCTCTGCTGCGCAGCTTCCTCCGCTGTCTTCGGACGTTTCACCGCAAAGGCATCGCCCCAATTTTCGGCATAGTCCCTGAGGCTCCCGAGGCGCTTCAAGTCCTTCCGATTGCTCCGATCGGCAATGGCGGAAAAGAGCTCGTAAGCGCTCTTCTTATAATCCAGCAACTCGTAGACATCGACCAGCACGCGCTTGGCTTCCGACGCGGTTTCCGCTTCCAGGGCTTCCTTCAATGCATAGAGCGCGCGCACGCTGTCCGCATCCTCTTTCTCCCGGTAGCGTTTCGAGCATTCGATATACTGTCTCTGAAATTCATTCATCGCGCTTTCCTCCCCAGTCTCTTGCCGGTAACGCTGCCATTATAACAAAAAGCAGGCGCCGCACTCCAGTATCAGTTTCCGCAGCGCAATGCCATCCGGCGGGATTGACCCCGCCACCGCTTCAATGCTAGACTGCCTGTAAAGAAAGCGAGGGCGTATGAAAAAAATAAAGCTATTCACAAGCTGCCTGCTTCTCGTCCTGGGGCTCAGCGCCTGCGCGGCAAATAAGGACGCCGCGACAAAAAAGAGCGATACAAGCGCGGCAGCGGCAAGCCAAGGAGAGACAGGTCCGGGTGCAACAAAGCAGGGGGAGACCGCGCAGGGAGACACAGCACAGGGAGACGCAACACAAGACGAAGCCGGACAGGGCGAAAATGCGGCACAGAACGGAACACCTGAGAGCTCTGCGGCCGAGGAAGCGCTCAAAATGACGCAGGCGGACATCTACTTGGAAGAAATCACCGACTTTTACTACACCGCCGCAAATGCCGAGAACAACAGCGGCTATCTGCGCTATCGCTTCTATGTGAAGGACGGAAGCTATTTCTTCTCCTTTGATAAACGCGACGCAAACGGAAATTACGCAGCCGCCGAAGGGGAAAACGGCGCCGGAAACGTAAGCCTAGGCACCGAGGAGCGCCTCGCCTTTTTCAAGCTGATTCAAAACGGCAATGTCAAAGCGCGGGATGAGAGCAGCGAGAACGGCGGCAGCGGCCCCTGGATGTATCTCTACACCGAGAAATATCCGGACGGCCTCGTATTTCACTTTGCCTCCGCGACCGAACAGACCGCCTTTGAGGAATACTGCGCGGAACTCGCGGCGCGGGAAACACAGCCGTAAAACAGAACGCAGAGAGGCCTTCGCCGCATCTCAAAGGATGGGCGGAGGCCTCTTTCTTGTCTATGTACCCAAACTCAATTTTCACTGCGCCTATCGCAGTAGGCTTGGATTGCCTTTTCCGCAAACTTCGCACTTCCTTCGCCTGCCGCGCGGTCTATGTTCTCCGTGAATTCACCGCCGCAGGCGTACACTGTTCCGAGCGAGCGGAGAATCTCATCCGTACACTCGTAAAAATTCTCTGTAATATACCCCTTAAGCTTCTTGACCCAGAGCTGCGCTTCGACTGCTTCCGCCGCTCCATCCTTCAATTGCCCCAGTTCCCGAAAAATTGCCATAAGTTCTGTCATCATAAGACGCCTGTCATTTTGACTTCGTTTGACATCCGCCTCCTCGAACGCTTTGTACTGCGGCGTATGCCCCCAGGCTGCCTTTGCCTCTTCGGCATATGCCTGAATCCGCTCTGTCTTAAAAGCCGAAAAATCCATACGTTTCACTCCTATTCGTTTGATTCCACAGGCAAACGCAATCAGTCTTTCCAGCCTCTCCTTCTTTAATTCCAGAAGTCCGATTTGTTGGGAAAGAGCCTTATTCTCATCGTAGTCGGCGCATTCCAAAATGCGCTTAATTTCGCTGAGCGGAAACTCAAGTTCCTTGAACAGCAAGATCTGTTGCAGCTTGGCAAGTGCCGTATCATCATACAGCCGGTATCCCGCTTCCGTATGGTCTGTGGGATGTAACAGACCGATCTTGTCGTAGTATTGCAAGGTGCGTATACTCACCCCGCTCAACTTGCTGACCTCATTCACCGTCCTCATATGCTCTTCCCTCCTGTGTGCTTTCATCCTAGACTATGACCTAAGGTAAGAGTCAAGTATTTTTCACAGCGAAAAAAGAGCTTCCCGCCGCAGCGGAAAGCTCTCTTTTATGTTCACTATTTGCCCTTGTCGTTTTCGGACTGCTCTCAGTCTTCCACCAGCGGGCTCTTTACGTAAGCCATGACCAGCGCCTCTGCCGCGTCGATCGACTCCTTGTTGGTGCGCTCGTAGGAGTGACTCGACTCGATGCCTGCGCCGAGCAGTGCGTGCTTCACTTCCGCGCCTGCGTTCAGCGCTGCGGAAGCGTCACTGCCGTAGTAGGGGTAGATGTCCACGCGGTAGGGAATCTTGTTCTCCTTCGCAAGGCTCACAAGTCTCTGACGGAATGCATAGTGGTAGGGGCCGGTGCCATCCTTCGCGCAGATGGAAACCGTGTACTCATCGGTCTGCTGATCGTCGCCCATTGCGCCCATGTCGCAAGCCAGGTACTCGACAACCTTCTCCGGAATCGAGGAGTTGCAGCCGTGGCCCACTTCCTCGTAAACCGAGAACGCAAAGTGGGTCGTGTACGGAAGCTCAATCTTCTCCTTGCTGATGCGATCCAGAATGTCGAGGAGAATCGCAACGCTCGCCTTGTCATCGAGGAAGCGGCTCTTCACAAAGCCCTTCTCGGTAATCAGGGTGCGCGGATCGAAGGAGACAAAGTCACCCACTTCGATGCCGAGCGCTCTGGTCTCTTCCTCGTTGGTCACCTTCTCGTCGAGGCGTACTTCCATATTGTCCTGCGTTCTCTCCGCCGTGCCCGCATCCTTATAGACGTGGCAGCTGGTCTGGTGAATCAGGATGGTTCCGCTGATTTTCTTGCCGTCAGCCGTGTGCACCGTGCAGTTCTCGCCCTCGACCATGTTCCAGGGGTAGCCGCCGATCTGCGCGAGCTTTAAACGACCGCTCGACTTGACCGCGCGGACCATAGCGCCGAGGGTATCCACGTGCGCGGTCAACATGCGCTGATGCTCATCGTCCTTGCCCTTGACAGTCACAATCACAAGACCCTTGGCCGTGTGCTTCACCGGGAAGCCGAATTCCTTTGCCTTCGCAAGCAGGTACTCCTGCACTTCCTTCGTGAAGCCGGTCGGAGAGGGAATTGCGAGTACTTCCTGTAAATACTTCAATGTTTGAGACATACCGCTCCTCCTTACAAAAAATAGGGTGCCCGCAAGCGGGCACTTCCTCTGTTTAACTAAGATTATAGTAGCACAACACTTCTTGCTTGGGTAGCACCTGCCGGAACTTTATGACTCCTTGCGAAGCTTATAACAGTCCGGGCAGCCTCCGGTGCATATCTCACAGGAGAGTTGCTCGGGAATCAACTGCTCAAAGCGTTCTCCGTCGATCTCAAAATGGTAGAGCTTCGAGGCCGCGCGAGCGCGGAGGGCATTGTTCTCATCAAAGAGCAGGTAGGTCACCGTCTCCCCGAAGACATCGTCCTCGTATTGGGTGATGAAGATGCGATAGTTGTGCCCGCCCATCTGAAACGCCACGCGGTTCCGCTCGGCACTGAGCTCCGTGATCTCCTCTTCCGGAATCCCGGCGCGGGAGAGCACGGCGCTGAGCAAGAGCTCAAGGTGCTTAACACGAAATTCTCCGCCCTCGATTTTGCTCACGCTCCCTTCTTTAATACACTGTAATCCTGCATCAGCTTGTCGTTTTCCATGAGGAAGGTGTGTGCTGTCGGCTGGTTCTCATCCAAATCATAGAGTCCCATGAGATAGGCATTTAAGCTCGCGCGGTTTTCAAAGTACAGCGCGCGGTACTGCTTCTGGAACGCAAGTTTCTCGACAAAGAGAAGCTTTCCGCTGTCCTCCTGAATGAGCACACCCACGTGGCCCGGGAAGAGGATGTTCTCCTCCGGGGTAATCTTGGAGTGCAGCCAGACGGTCACAAGGCTTGCCTTGCCGTCCGCAAAGGAGATGCCTCTCTCCTTCCACGCCTTCTGAACCTGCTTCACCTGCTCTGCGACATCCTTCGTATCCGCCGCCGGAACCTCGGCAAAGAGGCGCGCAAAGGCATCGTTTTGACTGCTGTCCCAAAGGGTCTCCGGCGCTTTCTGAAGTGCCTCCATATCAAAGGCCAGGTTCTCCTTCCCGGAGAGTCCGTCCCCGCTTCCGCCCTCTACCTTGACCAGCGAATTGCCGAGCATGAAGGCCGTAATGCGACAGTTGGTGCCCACAAAATCCGGATAGGCCTTTTCCCAGCGATCCGCCATCTCATCTTCGGTGCTCGCATCGCCGACCGCTGTCTGAAAGCGCTCTACTTCGCGCTGAAATTCCTGAATATCGGACTCCGGAATGCCCGCCTTGGCAAGCGCGGCACTGACTTCCTCCTGTCCGCTCTTCTCCGACAAATTGATTTCAACCGGTTCGCTCACGCTCGCACTCTGCTTCGCACTGCCGCAGGCCATGAGACTAAGTCCCATGAGCGCTGCGGCCGCAAAACGGAGTGCCTTTTTTCCCGCACGCATTACGCCTGATGCGCAGCGATGATCTCTTTGATCTTCGCGATCAGCGTATTCACGTCGATGCCGGAGGTCTCGGAGACCTGGCCCAGGTTCACCTGGCTCACAACCACCTTTGCAATCGGGTTGTTGAGCGCCGCGAACTTGTCGCTGTACTTGACCAGCTCATCCTTTAAAAACGGGTACTGCTTAAAGAGCTCCGCGAGCTTTGTCAGATTGGTAATATCCATCATTTTCTCCCTTCCGAGGCAGCCTGCTGCCTCCTAAGCGCTATGTAAACAAAATAGCGGCAGAACCCATCGTCCTGCCGCTATAGTATAGCAATCCACTCCACTAATTTCTACTGATTTTCTATGAATTCGCTGTGTCCGCCGCTCAGCGCGACGGGTGCTGCACCGAGTCTACAATCAATGCGACCATCAGCACGCGGAGCACATTGCGCTCATCCGGCACATCGATTGCATAGGTGTCGCGGACCTTGAGATAGGCCTTCGAAATATTTGCAATCTCCCTGCCCTCGTCGTCTGTCACTTGGTACTCGTGGTCCAGGAAGTTGCCCTGCACCGTCCAACCGGCCTCCTCCAATTCGTAGCGCGGCCGAAACAGTGTGATTTTTTTGACCATGCGGTCAATCTTCTCGCCGTTCTCATAAAAATTGTAGTGCGGCATCAGGTGAAACATCTCGAATTTCGTATGTGCGATTTCTTCTCCTTCGGCGTTCCGAATGCGAAGCTCGGGTGCAAGCGCAATTTTTCCGTTGACCTGAAAGAGCTTCTGCCCCGCTTCGTCGCAGACATCGTAGTGATCCAAAATCGACAAAAGCCGCTGGCGCATCAAAATTCTCATCGCATCGTTTCTCCTTCTCTGTGTATTCTGTCATGCTTCCCCGGTACAATCATAGCCCGGCTCACTCCTCCGAAAAAGGGCGGCGGTCTCTCGACAGCCGCCCTTTCGGGATAACTTATTTCAGCAAGGTCATGACAAGCGGAATCACGACCACAAAGAGCACCGTGCTGGTGACAACGACATTTGTGGCATATTCGACATCTCCGCCCGCATCCCCCGCAAGAATGGGCAACACCGTGAGTGCCGGAACCGCGGACTGCACAATCATGGTGTCTCTGAGCTTCGCCGGAAGCGCAATTCCGCAGCGCACTGCGAGGTATAGAGCAGTTGCCGTTAGGACAGGACTCAGGACAAATTTACCGAGCAAAGCCACAACGGTGTCCTTGTCAAAACGCACACTCCGAAGCCCCGCCTCCGACAGCACAATGCCAATGTAAAGCAGGGAGAGCGGCGTCACCAGAGTTCCCAGATAAGAGAGCGTTTCCGTAACCGGCTTTGGCAAGTGAATGCCGAGCAACAACACCGGCAGCGCGGCAAGCAGCCCCAGAATCGGCGGCGATAAAATCTGCTTGAGATTTACCTTTCCGCCCCCCGCTCCTTGTGTCCGGCCGTCTCGCGCAATAAACACCGCACCGACAGTCCAGGTCGAAAGCGTGTTCAAAACATAGTAAACCAAAAAGTAAGAGATTGCCTCCGTTCCGAACAGCGCCTGATTGAGCGGCATACCGATAAAAATGGTATTCGCGTTCACGACGGTATTCAGAAAAATACCCTTGCGGCCGCGGGGCACGTGGCTCAGGCGCATGATGAAATACGACAAGATATAATTCGCGCCGAAGACAATGAGACCGATTACGAGCGGTTTCGCAAGCTCCTCCAAGGTCTTGACCGTCAGATTATTGACGACAGAAAGAAAGACCGAGGCAGGAAGGGCAACGTTCATAACCAAGAATGTCAGATTGCGGTCGAGCCCCTTGCTCAGGAATTTCTTTTCATGCAGAACAAAACCCAGCACAATCAGGACAATAATCGGAATAATACCGGAGAGTACCTCTGATATCATGCGCGTTCTCCGTTAGAGCGGCTTGTACTCTGCGGTCCAGGTAACATCCGCAATCAGTTTCTCCACCTCTCCTTCCACACGGTTCAAGTTCTGCTTCATCGCGCATTCCGCGACCACCGAAGCCACTGTATGGGAGAACTCCGTAAGCCGCGCAACCGGCGGAATAACAGCCGCGCCCGGAACATCGGGGGTGAGGAAGGAACCGAGCGAGTGTGCCGCCGCGGAAATCATCTCGTCCGTCATGCGGCTGCTGTTTACGGCAATGCTGCCGAGACCGAGACCCGGGTAAATCAGCGCGTTGTTCGCCTGACCGATTTCGTAGCGGACGCCCTTATACTCCACCGGATCTGCGGGAATTCCCGTTGCGACCATTGCCTTGCCTTCGGACCAGGCAATCAGATCCTCCGCCTTTGCCTCCGCAAGTTCGGTCGGATTGCTGAGCGGGAAGATAATCGGGTGCTCGCACCAAGAGCACATACCGCGCACAATCTTCTCGGTAAACATACCGGGCCGGGTCGAAGTTCCCACCATAATCGTGGGCTTCACCGCAAACACCGCAGCCTCCAAAGTCGTGAGCTCATTCGCATTCTGAAATTCCGCGCGCTTTCTCGCAAACGGGCGCTGTTCCGGCGTGAGATCTGTCATATCGTCAAACAGCAACCCCTGCTTATCCACCAAATAGAAGCGCTGTCTCGCTTCTTCCTCGCTGAGCCCCTGGGCTATCATTTCCTTGTACACGCGATCCGCAATGCCGGCACCTGCCGTTCCGGCACCGAAGCAGAGATATTTCTGATCTGTGAGTTTCTCCTTGTTAATGCGCATCGCCCCAAGGATACCCGCGAGGGAAATAATGCCGGTGCCTTGCACGTCGTCATTAAAGACCGGGAATCGGTCACGATAACGCTTTAACACCGCAGCCGCATCGGCTCTGCCAAAATCTTCAAAGTGCAAATAGAGCCGCGGGAATAGCTTCTCGACCGCCTGAACAAAACGCTCCACAAACGCATTGTACTGCTCGCCGTAAATTCTCGGATGACGGTTTCCCAAGTAGAACTTGTCCTGCAGAAGCGACTCGCGATTTGTGCCGCAGTCCAACACAACCGGAAGAATGCAGGACGGATCAATGCCGGCCGCCGCGGTGTAGACCATCAGCTTTCCGACCGCAATGTCCACTCCGTTCGTACCCCAGTCCCCAATGCCCAAAATTCCCTCGGCATCCGTTGCAACAATCAGGCGTATCTCTCTGCCTTCCGCAGCGCTTCGGAGGGAAGCCTCTATCTCATCCGGACGGTCAATCGAGAGATAGCAGGCATTCTGCGTGTCCACAAACTGCTCGCTGTACTTCTCAATACTCTCGGCAATGACCGGGTCGTAGACAATGGGCATGAGCTCTACCAGATGCTCGCGAAATACGTAGTAAAAGAGGGTGCGGTTGTGGTTAAAGACATCCATGAGAAAACGTCTCTCCTCAATCAAGGAACTCTTCTTCTTCATCTCCGCATAGACGCGCTCCGCCTGGAGTTCAATGGTCTCAACCGCCGGAGGCAGCAGCCCCTCCAGCTGATATACCTTGCGCTCCGCCTGCGTAAATGCCGTCCCCTTGTTGAGGAACGGATCCTTTAAGAGCTCATATCCCGACTTTGTCATGTTGAACCTCCTGATTCAAAATCACCGGTAAACTCACTCGAGTCTGTTATCGCGGTTATAACAGATAAATTTCGACATTTCCAATGAATTATCTGTGAATCCCTGTGTTCCGGTATAAGTTCGGAAGTCCGTTCGTCCCAAAGCCGTTCGGCGCAGGCTCTCCGGTATCTCCTCGATTAATACGTGCTGCGCATACTGCCCTCATTTTCACCGCAATGGGCACAGCAAAGCGTTGTGTTTTCTTGCCGTTCAGGCTTCTTCCGCGCCCCAGACCTCTTCCGCAATTTCTTTGACGAGGCGAAGCTTTGCAAACTGCTCTTCCTCCGTCAACTTATTTCCGATTTCGCAGGACGCAAAGCCGCACTGCGGGCTCAAATACAAATCGCGAAGCGGCACGTACTGCGAAGCCTCATAGATGCGACGCTTCACCAGTTCCTTAGATTCAAGCTCCGGGCGCTTGCTCGTGATGAGGCCGAGCACCACCTTCTTGCCGCGCGGAATCTCTTTTAAGCTTGTAAAATTGCCGGAGCGCTTGTCATCGTACTCCAGATAAAAGCTCTCCACCTTTTCCTGTGCAAAGACATAGGGTGCCACCTTGTCGTAGGGGCCGCTGCTCGCATAGGTCGAGTGATAGTTGCCGCGGCAGATGTGGGTGTTCACGATCAAATCCTCCGGCAAATTCTCGAGGGAGAGGTTATTGACTTTCAAATAGCGCTCCGCCTCCTGCTCGAGGGTTGCGCCGTCGCCTTCGCGCATCTTCCAGTAGCCTTCCTCATCCACAATCATGCCCCAGGTGCAGTCATCGA
>ERZ773196.2146-NODE-2146-length-10366-cov-32.879352_pt1 | contig 10366 bp, 3 predicted proteins | sample MGYA00581009_ERZ773196 | MGnify/ENA primary metagenome ERZ773196 (study PRJEB29015, sample SAMEA2738162) | human oral metagenome | biome: human oral; feature: human-associated habitat; material: saliva | place: China | collected 2243 ...
TTAGCGAAAATAAAATAATTGTAATCCTTTTCATATTTCTACATTTCTTGATCTAATGTAAATTCAAAACTGTTTGAAATCTTATACGACTTGTTCAACGGATCTAAGAAGTATACCCACGAACTTCCAACCAAATCGCCTAATGAAACTGTGGCTTCTACTTCTTTTTCAAAAGCAGAAACTGTGACCTTAGCCCCACCATCATCTTCGTAAAAAAGATATGCCATTTTTGTCATTAAAGCAGTACGCACCCAATTAAAAACTCTCCAATTTCCACGAGAAACGTTGGTCGCTTCGACCAAATCAGAGAATGATACGGGCGCATAGCCTTTTTTCAGAAATAATCTGAACAATTCTTTAAGGATAATATCCCTTTGCTTATACTTTCTTTATCTGTTTGATTTTCCATAATCTCATAACGTTAAACTAAAAACGGAACATCCGCTCTGTACTTCTAAGCGCAATATTATGCAAAATACTTCAATCTGCCAATTTTTTTTGAATAATTTTTCTTCAAAAAGTTTCATTTTTCTTATTTTGCAATGCAAAAGATTTGATTCTGGGTATTTTTTGCAGGCTTAATAATTAGGCTGAAAATCCTATCAATTCCTCCCATTAGACTTTGTCTGTGATTATTTTTTTAGGTGTGTTTCCTGTTTATTCCGTAAAAAACACAATGTTTTTATCAGAAAAGCATTATCTTTGCACTATCAATTTAAGTGTTCTTTGAGACAATGCTGAATAAAGAAGGGAGAAGAAACTCGCTCGTTTCCATGTCGTAACCCATTTACCCTTTATTCATTCTTATTTTATTGATTATCTGAAAGATACAATATTCTTGAATCTTTTGCGGGCGTAGTCTGTTGCAATCAGCATCTTTGCCCTTTCCTCGCTCTCACTCAGTGGTGCTCGTCCCAAGAGAGTGGCATCGCCGCTCTTGGCAAACTCCATCAGCTTGCCGATAAATACCTCCTGCTCGGGCGTGGGCGGTATGTTATGCAGTATCTCGTTCTTCTCGGGACGGTCAATGCCGATGTCCTTTGCCGTTCGAAAATCGCAAATTTCCGCATAAAAGTAATAGGAGCGAATGTAATCGGCTGATTACAAAAGGAAAACATAATATAGAATAATAAAAGGTGAACGATTTGGAAACGAGCGTGTTTCTTTTCCTCTCTTTATTCTGCAATGCCTCAAAGACCACTTATCTAACGTTGCAAAGGTAGTCTTTATTTTCGATGAAAACAAGAGAAATCCACACTTTTATCAGTCCGTTTCATTTTTCCGCACTTGAATTGCCGTTTTATGCCCAAAGCCCATCTCATCGTGAATTTGCTGTCTAATACTTCCTTTTTATTGTCTTCATTATCCTTTTGTGTGTTTAAAATAAAATTTTTCTGTGCAATTCCTTGCAAATTAAAGAAGAATAACCTATATTTGCGCTTAGGAAAAAACAACTTAAACGTTCATGCTTATGAAGACAACGTTGATTTTACCAATTTCAGCCCCCTTGACATAACGAACGCCACTTTCGGCAGTCAAGGGAGATATGCAGGACTCTACGAAAAGGCTTTGCATTAATCAATTTTCGCACACACGATACAATCCATCCCACTTTTATTTTACGGATTTTCTCTCTTTACCGTTTTTATTGCGGATATCTTATCAGACTGAAAAGAACATAGACAGTATTAACTTATGGGACGACATTTACACGAAACAGCATTTCTAATAGTTACAGCCTTATTCATTCCCGTGCAATCCCGCGCGCAGTCACCCGGTCAGGTCAGCGGTGCCGAGGCATGGTTGAAGACCGTCCCCCTGACGACGGACCTGCAGGGGTACTATCATTGGTGCGACTTTTCGGGCGACTCCGTTAGAACCAACCTCTACGATGCCAAGGGCGCAGCCTACGGTGGTGAGTTCACGCAGCGGCACACATGGATACGGACTTTCAACTTCAACCCCGCCCTGAACTTCTCCGAGGGGAATCAGCCGAAGGAGAGTCTACTGAAATACTCCAACCTCGCGCAGATGACCGTCATCGGGGTGTTTGCCCCGACGACCACCGCCTATAACAAGGACGAGGTGCTATATGCCGTCAGCGGACGCAAGGGTGCGGGAAGCCTCGTGAGCAGGGACAAGGCGGTCGGGCAGCAGGGCATAGAACCGCTCAACTACGGAAGCACGGCCGGCGAGGACCTTCTTTATTCGGGGAGCGAGAGGCAGACCGCAGAGGAATTCAAGTCCACGAGTCCCCGCATCGTCTCATACATCAGGGCATACGCCCCCGTGCATTCCGTGTGGGGAGAAGGCAGACGTGCGACCATCACCACGGGAACATACAGGGACGGAGACATCAATTTCTCGACAGCCTTTGACAAGTCCCTGTTCGGGGGCGGTGCGCTCAATGGCTACACGCCCGAGCTCATCGCATACGGCAGGACGCTCACGCCGCTGGAGCGCAGGCAGGTGGAGACCTATCTCGCCATCAGATACGGCATCACGCTCAACGGCTCATACTATACGGGGACTGGCAACCTTTCATGGGACAGGGACGAAAGCGCCGCCTACCACCACAGGGTGACGGGCATCGGGCGTGACGACGCGGGCGACCTCTTCCAGCCTCTCTCCACGACGAGCTACGAGGAAGCACCAAGATACTCTACTGAAAAGACATACGACAGCTTCAGAGACGCAGACCCATACGGCCTGCCGACGAGCCAACGCCTTCTCGTCATGGGACGCGAGGATGGCTCTCCCATGCCCGACGGCGGCTTTATGATATGGGGCGACGACAATGCCGCCACGACCACCGTCGAGACGGAAGGAAAAACACCGTGGCACGTCATGAACCGCAGGTGGCTCGTCAGGACGAACATCGACTCCACCGAGTACAGGAAGGACATCTGGACGCAGAACGGCATCACCGTCACCTCCGACGGTTTTATGGATGCAGTGTCGCAGAATGAGCCCAAGGAGGGCGCATACATCGTCAGTTCCCCGCTCGACACGGGAAACGGTACGATGGAGTACACCAACCCGAGACTCCATCCCGCCTACAACGTGGGCTTCACCGAGGCATCGGGCACGAAGTGCGCATACGGCTTCAACGTCAGCGCACGGGGTGAGATCCGAATCGTAGAGAACGGAACTGTGCAGAGCAGAATAGTAGAAAGAAACACGGGCGGAAAGAGTTTCATCGTACGCAGGAAAGGAAACAGCGTAACTCTGCTCATAGACGGCCGGGGCTGCAAGGAGCTGCAGATAACCATACCCGTTGAAAGCACGGCAAAGGCTGCCTGCATGATTTTCGAGATCGCAAGCGGCGAGACAGCATTAAATATCCCCAAGCTGCGCAGGAACGGCTTTGGAGACAGCGGCAACATGGTTGAGCTCGGATACGGAGTCCTCGCCAAAGGCAACAAGTTCGCAGGTGCGGACTACCGCAACGTCTTCATGCTCATAGACAGAAACGCAGGCGACAAGACCGACATACATGAAAACATCATCATCAGATGCTCGCGCAAGGACACGAGCCGTGAAAAACTCATCTTCGACAACATCTTCATGGACACCGACGGCAGTGGATCTGACACGTTCACCTTCGCCTGCTTCGACGGCATACTGGCACGGCTGACACCGCACGATGCGAGCTGCACGGGCGGAAAGCCGAGAAAGGACGGCAGCCTTGACATCAGCATGGTGGTCGGCCTGCCGAGTTTTTCATACAGCCTGCTGGCGGACTCCGTGGAGAATATGGAGAAAGGTGCCGTAGCTTCACGGGGAAACTTCACCACGAAGACATACACGGTGAAGAACCTGCTCCCGGGAAACTACAGTCTGCTCATTAAGCAGAACGCGGGCATCGACATCACGGCGGAGAGCACGGGAGGCGTCGAGTATGCCCATGCGGTCGGTCGCCGAAAGCAGGGAGAGGTCACATGGACTATTCCCTCGCTCACCTCCGACTACAGGGCGGGACTCTGCACCACGCTCGGACTGGGAAAGAACATCCTCCACGGCTTCGACGTGAAGAATGCCACGGCACAAGTCGTGGTCGAGGGTAAGCCCATGGGTGCTGCCGTCACCCTGAATGGAGGTGACGCACTCGGCATCATCTTCACCCCCGACACGGTAAGCTATACGGTAAACGGCATCGTCGTCCACCGTGCGGCCAAGAAAGCCGGTCTCGGCTGGCTCTTCGGCATGGGCTTCAACAAGGGACTCTCGACCATCGACGGGCTGAGCATCGACGGTGGAGACTTCGCCCTGACGAGCGTTTCGAGGGGCGTGGCTTACGAGACGAGGAAGGCTGTCGAGGACAGCATGGCGGTAATTATCGGCAGCGAGTGCAGCCCGAACGTGCCCAAGGCACAGGCAAGGTCGGCAGAAAACACCTCCTCCATCGAGAGACAAGCCCATTCTGCCCTCACCGTGACAAGGAAGGACGGGACCGGTATGGCGTTCAGTGCCGAGCTGAGACTTGCCAAGGAGACCGATGCCGAACTGCTCGTCTATGATACATCGGGAAGGCTGCTGAGCCGGACGGACATGGCGGGAGGCACCATCAAGCGTGCCGACTTCACCGTACCGCAGACGGGCGTGTACGTCGTCAAAGCACTCACCTTAGAAGAAGAATTCACAAGGAAGATAATGGCAAACTACTAAACCCCAACGGCTATGAAGACAAAGCATTACCTCATATCGGCGGCATTACTGACAGCCATCACCGCAGCCATCGCTGCGACGCATATATACAAGGGACAGGACGGTGCACGTGAAAACAACGGCACGAGTATATCACAAGAGACAGCACAGACCGAGACGTTCACGTCGAACACACATAACACGGCGAAGGCTGCGCAGGGAAACTCACAGGCTATTAGAAGGGGTAATACTAAAACAGTGACAGCATCCCGCGCAGCCACCTATGCAGCAGACCATCCATCGGGCATCATAGGACAGCCCGACGGACGGGTTTCGGACAACCCCGAGGACAACATCTTCGAGATAACAGTCGAGAAAGTTTCTCCAAATATGCGCGCATGGCTGGTCTATGACCTCAAGGGCGTAAGTTCTGGTCAGGGTATCAGCAGGAGCATCAACGACCGCATGGCGGTCGGCGGCTACCTTACGATTCTCTCCAAGGACTGGAAGACCGTCAGGGAGGAAATAAGCCCCGAGTGGCTGAAGGACGGCAGGAACACCGTCCTCTTCACCATTCCGACGGATGCTTCCTACGCCTATTCGGTCAGGAACGTACATATCGAAACCGTAGCGGATGCTAAGACAAAGACTAATACCAATAAGCAGGAAGAAATAATCCTTTCCTCCGCCCCCATAGCCTATGACGGTCAGACCTACCTCCACGGCTTCGTACGAGGGAATGCAAGCCGTATCTCAGTGAACGGCACAACCCTCACCGTCCATGACGGAGAATTCGAGGGCATCGTGCCATCGACGGGCAGACAGCTCAAGCTCACGGCAGTTATTGATGACAAGAACATCAGCAGGACAATAACACCCATACAGGAAGGTAGGGCGGACTATGCCCGTGCCTTCGTGTCCGTCGGTGGAAAGGCAGAGAAGCGGTTCCTCGCGCACAGGGCGGACAGCATCGCCATCGGCGGCAACGTCCTTTCCGTGAAGGCTGCGGACATCGCAAGGAACGGCAGATACTCCGTCACGGCACTCCGCGAGACGGACATTCCTGCCCTTGACTACGGCATGACCAACGTCACCGCCAAGGGAGACGGTTACCGCTTTCTGCCCCACGGCAACCACTTCGAGGGCAAGGGTGCGACGGTGAAGATAAAATACGACCGCACGCGAATCCCGAGCGGTTTTACAGAAGACGACATCAATACTTATTACTTCGACAAGAATACCAAGCACTGGGTGGCACTGGAAAGAGTCAGGGTGGATAAGAAGGAGACCTGCGTCGTGTCACGCACCACGCACTTCACCGATATGATCAACGGTGTAATCAAGGCACCCGAATCTCCACAGACCGATGGATTTACCCCGACGATGATGAATGACATCAAGGCGGCAGACCCGACGGCAAAAATCAATCTTATTACTCCTCCTACGGCTAACAACCGCGGCTCAGCTAATCTACAGTATGGCTTCGAGATGCCACCTGCCCGCAATGGTATGGCTCCTTCTTTGGGCATACAGTACAGTAGTGAAGGCGGTAGTGGATGGCTTGGAGAGGGTTGGAATCTCTCTGTTCCTTCTATTACGTTGGATACTCGCTGGGGTGTTCCAAGATACGATACAAGTAAAGAAACCGAAACTTATTTGATGTCGGGTTCTATGCTTTCCACGATGGGTGACGATGGTAAGATGGGTGTGGCTCACCGTGGTGAGAAGATGAACCGAAAAGCGGACAGGCAGTTCTACACTCGGCAGGGAGGAGACTTCAGCCGTATTATCCGAAAGGGTAATTCTCCTGCCGACTATACTTGGGAAGTAACCGACAAACAAGGAATCAAATATATTTATGGTGGAGAAGGTGCCGTTCTCAAAGGTACCATCACCGATGCAAGCGGTCAAAGCCGTGAGGTGATTACCGAATGGAAGCTCAAACGTGTGGAAGAAACACACGGTGATTATATCGAATACGTCTATGAGACAGCCGACGAACCTATTCGTGGTGGACTTGTGGCAAAAGCCATTTATCTTAAGGAAGTACGTGCTGGTAATAGCGGACAAGCACCCCACACAGTGGTTGTCTTAGAAGGCAGTAAACAGAAACGACTCAAAAACAACAATGCAAGATATGGCTTCCTAACCTCATCGAATCGTTTGTTAGAGAAGCTAACGGTGCACTTCCAAGGAAGTACGCTCCGCAGTTATGCCTTTACCTATAGCGAGGGTGCGTTCAACAAAGATGTGCTTACGGGTGTGAAGCAACTCGACGACAAAGGTGCAGAAGTGTCGTATCAGAAATTTGACTATTATGATGATGTACAGGCTGCTAAGGGGTATGTGCCTTTTAAGGAAAAACAGGAAACATGGAATACTCACAACGACCATTTAGGTGCAGGCTTCTTGAATCCATTACAATTTGTCAGCAAAGCTTTTTCTGACAAACCCAGTGCCCTTGGTGGAACAACGAGTTTCTCCCTTAGTGGATCATTTTATGCCGGTATCGGTCCGATGGATGGAGATAAATGGAAAGGAAATACCATAGGCGCATCTTACGGGTATTCTTTGGATAAGAGCAATGGAGTCTCTACATTGGTGGATATTAATGGTGATGGGCTTCCTGATAAGGTCTTTAGAAAAGGTGGCGCACTTTATTATCGTCCCCAAATACCGACTTCGCAAAATAGTGAAGTACTATATGGAGAAGATGTGCGTATTGTAGGAGTCTCTGGTTTCTCCAAGATAACAAGTTCAACCCATAATGGAGGGGCAAAAGCCACAGTTGGTTATCAGTTATTCACGGCAGAAGTAGGTGTTGATTTCTCTTCGACCAAAACCAAGACAACGGAATACCTTTCAGACATCAATGGCGATGGCCTCGTAGACTTGGTTTTCAACAAAAAAGTGTATTTCAACCATATTGAGTTCGACAAGCAAGGTAAAGCCATTCCTGTTTTCACCCTCAGCAGTGCTGATACGCCGAGTCCGATTATCTACAGTGGCAAGATAGATGCCTCTGTCACCAAGATAGACCCTGCAGAGCAGGAAGAACTGATTAAATCCTCTCCTATGGAAGATATGGTACGTGTATGGCAGGCACCTAAAGATGGAATCATCAGCATCTCGGGTACAGTTAGTTTGATTACTCCAACAGGCGAATACGATACCGATGAGTATGCTCATGCTGATGGTGTGCGCGTAGCCATTCAGAAAGGTCGTACGGAACTCTGGAACAAGAAAATTACCAAAGGAGATGCAACGGCTTATAATGCTACGGCACAGAATATCACTGTCAAGAAAGGCGACCGCATTTACTTCCGTGTCCAGTCTGGTACAGAGGAAACAAGCAATGGTGCCTTTGATAACGTGAAATGGGCGCCTGTCATTACCTATGCTGGTGTGGCAGAAACACTCCCCGGCGGATTATCTACCACTGTTTATCAACCTCAGGAGGGTGCCGTTTATGACGCCAGTACACAGACTAATGTGGCAGAGAGCACTTCTTTGAACCTGTCAGGCAAGTTCACCAAACCTGTCACCACGGATGACGTTACGCTTAAAATCATTGCTTCAAACAGTGAAACAGATAGTATAGGAAACAAGAATCCGACATATCAGCGTAAGGTAATCTATACCCGTACCTTTGCATGGAAAGAAGCATTTAACGGAGAAATCCAACAAACAATCCCTACCCCTGATGGCTTGACAAATCTGAACTTTGAAATCAGTTCTTCTTCTAATGTGGACTGGTCGAAAATTAAGTGGACACCACAAATAGAGACCATAGGCAAGGATGGTAGCAGGCAGCGTACAGCAGGGGCAACCCATTATGTTCTCTTTGCTGACATGGTCAGTGAAGGTAAGCCTGTAGTACTTGCTTCCAATGTTTCAACCCTGACAGTTACTCCGAGTATCACGATGCTACCACCAACGGTAAACGGAATGGTAACGATGACTGTCAAGACTGTAGACAAACTGCTGGGTAAAAAGACTTACACTTTCAGTGGTGGCAGTCTTTCAGGAGATCCACTGATAATCACTGGTGTCAGTGCAGGCAAGATATGGATAGATTACTTCTATTCAGGTAACATCTCAGGTCAGACAGTAACTTCTGCAGCTACTGTCAGTGGCATAGGAACAACACAGGCAGGCTTCTATGCCCAGACAGAGAACAAAGGCTTCGGCACAATGTATCGTGGTTGGGGTGGTTTTGTTTATAATGCTTCCGAAGGTAGGTATAGCAAACCTATTGATGAATCACTGCTGAAGCTCCCCGATAGCAAGGATGCCAAGATAAATCCATTAACCATGCCATTTACCCCCATTGGAACAGATCAAATGACCTTTGCGCGCTGGATTGGTCAAAATGAATTCATTTATCTGACGGCAGATGTAATGGGAACTGCTCGGTTGGGTGATCAGCAAGTCATATTGACAAATCCTTTAGAAGGTAGTACAGAAACAGCAGCACTTACAGGAGATTGTTTGCAAGGAACAGGAGCTACTGCAGTGACATTGGTATCAACCAGCAAAAGTACAGTCAAACAAGGAGGTAGTATGGGGATTACCTACAATGAAGCAGGAGGAACATCAACAACAGATGTTACCATGACGGATATGAATGGCGACGGTTATCCGGACATTATCGCAGGCGGTACTATTCAATATACCAACACTCAAGGCGGTCTCAGTGGAGAGAAATATGGTGGTATGGGTAAAACCACTGGAACGCATAGTTCCAAAGCTTGGGGAGCAGGTGGAAACCCTGTAGCTTCGGGTGTTGCACTCTTGGATATGATGACACCCTCTAAAGGTGGTTCTACTGGTATGCAAATGAATACTGGACTCAAAAAAGTTCTCAATAACCTGCGTACATCTTTCCTTGCCAAATTATCCATATCTGGTAATATTCCTGAGAATACAGAAGATGCTGTAGAAACATTCATGGACATCAATGGAGATGGACTCCCCGATAAAATTCTGACAGATAGAAGAGTTCGATTAAACCTTGGATATTCGTTTACTGATCCTATAGCATGGGATATAGACCGCTTACAGGGCGGAAAGACAAGATCTTACAACATAAGTATAGGTGCTGGTGATACGATTTTTGCAAAAAAACATATTACAGAAGATAAGAAAAGTATAGTAAAAGCTTCGGGGAGTATTAGTGGAGGAGTTGGTTTGGTGTCCTCTCGCGGTGTAGAAGAATATGATTTGATGGATATCAATTCCGATGGCTTGCCCGATAAGGTCTGGATGACAGACGATAAAGTCTTTGTCGCCTTGAATAAAGGAGACGGATTTACCGATGGCATTCTCTGGAAAGGAACCTCGTTGTTGAGTGAGAACATCTCTACAGCAGAATCAGTTAATGGAGCATTTACCTATACGATTTTCACTCCTATGCCTACTCCAGTTATCAAAATTTGTTTGAATCCTGGCACAAGCACAGGACACTCCATCAACCGTACGACCTACTCTCTGCAAGACGTAGATGGCGACGGCTACCTCGATATTGTGGAATCCGATAAGGAAAGTGAACTGAAAGTAACCCGCTCTGCCATCGGCAGAACGAACATGCTCAAGAGCGTGACCAACTCCCTTGGCGGAACCTTTACACTGGACTACGAACACAGTACGCCTACCTACGGCCTACCCGGTGGTAAATGGGTAATGTCGTCCGTAACCATTGACGATGGTATCCGTGATG
>ERZ773196.2147-NODE-2147-length-10358-cov-36.233039_pt1 | contig 10358 bp, 8 predicted proteins | sample MGYA00581009_ERZ773196 | MGnify/ENA primary metagenome ERZ773196 (study PRJEB29015, sample SAMEA2738162) | human oral metagenome | biome: human oral; feature: human-associated habitat; material: saliva | place: China | collected 2243 ...
GTGAAAAGATTGCAAGTATCATGATGACTATCAATAGTAAACTTGGTGAAAAGGACTAAAATATTTTAAAATCGATAACTACAAACAGTTATCGATTTTTTATTGTTAATCATAAATATAAAAAAAGAATTTACTCATTAAAAGTAAATCCTTTTTTAAGTTCCTAATTTATATTAGTCTTCTTTTGACTTATGCAAGATTGCTACTAGCACGATTGATGAAATTAAAGTTACAGCCCCAATGATTGTAAACAATGTTCCTTTACTTTCACCTGTATTTGGAAGTCCTGGTTTCTCTTCTGTAGTTGTAGTTTCAGAAGAAACTGACGGAGCTGTAGATGTTGTTGTAGTTTCAGAAGAAGTTGACGGAGCTGTAGATGTTGTTGTAGTTTCAGAAGATGAAGAAGGAGTTGGCACTTCTGGAGTTGTAGTAGTAGTTGAAGTTATAGGAGCTTCGGTTGTAGTAGTTGAAGTCGTAGGAGCTTCGGTTGTAGTAGTTGAAGTTGTAGGAGCTTCAGTCGTAGTAGTTGAAGTCGTAGGGGCTTCAGTTGTAGTAGTTGAAGTCGTAGGAGCTTCGGTTGTAGTAGTTGAAGTCGTAGGAGCTTCGGTTGTAGTAGTTGAAGTCGTAGGAGCTTCAGTTGTAGTAGTTGAAGTCGTAGGAGCTTCAGTTGTAGTAGTTGAAGTCGTAGGAGCTTCAGTTGTAGTAGTTGAAGTTGTCGTAGTAGTTGAAGTCGTAGTAGTTGTTGTAGTTGTTTCTTCTTTCGGATTCACGATTGTTTTTGTAACTGCGTGATCTGTTCCAAAGTCTTCAACGTTAACGACAGTATCAGCGTCTTTAATAACGAATCCTGCAGGAGCTTCTGTTTCTGTCAAGATATATTTATCTTTTAATAATGCATTAACAGTAATATTACCATTTTCATCAGTTTCGTATTCACCGATTACTTGATTGTTCGCTTCACGTACTACTTTAAATTTAGCACCTTTAATTGGTTGGTTAGCGTCATCCACTTTATGAACGTTGATTGTAAATACATAACCAACACCGGCACCACCAGCAATTTGAACTGCAGCAGCATTGGTTACTTCTTTAACAACGACACCTTTACCTTTTAATGTAGCGTCATTCTTTAATAATTCACCATCTACAGGTTCATAATTCAATTGTACTTTATAATCGATACGGTATTGATCTTGATCAGTAATATCACCTAAATCAATAACAAATGATTGTCCATCTTCACTGATTGTTATCTTGTGTTGATCAGTTACGTCGACGCGATTAGAGAATACCCACTCACCAGTTTCGTAAGAAAACTTACCTTTGATAACTTTGATACTATCTTTTACATAGGATGCATTAGTAAATTTCAAGTGATCTTCAATTGTTACACCATTGATATTTTGTTTGTTACGATTGACAGAAATTGTGTATTGAACTTCTTTATGATTTCCGCTATTAACCCAGCTAGTCTTTGTTAAAAGTCTTGGGTTACCGTCCCCGATACCTTTAAATGTTACTTTACCAGCTACTTTTGTTACTGAGTTCACTGTCACTTCAATTGGAATTTCTCCTTGTTGAGGGTGTTTTTTGAAGTCAATACGCGAATAAAAGAAGAACGATCCATTTGTATCGGAATGTTTTTCAACATAGTCTGTATACGTTAATGTTAATTTTTTGTTTTCAGCATCAACAGTAGCATGAGCGATAATTTCATTTGTGTTAATATCGCGAATTTCAAAACTATCAGATGTGATGATTAATGCATCTGGTACGGTAACTGTAGTTTGGTCACCAGCCTTAACATTTTTACCTGCTAAGTCATACGTTGCATTAATACGGAAAGTAGCCCATTGCTCTAAATCCCAATTTAGATTGCCACCTTCATTGCTTGTAACGTTCACAACCGTGATTGTATCTGCAAATTTACCAGTTACTGAAACTTCTGGACTTTCAGCAAAAGTTTTATTCAAACTAAAAACAAAAATAGTTGTCAGGACGCAAATCAAAAACGAGAAAATACTAAACTTTTTCTTATTGCTCATAGTGTTTTACCTTCTAATAGAATTATTTAAAAATCAAAATAAACGACTTAACGATATAGGTTAATTTTGCAGACAAATCTTAATAAAGCCTCCCCCTAGTCTAATACTAAAACTCCCCTATACTGTGAATTATATCACATTAAAATAAGGACAGCAATGTTAAAGGTATCAAATTAATATTAAAATGTAAATTTTTCGAAATATTAGAAGTTTTATGTTTCTAATAACATAAAAAGATAGAATAACCGCTTACATCTTTTATTTTACAGGAAAAATAAAATAGGAAATTTACCTAAAATCCTAGTCAAATATTTCAAGGAGATTACAAGATTTAATATATTTTTTGTAGAATGTCCTTTTAATATTTTAATCAATTTTCACAGATTATTTCTCGATTTTTAAATTATTAGTCTATTTATAACAACAGTCGTTGCATAAGTGTATTTGGTTATTCTTGTTCTTTATGCTATACTTTGAAATGTGTAAATTATCGAAAGAAGGATATAAAACGGATGAGCTACAAATTTTTACTTTTCGACCTTGATCATACCTTGCTTGATTTTGATGCTGCTGAGGATGTGGCTTTAACACAACTACTAAAAGAAGAGGGAGTTTCTGATATTCAAATTTTTAAAGATTATTACGTTCCAATGAACAAGGCTCTCTGGAGGGATTTGGAAGAGAAAAAGATTACAAAACAAGAACTAGTCAACACACGTTTTTCTCGTTTATTTGCTCATTTTGGAATGATCAAAGATGGCATTCATTTAGCAGAACGCTACCAGTTTTATTTAGCACAACAGGGGCAAATTTTTTCTGGCGCTATGGAGCTTTTAGATAATCTGATTGATCGTGGCTATGAACTTTATGCAGCCACAAATGGGATAACTACCATTCAGACAGGGCGCTTAACTCAATCAGGACTTGCTCCTTATTTCAACCAAGTATTCATATCTGAACAGTTGAAAACACAAAAACCAGATGCTCTTTTCTACGAAAGAATTGGTCAACAAATACCTGGATTTTCCAAAGAAGAAACAGTCATGATTGGTGATTCACTAACAGCAGATATTCAAGGTGGCAATAATGCTGGGATTGATACTATCTGGTACAACCCTCATCATCTGGAAAATAAGACCCAAGCTCATCCAACTTATGAAGTCGACTCATATCAAGCTCTGCTAGAAATCTTAGATAAACTGTAAAAAGTGGTTTAGATAGCCACTTTTTGCTATAATAGAGGCAGTATAAATGAAGGAGTCAGCTATGGAACACTCGTCTTGGCATGCTTTGATTAAAGAGCAATTACCTGAGGGTTATTTTGGGAAAATTAATCACTTTATGGAACAGGTCTATGCTCATGGGACTGTTTATCCACCCAAGGAAAAGGTTTTTCAGGCTCTTTTGACGACTCCTCTGGAAGAGGTTAAGGTAGTGATTCTGGGGCAGGATCCCTATCATGGACCTGGTCAAGCTCAGGGTTTGAGTTTTTCAGTTCCTGATTCGATCCCAGCACCTCCTTCGCTTCAAAATATTCTAAAAGAACTGTCAGACGATATCGGAGTTAAGAAATCGCATGATTTGACAGCTTGGGCTGAGCAGGGAGTCTTACTCCTTAATGCATGTTTAACAGTGCCAGCAGGTCAAGCAAATGGTCATGCTGGTCAGATTTGGGAACCATTTACAGATGCTGTTATTAAGGTCGTCAATAACATAGATAGACCCGTAGTTTTTGTACTTTGGGGTGCCTACGCCCGTAAGAAGAAGGCTTTAGTGACCTATCCTCAACATTTGATTATCGAATCAGCACATCCAAGTCCTCTTTCTGTTTACAGAGGATTTTGGGGTTCCAAGCCTTTTTCTAAGGCCAATGCATTCTTAAAAGAAACAGGACAAGAGCCAATCGATTGGCTTAGATAAGGAGTTGATATGCCTCAGTTAGCGACAATTTGCTACATTGATAATGGAAAAGAATTGCTCATGCTTCATCGCAATAAAAAGCCTAATGATGTTCATGAAGGAAAATGGATTGGTGTAGGTGGAAAGTTAGAACGCGGGGAAACTCCACAAGAATGTGCTGCTCGTGAGATTTTAGAAGAAACTGGTCTAAAAGCAAAACCAGTATTAAAAGGAGTGATCACCTTTCCAGAGTTCACACCGGACTTGGACTGGTACACCTATGTATTTAAGGTGACTGAGTTTGAGGGTGAGTTAATTGACTGTAATGAGGGGACGCTAGAATGGGTTCCTTATGATGAAGTTCTCAGCAAGCCGACCTGGGAAGGAGATCATACCTTTGTCGAGTGGCTCTTAGAGGATAAACCCTTCTTTTCAGCCAAGTTTGTCTATGATGGTGATAAATTATTGGATACACAAGTGGATTTCTATGAGTAAAGGAGTATAGATATGTTACTAATCAAGAATGGCCGTGTAATGGATCCAAAGTCTGGTTTGGATCAAGTTTGTGATGTTTTGGTTGATGAAGGGAAAATTATAAAAATTGCATCACAAATTAGTGAAGAAGGTGCAGAAGTCATTGATGCAACAGGCTTAGTTGTAGCACCTGGTTTGGTAGATATCCATGTTCATTTCCGTGAACCAGGTCAAACACATAAAGAAGACATTCATACAGGTGCTTTAGCAGCAGCTGCAGGTGGTTTTACAACTGTCGTTATGATGGCTAATACCAATCCAACTATCTCCGATGTTGAGACTTTAGAGGAAGTTCTTCAATCAGCAGCCAAGGAAAAAATTAACGTTAAGTCTGTGGCTACAATTACCAAAAACTTTAATGGTCAAGACTTAACTGATTTTAAAGCCCTTTTAGAAGCAGGGGCAGTTGGTTTTTCTGATGACGGAATTCCTCTTGAAAGTAGTAAAGTTGTCAAGGAAGCCATGGAAAAAGCTAAAAAACTCAACACCTTTATCAGCTTGCACGAAGAAGATCCTGGTTTAAATGGTACGCTTGGTTTTAACGAAAATATCGCTAAAGAGCATTTTCATATCTGTGGTGCAACAGGAGTTGCAGAGTATGCAATGATAGCACGTGATGTCATGATTGCCTATGCGACCAAGGCTCATGTTCATATCCAGCATTTGTCTAAGGAAGAAAGTGTTAAAGTTGTAGAGTTTGCTCAAAATATGGGAGCAAACGTAACTGCAGAAGTTGCTCCACAGCATTTTTCGAAGACTGAAGCTCTGCTTTTGACTAAAGGAAGTAACGCAAAGATGAATCCACCTCTACGTCTGGAATCTGACCGTCGTGCAGTAATTGAAGGTTTAAAATCTGGAGTTATTTCTGTCATTGCTACAGACCACGCGCCTCACCATGCTGACGAGAAAAATGTTGAGGATATTACCAAAGCGCCATCAGGTATGACAGGTTTGGAAACTTCTTTGTCACTAGGTTTAACCTATTTGGTGGAACCTGGCGAGTTGAGTTTAATGCAATTGCTAGAAAAAATGTCCTACAACCCAGCGAAACTTTATAACTTTGAAGCAGGTTATCTATCAGAAAACGGTCCGGCTGATATTACAATTTTTGATGATAAAGCGGTCCGAATCGTGGATAGTCATTTTGCTTCCAAAGCAGCGAATTCACCATTTATCGGTGAATCTTTGAAAGGGCAGGTCAAATACACCATCTGTAATGGACAGATTGTCTATAAGAACTAGGTGAAATCTGCTCTTTCGAATCATTAATTAGAGAGAGACGATATGTACCCAACCCATCATTTTAAAGACAAATTTATCTTTTTTCTTAAGATTTTCTTTCCAATTTTAGTTTACCAATTTGCCAATTTCTCGGCTTCCTTTGTCGATACGACCATGACTGGCCAGTATAATACCATAGATTTGGCTGGGGTATCAATGGCGACAAGTCTATGGAATCCCTTTTTTACCTTCCTAACTGGTATTGTCTCAGCCTTGGTTCCTATAGTTGGACATCATTTGGGTCGAGGAAAGAAAAATGAAGTGGCTTCTGATTTTTATCAATTTCTTTATCTTTCACTTGGTTTATCAATTGTTCTATTTGCTTTAGTTTTTCTTGCTGCGCCACTAATTCTAAACAATATGGGTTTAGAAGCAGCAGTAGCAGATATAGCAGTACGCTATTTATGGTTTTTAGCAATCGGGATTATTCCACTTTTACTCTTTAGTGTAATTCGATCACTGTTGGATGCGCTAGGACTGACCAAACTATCCATGTATTTAATGCTTTTATTGTTACCTCTCAATAGTGGTTTTAACTATTTACTAATCAATGGAGCCTTTGGTTTACCTGAGTTAGGAGGTGCAGGAGCGGGTCTTGGTACATCTTTATCTTATTGGGCATTGCTGGGGATTTCCATACTAGTCCTTCTTAAACAGGAAAAATTGAAAGAACTGCATTTAGAGAAACGATTACCCTTAGACGACGATAAAATAAAAGAAGCAATCAAATTAGGCTTACCGATAGGTGGAACTGTATTTGCAGAGGTTGCTATTTTTTCAGCAGTTGGCTTGATTATGGCGAAGTTTTCATCATTGATAATAGCTAGTCATCAGTCTGCTATGAACTTTTCATCTCTCATGTACGCCTTTCCTATGAGTATTTCAACAGCAATGGCTATCGTTGTTTCTTACGAAGTTGGTGCTAAACGTCTAGAGGACGCTAAGAGATACATTAAAATTGGACGACTATCAGCTATGGCATTCGCAATTTTAACGCTTTCCTTTCTATATGTTTTTAGAGAAAATGTTGCTAGTCTATATGGTCATGATCCAGAGTTTATTCAATTAACTGCAAGTTTTATGACCTATAGCTTGTTTTTCCAGTTAGCTGATACATTTGCAGCTCCGTTACAAGGTATTTTACGAGGTTATAAAGATACAGTCATACCTTTCTATCTCGGACTCCTTGGTTACTGGGGGGTAGCTATTCCTCTTGGTTTGTTTCTAGATTATTCAACAAATCTCGATGCTTATTCATATTGGATAGGTCTCATCGTAAGTTTAATTGTCAGTGGTCTTCTTTATCAGTGGCGTTTACAAGTTATTATGAAAAGATTCAAATAATTTGGTGAAAAACCTTGAAAATTTGTTTGTGAAATAGTTTTTTTATATTGTGAAAAAATAGCAAGCATATTCTTTGACTCTCATTAACGTATAAGTTAGAATATAAGTTTAAGAAATTAAACTTAGAAAGGCAAGATTATGTCAACTTTAGATAAAAATCTTTTGCTTGAGATGTTCCGTAAGATGGAAGAAATCCGTCGCATGGACTTGAAGATTACACAATTAGTAAAAAAAGGGAAAGTGCCAGGAATGACGCACTTTTCTGTTGGTGAGGAAGCAGCTAACGTTGGGGCTATGTTAGCTCTTAATGAAGATGACTTGATTACATCAAACCACCGTGGTCACGGTCAAGCCATTGCTAAAGGTATTGACCTCAATGGAATGATGGCTGAGATCCTTGGTAAATACACAGGGACTTGTAAAGGTAAGGGTGGATCAATGCACATAGCCGACCTTGATGCTGGTAACCTTGGTGCCAACGGTATTGTAGGTGGTGGTATGGGGATTGCAGTAGGTGCTGCCCTTACTCAACAAATGAAACATACTGGAAAGATTGTTGTCTGCTTCTTTGGTGATGGAGCGACTAACGAAGGTGTATTCCACGAAGCGGTGAATATGGCTTCAATCTGGAACCTTCCTGTTATTTTCTACTGTATCAATAACGGATATGGAATCTCTGCAGACATTAAGAAAATGACAAATGTGGAGCATATTTATGAGCGTAGTGCAGCTTATGGTATTCCTGGAATGTTTATCCCCGATGGAAACAATGTAATAGATGTCTACGAAGGATTTAAGAAAGCAGTAGACCATGTTCGTTCTGGAAAAGGTCCTGTATTGATTGAGAGTGTAACCTACCGCTGGTTTGGTCACTCTTCATCAGACCCAGGTAAATATCGTACACGTGAAGAAGTAGAAGAGTGGAAACAACAAGATCCAATCGAAAATCTTCGCAAGTACCTTGTTGAAAATAAGATTGCTAGCGAAGAAGAACTTGAAGAAATTCAAGCACAGGTCAAGGAAGCAGTGGAAGCATCTGTTAAATTTGCAGAAGAAAGTCCATTCCCTCCACTCGAATCAGCATTTGAAGATATTTACGCAGACTAAGGAGAAGTAGAGAAAATATGGAAACTAAATTAATGTCTTTCCGCGATACCATTATCCTTGCTATGTCTGAGGAAATGCGTCGTGATGAAAATGTTCTTTTGATGGGTGAAGATGTCGGAGTTTTCGGTGGAGACTTCGGAACTTCAGTAGGTATGCTTGAAGAATTTGGTCCAGAACGCGTTCGTGACTGTCCGATTTCTGAAGCGGCAATTTCAGGTGCAGCAGCTGGTGCTGCTATGACAGGGCTTCGTCCAATCGTTGATATGACTTTCATGGACTTTTCAGTTATTGCCATGGATAATATCGTCAACCAAGCAGCTAAAACTCGTTACATGTTTGGCGGTAAAGGTCAAGTACCAATTACAATCCGCTGTGCCGCTGGTAACGGAGTAGGTTCTGCAGCACAACACTCACAATCATTGGAATCTTGGTTCACTCATATCCCAGGATTGAAGGTTGTAGCTCCAGGTACACCAGCTGATATGAAGGGACTTCTTAAGTCTTCTATCCGTGACAACAACCCTGTTATCATTCTTGAATATAAATCCGAATTTAACCAAAAAGGTGAGGTTCCTGTTGATCCAGACTATACTATCCCACTTGGTGTTGGAGAAATCAAACGTGAAGGAACTGATGTAACAGTAGTAACATACGGTAAAATGCTTCGTCGTGTCATGCAAGCAGCTGAAGAATTGGCTGAAGAAGGCATCTCAGTAGAAGTAGTAGACCCTCGTACTTTGGTTCCACTTGATAAAGACATCATCATTAACTCAGTTAAGAAGACTGGAAAAGTAGTTCTTGTCAACGATGCCCACAAGACAAGTGGTTATATCGGTGAAATCTCAGCTATCATTTCTGAATCGGAAGCATTTGATTACTTGGATGCACCAATTCGTCGATGCGCAGGTGAAGATGTACCAATGCCTTACGCACAAAATCTAGAAAATGCAATGATTCCGACAGTTGAAAGCATCAAAGATGCAATCCGTAAAACTCATAATAAACAGTAATACATAAAATAAATTATGTAAACAAAATTAATTAGACGAGAAGCTTTGTATCTTTTAGGTGCAAAGTCCTCTACGTCCTTGATATCTTATAATAGAATAGGAGAGGTCATGGCTGATGATAAGCTAAGAGCGACTCCTGCGGCTAGAAAATTAGCAGATGATTTAGGGATTAATCTCTACGACATTTCTGGCTCAGGCGCAAACGGTCGTGTCCACAAAGAAGACGTGGAAACATATAAAGACACTAACGTGGTTCGCATTTCACCACTCGCAAAACGAATTGCATTAGAACATAATATTGCTTGGCAAGAAATCCAAGGTACTGGTCATCGTGGTAAAATCATGAAGAAGGACGTTTTAGCTTTCCTTCCTGAAAATATTGAAAACGATACGATTAAATCACCTGCTCAAATTGAGAAAGTGGAAGAAGTTCCAGATAACGTAACACCTTATGGAGAAATCGAGCGTATTCCGATGACTCCTATGCGTAAGGTTATTGCTCAACGTATGGTTGAGTCATACTTGACTGCTCCAACCTTCACGCTTAACTACGATGTAGATATGTCTGAATTGCTTGCCCTTCGAAAGAAAGTTCTTGATCCAATTATGGAAGCAACAGGTAAGAAAATCACTGTTACAGATTTGCTTTCACTTGCGGTTGTCAAAACTCTTATGAAACATCCATATATCAACGCTTCATTGACAGAAGATGGTAAAACAATTATCACCCACAACTACGTTAATCTTGCGATGGCGGTTGGGATGGACAATGGTCTTATGACACCAGTTGTCTACAATGCTGAAAAGATGACCTTGTCTGAGTTGGTCGTAGCCTTCAAGGACGTTATCGGACGTACCTTGGATGGTAAGCTTGCTCCAAGTGAATTGCAAAATTCAACCTTTACTATCAGTAACTTAGGAATGTTTGGTGTTCAATCATTTGGACCGATCATCAACCAACCAAACTCTGCCATCCTTGGCGTTAGTGCAACGGTTGAAAAACCAGTTGTTGTGAATGGTGAAATTGTCATTCGTCCAATCATGAGCTTGGGCTTGACCATTGACCACCGCGTTGTCGATGGGATGGCTGGTGCCAAATTCATGAAAGACTTGAAAGCCTTGATTGAAGACCCGATTT